>Ga0209571_1000055_pt1 | contig 292117 bp, 253 predicted proteins | sample EBPBio102011_DNA_FD_185866 | JGI IMG/M metagenome (GOLD analysis project Ga0209571, IMG submission 185866) | Wastewater treatment Type I Accumulibacter community from EBPR Bioreactor in Madison, WI, USA - Reactor 1_1/10/2011_ DNA (SPAdes)... | ecosystem: Engineered > Bioreactor > EBPR >... | reverse complement strand
GACCGGCAACCGCATCATGGATGGCTCCGATTCTCCCGCCGGTTCGGGCGCGCGCCAGGGTGAACGGCAGAAGGCGAGCGAACGGATCGTCGTTGAGGCTCTCCCACGCAATCGCCAGAGGCAGGAGATAACGCTGCAGCTCGCCGCCCTCGATATACGTGTCGAGAATCATTAACAGGAAATTGTCCCCGTCGCTCCGCAGCACGACAGAATCCCACAGAGCGACGCGCTCGATGCGCCGGCCTTTTGCCGCAAACCAACGTTGATTGGGCAGGAAGTCTGGCAAAATGCCTTGTTGCAGCAAGGCGGTGTTGGCTCCGTCTGCAATGCTGTCCCATCCTCGGGCGAGCACGATGGTGCGGAACTCCGGCAACGGCTGAACATGCGGTTCATGCCACTGCGGCGCTTCCACTTCCTCCGCCAGAAGAAACCAGTAGAAGCCATAGCCGGAGAGCGTGATGAAATAGGGGAGGTCGCCGATCGGCGGAAAGGCGCTCCGGCCGAGGAGTTCCACCGGCACGCGGCCCTTGTGGACGGCGAGATCAAGCTCGGCCGCCTGGGGCGCCGCACTCATGTTGGCGACACAGAGGATCGTCTCATCGTCGTCACTGCGCAGATAGGCCAGGACCTTGCGGTTCCTCGGATAGAGAAATGTCAGTTCGCCCCGGCCCATGGCCGAATGCAGCTTGCGCGACGCAATGAGGCGGCGCATCCAGTTCAGCAGCGAGGCGGGCTGGCGGAGCTGGGCCTCGACGTTCACGGCCTCGTAGCCGTAACCGGAATCCATGATCGGTGGCAGATAGAGCCGCTCCGGGTCGGCGCGGGAGAAACCGCCGTTGCGATCGAACGACCATTGCATCGGCGTCCGCACCCCGTTGCGGTCGCCAAGAAAGATGTTGTCGCCCATGCCGATCTCGTCTCCATAATAGACGATCGGCGTTCCCGGCATACTCATCAGCAGGCTGTTCAGCAGCTCAATCTTGCGCCGGTCGCCGGCGAGCAGAGGGGCCAGCCGGCGGCGGATACCGAGGTTGATCCGGGCACGCGCCTCCGCCGCGTAAAAATGCCAGAGATAGTCTCGTTCCCGGTCAGTGACCATCTCCAGCGTCAATTCGTCATGGTTGCGCAGGAAGATCGCCCACTGGCAATTATCCGGGATGTCCGGGGTTTGCCGCATGATGTCGGTGATCGGGTAGCGGTCCTCGCGTGCCAGCGCCATGTAGATGCGCGGCATCAGCGGGAAGTGGAAGGCCATGTGGCATTCGTCGCCGTCGCCAAAATACGGCCGCACGTCCTCCGGCCATTGGTTGGCTTCGGCCAGGAACATCCGGTCGGGGTAGTGATCATCGAGCCACTGGCGCAGGCGGCGCAGCACGGCGTGAGTCTCGGGCAGGTTTTCGTTATTGGTGCCTTCACGCTCGGCAAGGTAGGGCACGGCATCCAGTCGCAGACCATCCACGCCGATGTCCAGCCAGAAGCGCATGATCCGCGTGATCTCCACGAACACGCGCGGGTTCTCGAAGTTCAGATCCGGCTGGTGGGAAAAGAAGCGGTGCCAGTAATAGGCCTTGGCCTCCGGATCCCACGTCCAGTTGGACTTTTCGGTGTCGCAGAAAATGATGCGTGTGCCGGCGTAGCGGCCGTCGCTGTCTGACCAGACATAATAGTCGCGCTGGTTCGAGCCGCGCCGCGACCGGCGCGCCCGCTGAAACCAGGGATGCTGATCGGATGTGTGATTGATGACGAGCTCGGTGATGACCTTGAGTCCGCGGCGGTGCGCTTCGCGCACGAAGTGGCGAAAGTCTCGCACCGTCCCATACGCGGGATTGACGTCGCGGTAATCCGCGATGTCGTAGCCGTCGTCGCGCAATGGTGAAGGATAGAAGGGCAGGAGCCAGATAGTCGTGACGCCGAGGTCACAGAGGTAATCGAGCTTCTGTGCCAGGCCGGCGAAATCGCCCATACCGTCGCCGTTGGCGTCCAGGAACGCCTTGACGTGAAGCTGATAGATGATGGCGTCCTTATACCACAGCGGATCGTTGGCCATTGTTCCTCCCTGTGCTCGGCTGCTTCTCTTGGTGGCCATACTTGTCGGCGGCCGTTCCGCCCTCTTCAACGCCGCTCCGACCGGAAAGATGCGCCTGCAAAGTCAGCGGACCCGCCACTCTTCCACCCACAACGTTGTCGGGAACTGATGGCCGGTGGGGCGTACGCCATCCAGCCAGGCGGGAAGAATGAACGGATTGGCGCGGAACCACAGCGGCAGGGCCGGCAGTTCTTCCGTGTAAATCTGTTGAAGCCGCCCCCAGAGCGCACGTCGTTTGCCTTCGTCCAGCTCGGTTTCGATGGCCTCGATCGTCGCGTCCATCGCGGCGTTGCGGAAGCCGGAGTAGTTCTGGCCGGACCAGCCGTTCGCCTCGGTCGGGATTTCAGTGGAGTGCAGCGTCGTCCGCGGCACGCTCTCCGGAGCGCTGAACCATGCAAACATCGCCATGCTCGAAAACTGGCGCCGGCTCACCGTCTCGCCGAAAAACACGCGCGCCGGCTGATTGCGGATGCGCACATCCACTCCGGCCGCTTTCCACTGACTCTGCAGGACCTGCTGCACGAGTTCCCGGGTGCGATCGCCTGCCGTGGTCATGATTTCCAACCGCAGAGGCCGGCCGGCGGCGTTTGAGCGCATGCCGGTTTCATCAGCGCGTTCCCAGCCGGCCTCGGAAAACAGGGCCGCCGCGGCCTTCGGATCGAAGTGCTGGCGCGGAAGATCACCCGCAGCCATGCGATCCAGCGGGCTGACGTTGCTGTCCGCAACCGGCTGGCGGCCAGCGAACAATTGCTGGCTGATGGCCTCCCGGTCGAGGCTCAGCAGCAGCGCGCGGCGCACCCGGACGTCGGCGAGATCGGGATTATCCTGGTTCAGATCGATGTGCTCATAGACAAGACTGGGCTGGAAGATGACGTTGAACCGGTCATGGTGCCGCGCATCCAGCGCCACCGCCTGATCGAGCGTCACACCGATTTCTCCGGCGATCATATCGATCGCACCGGACAGAAGGTTTGCTTCCAAAGCGGCGGTGTTTTCGATCGCGCGAATGAGGATCCGCTCGAAGGCCGGTTTGGCGCCGCCCCAATGGGGGTTCCGTGTCAGGACGATGTGCGAGCCCGGCGCCACCTCTGCGACGCGGTAGGGGCCGTTGTAGAGGCCCGGATTGGTCGGTTCTGTGGCATAGCGGGTCCGCATCGCATAGGAGGCGGGGTCGGCGAAGGCCTCGGCCTCGACGTGCGCCGGCAGCAATTCGAAGCTGCTGATGTCGTTGTAATCGAAGTGCCGCCGGTCGAAGTGAAGGGTGAAATGCCGGTCGTCGGCGACATCGATCTTCCACAGGCTCCGCCAGAACTCCTTCGGAATGACTCCCGTCTTCGGACTGCGGCCCACTTCGCGGGTGAAAACCACGTCGCGGGTGCTCACCGGCACGCCATCTGCCCAGCGCGCGTCGGTGCGGATGGCGAAACTCACGGTGATGCCATCCTTGCCGTCCGCCGTGGTTTCGGGCTGCGCCAGGCCGTTTTCAAGCGTGGGCAGCGTCTCGCACAGCATACAGACGAGCTTCCAGGCTGGATCGTAGACGGTGAATGGCCGACGCGTTAACCCTAATACATACGAGCGCGCCACCATCGATTCGATCGACGGGTGCAAGGACGCCGGATACTGGCCGATCCCGATGGTCAGGGTTTCATGCTCAGCCCGCGCGTGTGGCGTGGCGGTGGCAAACGCCAGGATCAGCACGAGGACGATTGCGAGTCGATTCATTGCGATCGAAATAAGGCGAAACGAAACGATGGTCCACCATTCCTGACATCCGGGACATTCTGAAGGTGTGCGGCGACGCAGCCGTTCAGTGCGTTGCCGAGGCGCGCCGCCCGCCATAGTCTCAGGCTCGGGAAGGAAGAGGGGCGATTGCGATGATCCACGGGCAGGGCGACGATTTCGAGATGCGGAGCATGGTCCTGGATCAGCCGGGTCATCCGCTGGTCCGGCGGCTGTCCCGTGCTCCAATGCCCGGGCCCGGTCAGGCGCTGATTCGGGTCGCGGCATGCGCCGTCTGTCGCACCGACCTGCACGTCTGCGACGGGGAGTTGCCGACTCCGAAGCTGCCGATCGTCCCCGGCCACGAGATCGTGGGCCGCGTCGAGGCCGTTGGTGCGGGAGTGGACTCGGTGGCGCCGGGGGACCGGGTGGGCGTGCCTTGGCTGGGCTGGACCTGCGGGCATTGCCGCTATTGCCGGACAGGGCAGGAGAACCTGTGCCGCGAGGCGCGATTTACCGGCTATCAGATCGACGGCGGCTACGCGGACTTCACCATCGCCGACGCGCGCTACTGTTTTGCCATTCATGGCGACTATACCGATGCGGAGGCCGCACCTCTGCTGTGCGCCGGCCTGATCGGGCATCGGTGCCTGCGCATGGCGGGAGATGCGGAAAGGCTGGGCCTTTACGGCTTTGGTGCCGCAGCGCACATCACCGCTCAGGTCGCCTGTTTCGAGGGGCGAAAGGTCTTCGCCTTCACCCGCCCCGGCGACGTCGATGCACAGGCATTCGCGCGCCGGATGGGGGCGTGCTGGGCCGGAGACGCCCATGTGCGACCGCCGGAAGAGCTGGACGCGGCGATCATTTTTGCGCCGGTTGGCGCCTTGGTGCCGCTGGCACTGGCCGCAATCCGCCCGGGCGGAACGGTCGTCTGCGGCGGCATTCACATGAGCGACATCCCCTCTTTCGCGTATGACCTGCTTTGGCGCGAAAAGCGGGTGGTTTCCGTTGCCAACCTCACCCGGCGCGACGGCGAGGAGTTTCTTGCCCTGGCTCCCCTGGTGCCTGTCAGGACCGAGATCGTCGAGATGCCGCTTTCCGCTGCCAATGAAGCCCTTGCCAGACTGCGAGAGGGTCGGTTGAGCGGCGCCGCTGTCCTCCTGCCTGAGAGGGAGTAAGAACGCGTGTCCAACCGTACGATCACCATCGACGACCGCCTCTACGAGTACCTGCTCGGGGTTTCGTTGCGCGAACCGGGCGTTCTCGCTCGATTGCGGGCGGAGACCATGAAACTTCCGCGGGCGGGAATGCAGATTTCGCCCGAGCAGGGGCAGTTCATGGCTTTGCTGGTGAAGCTGATGGGCGCGCGCCTGGTTCTTGAGATTGGTACGTTCACCGGCTACAGCGCCCTGGCAATGGCGCTGGCGTTGCCGGCCGACGGCCGGCTGGTCGCCTGCGACGTTTCGGAAGAGTGGACGGCGACGGCTCGCCGCTACTGGAAGGAGGCGGGCGTTGAAGCCCGGATAGAGCTGCGGCTGGCTCCAGCCCTGCAGACGCTGCGGGACCTGCTCGAAGCCGGCTCCGCCAGCAGCTTCGATCTCATCTTCATCGATGCGGACAAGGGCAACTACCTGGCCTACTACGAGGCAGGGCTGGACCTGCTGCGGCCGGGCGGACTGATCGCGGTGGACAACACCTTATGGGACGGTCGGGTTGCCGACGACGCTGTGGACGATGACGATACGCAGGCGATTCGCGCGTTCAACGCGGCGCTGCACGACGACGCACGGGTCGATCTGAGCCTGGTGCCCATCGGCGACGGCCTGACGCTCGCCCGGAAACTGTAGGGCCGCGTCCGCGATCACTCGTCGGCAAACGCGACGGCTGCTGCCGCCGCCTCCAGGCGCGGCGCTCCCCATTGCTTGATAGGCGGCAGCGGCTCGCCCGCAACGACGTCGAGGCCGGTGCCGGGCGTCGTCATCGTCACCGTCTCATCCGGCGCTTTGACGGTCAAGCTGCTGCCGGACAGCAGGGCCACGGCCAGCCGGTCGGGGAGGACATCCCCCCACACCTCGGTGCCGCGAATACCCAGCGTCGCGACGGGCGTTGTCACCACCATGCGCTCCGGGCCGAGCCGGGCAATCGCTCCCGTCGCGGCAAGAAAGACGCCTTCGACGACGTCAAGTGCCGCGCGGCCCACGCTTACGTCTTCGTTCCAGGTTTCGATGACCATGGTACTGGAGCCGCCCATCGTCAGAACCGCGCCGTCGGTCATTCTCAGGCGCAGCCGGCTGTCTGCTCCGGTGGCAATCCGATCGCCAACCAGGATGGTCGAGCCTTCCTGCAGAGGCCGGCTGAAGCCGGTCCCGGCAGTTGCCGTGGCTGACCCCTGCAGCTTGACGACGTTGCCGGCCAGGTCGATCGCAAAGGCCGGATCGGCGACCATGCCGATCAGGAAAATCACCGCCGTCGCTTGGAAGAACCGCATGATTCCGATCCCTTTCCCCCGGAAAACAATCAAACCGCGCGCGAATGCCGTGCCACGCCCGGCTGCAGATAGGCATCAAACGCAGCCGCGACGATGCGGACGAACCGCCGGCCGGTTTCGGTCACGGTAAGTCGTCCGTCCTGCAGATCAACCAGTCCATCGGCGGCCAAGGAGATCAGACGGCGCTGCTCGGCCTCGAAGGTGCTGATGGCGAACCCGTGTTCGCGGCAAAGGTCATGGAGATCGACGCGAAGCGTGCACATCAGCCGTTCGATGATGGCCCGTCGCAGCCTGTCATCGGCGGAAAGGGCGACGCCGCGCGCCGTCGGCAGCCGGCCGGCCTCGATGGAACGCCGGTAGTCGGCGAGCGGCTGGGTGTTCTGCACGTAGCCTTGCGGCAGCGTGCCGATGGCCGAAGCACCGAAGCCAAGGAGGATGGGGGCGTCGTCTGTGGTGTACCCCTGGAAGTTGCGGCGCAGCCGCCCCGCAACGAGGGCGGCGCCCAAGGCATCGTCCGGCCGGGCGAAGTGATCGAGCCCGACGGCGATATAGCCCGCCGCCAGCAGCCGCGCGGCGGCCGCGTCGAACTGTCTCAGCCGCTCCTGCGTATCCGGCAGCGCCGTCTCGTCGATCAGCTTCTGGTGGCTCTTCATCCAGGGCACGTGCGCGTAGCCGAACAGCGCGACGCGGGCCGGTGCCAGGCGCAGCGACAGGTCCACCATCGCCTCGACCTTGGTCACCGTCTGGTGCGGCAGGCCGTACATCAGATCGAGGTTGATTTCGCCGATGCCGTGATGGCGCAGCCAGCCCGTCACCCGTTCCACCACCTCGAAGGGCTGATGGCGGTTGATCGCCCGCTGGACCTCCGCATCGAAATCCTGCACCCCGATCGAAACGCGGGTGACCCCAGCCTCGGCCAGCGCTGCCACGTAGGCCTCGGTGGTGTCGCGCGGATCCAGCTCGACGGCGATTTCGCAGCCGTCCGCCAGGGTAAAGCTGCGGCCGAGCAGGCCGGTCAGCGCCAGCCAGTCCGCAGGCGCCAGCATCGTCGGGCTACCGCCGCCGAAGTGCAGATGACGAAGAGTCATCCGCGCCGGGAGCAGGCTCGCGATCAGCCGGATTTCGCCGTGAAGCGCGTCGAGATAGGAGCGGATGGGCTCGTAGCGTTTGACGATCTTTGTCCAGCAGCCACAGAACCAGCACATCTCGTCGCAGAACGGGATGTGCACGTAAACCGACAGCGGCGCATCCTGATCCAGTTGGCTCAGCCACGCCCCGTACGTGGCGGAATCGACCTCGGCGGTAAAATGCGGCGCCGTCGGGTAGCTGGTATAGCGCGGCACCCGCAGGTCATATTTTTCCGCGTGCTGCAGCGAAGCGGTCATCAAGGTGCGAACCGGACGTTAGCTTTGATGAACTGAGGGTAATGCGGCGCCGCGCTGCGCGAAAGGGCCTAGACGCTGTTGTGCCTCTCCCGCCAGTCGATCAGCCGTGCCGCCGCCTCCCGCATCTCGGCGGTCTCTCCCGCATAGGAGAATCGGACATAGCGGTGTCCGCGGTCGGGATCGAAGTCGAGTCCCGGGGTGATCGCCACGTCCCTCTCTTCTAGCAGCCGGCGGCTCAGCGTATCGCTGTCCGGATCTTCCGCGGCCACTTCGGCGTAAAGGTAGAAGGCGCCGTTGGCGGGGGCGATGCGGCGAAAGCCGGCGCGCGGGAGCGCGTCGAGAAGAATGTCGCGGTTCGCCGCGTAGCGCGCCACGTGACCATCGAGGATATCGCTGCAGTCGAACGCGCGTGCCGCACCATACTGCGACAGCGTCGGCGGCGAGATGTAGAGGTTTTGCGCCAGGCACTCGACGGTGCGCTGCAACCGTTCCGGCAGGATCAGCCAGCCGATTCGCCACCCGGTCATTGAGTAATATTTGGAAAAGCTGTTCACGATGATGGCGTCGCGGCCGAACCTGAGCGCCGTCTCCGCCCGCGTTCCGAAGGTGATGCGGTGGTAGATCTCGTCGGAGATGAGACGGGTGCCGTGGTCTTCACACCAGGCGGTCAAGAGGCCGAGGCTATCGGCATCAAGCATGCTCCCCGTCGGATTGGCGGGGCTTGCGACCACGAGACCATCGATCCGCCCGGTGCGCCGGACAAGCTCATCGAGCAATGCCGGTGTCGGCTGAAAGTGGGTCGCAGCGTCGAGCTCAAGGATCACCACGTCCACATCCAGGGCGCTCAGGATGTTGCGATACGCGGGATAGCCCGGAACACCGACGACCACGCGGTCGCCGGCGTCGAAGGCGGCGAGGAAGGCGAGCACAAAGCCGCCGGAAGAGCCGCAGGTGATCGCCACCCGCCGCCAATCGAGATCGACGCGGTAATACTCCTGATAGTGGCGCGCAATCCGGCGGCGCACCGTCTCCAGGCCGAGGGCGTCGGTATAGCCGATTCGGTCCACCGCCAGCGCCTGAGCTGCCGCCTGTCGCACAGGCTCGGGCGCCGGGGTGGACGGCTGGCCCACCTCCAGATGCACGACCCGTCCGCCGGCAGCCGCCCGGTCGTTGGCCGCCCGCAGAACATCCATGACGATGAAAGGCGCGATGGCGCCACGCCGGGAGCCGCCGCTGCCTCCATCGGACGAAAATGCCGTCACGGCTCAGTCGGCCGTTACGGCGAGACCGAGACCACGGGGATCGGTGCCGGCGAGGCACAATTCCGGGCTGCTCTGCATGCCGTCCGGGCACAGGATGGCGTTGACCCGGCCGAGCCGCGGCGTGGTGACGATCTCCCAGCCGCGATCGGCAAGGGCCTGCAAGCTCGGGGCGCTGGCACCGGGTTCGCTGTAGACAACGCTCGCGACGCTGCCGCTGTGCATCCGCGCAGCCAACGTGGCCGCGGCCAGAGGTTGGTCGGCAAGCAGGGAGCGGGCGGCAACGTCCACCAGCGCCGTCGGCGCCGCCACGCCGCCAGCAGCGGCGCCGGCGAAGACGAACTGACGGCCGCGCGGCTGGACCACCACCATCGGTCCGAGCATCGCCGCACCCCGCCCGCCCGGGCCAGGCAGCGCCGCCAGAACGATACCGGTTCCTTCAGCGACCCGGCCGGTTCCGAACAGGCTGTTGAGAGTGACGGCGCAAGCGACGGCCGTGCCTTCTCGATCCAGGACCACGAAGGTCGCGGCAGCCGGGTTTTCCGGCAGGGGCGGCTCCCCGCTTGACGGTGTCGGAACCGCCCCGGCCTCGCCGATCAGCATGTCGATCCGGGCGGACGAGACCAGCTCCTGCGGATCAGCCGGACTGCTTCCCCACAGCGGGCGGTCCGCGAAAGCGCGTCGGCCGGCATCCACCAGAACCGCGTCGCGCAGGCCTTCCTTGGCGTCGAGCCAGCGGCTGTCCTTGACCAGGATCGCCCACATCTGGCCGACAAGGCCTCCTCCAGCCGGGGGAGGCGGCGTAAAATAAGCCTTGCGATCGTCGTATCCCACGGTCAGCGGCTTGCGCCAGACCGGCTGGTAGTCGGCGAGATCCTTGCCCTCCAGTGTCCCGCCAGCCGCCCGGACGCCCGCGAGAAACTCCTCGCCAAGTTTGCCGGTGTAAAACTCCGCCGGACCGTTGGTCCGGATGAGGGCCAAGGCGCGGGCGAGGTCGGGCTGAGCGAGCAAGTTTCCCTCGCGAACCAGCAAACCGCCTTCCGGTCCGGAGAAAATCTGGCGGACCTGGGGTTCGGCCGCCAGCGCGCCTTCCACCTCAGCCAGGTCGGCGGCCAGTGCCCGCGATACCGGGAAGCCGAAGCGCGCCAGGTTCTCCGCCGGTGCCAGCAGCTGGGCCCAGCGCAACCGGCCATAAATTCCGTGAAGCGCAAACATCCCGCGGACGTTTCCCGGCACCGCCGTGGGCCGGTCACTGTCCGACCCCGTCGCCGCGGGCGGGCGAGCGAGGAATTCCAGGCTCTGAGCTTCGTTGGTCGCAGGATTGAAGGTGATGCAGACGCCGCCGCCGCCGAGAGCGGCCTGAGAGGGGAGGGTAACCGCCATCGCAAAATAGGTGGCGATGGCCGCATCAGCGGCGCTGCCGCCCTGGCGCAGGATGTCACGGCCGACCAATGCCGCCTGCGGCTCATCCGCGACCACGGCCCCCACGAATCCCGGCTGAACACCGTAGGCTCCGGGCGCCGGGCCCTTCTCCGACGAGCAGCCGGGCAGTGCACACAGCAGCCCCAGCCCGAGTAACGCGCCCGCGAATTGACGCAGACGTTTGCCAGCACTAGCTTTTAGCATCGACACTGTCTCAGCACGGCACCCATTGCGTTTTCGTTCGGTCGTTGCCCTGATTTTGATATGGACGGTGGTTGCGGGGCAGCTGCGCGTTGCTTTCGCGCAGCCGCTTTCGTTCATTCGTGATACCGAACTTGAGAACACCATTCGCGGATACGCCACCCCAATCTTCGTCGCCGCGGGGCTCGACCCCACGGCCGTTCGCATCTATCTGGTGAACGACAAACAAATCAACGCCTTTGTCGCCGGTGGCCAGAACCTTTTTATCAATACCGGTCTCCTGATGCAGAGTGAGGATGCCGGCCAGGTGGTGGGCGTGATCGCCCACGAGGCTGGGCACATCGCGGGCGGCCATCTGGTCCGGGTGCACGATGCCCTCGCGCGGGGAACGGCGGAAAGCATTCTTGCCATGGTGCTGGGGGCAGCGGCGATGGTGGCGGGCGCCCCGGAAGTTGGCGCCGCCGTGATGTCGGGCGGCCAGAACGTGGCGATGCGCAACTTCCTGCAATACAGTCGGACCCAGGAAGCCTCCGCCGATGCCGCGGCCACCCGCTTCCTGGACTCGACGCAACAATCGGCAAAAGGGTTGCTCGATTTCTTCCATATGCTGAGCGGGCAGGAACTGCTCGTCGCCGCCCGTCAGGACCCCTACCTGCGCACCCATCCGCTGACCGAGGACAGGATCGAGGCGCTGCAGACGTTCGTGGCTCGTTCTCCTTATTCAGACCGGCCGGTGAGCCCGGAGTTCCAGCAGCAACATCAGCGGATGCTGGCGAAGCTGCACGCTTTTCTTGACGATCCGTCGATCACCCGCCGCCGCTATCCGGACAGTGACACCAGCATCCCTGCCCGCTACGCCCGCGCCATTGTACAGCACAGAACGGCACAGCTCGATAAGGCCGTGGCGACGATCGACGGACTTATTGCCGAACATCCGGACGATCCTTACTTTCAGGAGTTGAAGGGGCAGATCCTGTTCGAGAGCGGCAAGCCGGCGCGGGCACTCCCGCCTTATCAGCGGTCCGTTGAGCTGTTGCCGGATGCGCCCTTGCTGCGCCTGGATTTGGCCCGCGTTCAAATGGCAACCGACAACAAGGATTTGTTGCCGGCAGCGATCGATAACCTGCGGACATCGCTGAGGCTTGAGCCGAAGCGGCCCTTTGTCTGGCGGCAACTGGCCGTAGCGTTGGGACGCAACGGCCAGATGGGGGAAAGCTCTCTGGCACTGGCCGAGGAAGCGATGTTGCTCGACAAACTGTCGGAAGCGAAGTTCCATGCGGGCCGGGCCATCCAAGACCTGCCTCCCGGCTCTGCCGGCCGCCTCCAGGCGGAGGACATCATGCAGGCGGCCGAAAATGCGAGAGAAGACCGCTGATCACGGCGCGAGGCAGAAAAGGAATGAGGAAATGGTAAAGCCGGAAGCGGGGCTGACCTGGGGGTTGACCTGGGGGCTGACTGGGGCCTTGGCGGCCATGCTCTTGGTCCTTCTGCCGTTGCGGGCGGGCGCCGCGGCGGAACCCCTGTCCGACGCACAAAAGAAAGCCGTGGAAGAGCTGATACACGACTATATCATGGATCATCCCAACGTGATGATCGAGTCGCTGCACGCGTACGATGCTAAGGAACGTGCCGCTCAGGAAGAAGCCGCGCAGAAAGCGGTGAGCAGCAATCGGGATGCTCTCGAACGGGACGCCAGCGCACCCGTGGTCGGCAATCTCAAAGGCGACGTCACGGTCGTCGAGTTTTTCGATTACCGCTGCGGCTACTGCAAGAAGGCAGCTCCGGCGATCCAGGAACTGCTCAAGACCGATCCCAACATCCGCATCGTGTTCAAGGAATTCCCGATCCTCGGCCCGGACTCGGTGACGGCGGCGCGCGCTGCGCTTGCCGCGTGGAAGATCGCGCCGGAGAAGTATGTTTCGCTGCACATGGCCTTGATGGAGACGCGGGGAGACCTCTCGGAAGCGCGGGTTCTCGAGGTCGCGAAGAAGGTCGGCATTGATCCGGACAAGTTGAAAACGGCGATGGGCGACCCCCAGATCCAGGCCGCGCTGGAGCAGAACGTCGCACTTGCCCAGGCATTGCAGATCAGCGGCACGCCGGCATTCGTGGTGGGCGGCAAGATGGTGCCGGGGGCCGTGGATCTGGCGACGCTGCGCGGGATGGTGAAGGAAGCGCGTGCCGGTTGAACCCGTCACCGGCGCCGGGACTTACCTTCGCTCCTCGTCGTCCTGATTCGCATCGGGCGTGTCAGTCTCATCCGCCCCGCTCTCGGCCGGAATGCGGTAGGTCTCCCCGAACCAGCGGCCGAGGTCGATGTCTGCGCACCGCTTCGAGCAGAATGGCCGGTATCGCGTCTGCGTCGGCCGGCGGCAGATGGGGCAGTCGCGCCGCTCCAGGTTCCCCGCGGGTTCGTCCGCGCCGGCGCTCATCGCCCGGTCCCCAACGCCTCGATCAGATACCCATCCGGGGGAACCGCCGTGGTTTCTCGCAGGGTGATCGGGCAGCCGGTCCGGGCTTCGACGTCGCGCAGGGCGGCGGCGAGGGAGCCCCGCAGGGCCGCTGCGACGGACGGAGAGACACTGAGGGCCGAGCCGCCGATGACCGTGTGGCAGCCGGCGCGTGCCGCACGCAGCGCCTGTCCGGCGACCCAGCGGGCCTCCTGAACGAAGCCGTTGCCGGCACAGGCACTGCACCGCGCGCCCAGTTGCCGTGGGAGTGATGGTCCGCGGCGCTCGCGGACGAGCTCCAGCAGGCCCAGGCGGGTCCAGCCGCCGATGCGGAGCCGCCGGCCGTCTCCCGCGAGGGCCTCGCGAAGGGCTGTCAGCACGCGTTCGCGCTCGGCCGGCCGGCGCAACGGCACGAAATCGACGACGATCAGGCCGGCAAGCTCGCGCAGCAAAATCTGCCGGCCGATTTCAGCGGCCGCCTCGAGATTGCAGGCCAGGGCGGCGGAGCGAGCGGACGCACCTGCCAGGCCTCCGATGTCCACATCGATCGCAACCAGGGCCGCCGTCTCTTCGATGGCGAGCCGCCCCCCCGAACGCAACGGCACGTGCGGCGCCAGCACGGCCTCGATCTCTTCGTCAAGGCCCTCCGCCTGGAACAGCGGCGTCTCCCCCCGCCACAGCGTGAAGAGGCCATTGGCTTGTGGCACGGCCTTCAGAAGCGCCGCCAATGTGGGCGCATCATCGACGGTGATGTGGTGGAGGCTGGGTCCCGACGCGGCCCGCAGCAGAGCGACGACCGGATCGTCTCCCCTCCTGATCAGACAGGGGGCAGCATCGAGCGGCGGCGGTGCTTCTTCCGCAATGCGGGCGTCGAGTTTCGCTCCCTTGTTCCCTTCCGGCAGTCGCACAACCCGCACGACCACCACCTCGCCCTCCGCCAGCGTCCGGCCGGGCGGAGCGTCTTCGCGCATCAACAAACCTGGCCGCTCCGCTCCGATATCGACGAAAGCGCCGCCGATGGCCGGTGCCAGGGCGGTGATTCGGCCAAGGCGCACGTCGCCCCAGCGCAGCCCGTCGGCATCACCATCCCAGATCAGCCGCACCAGCGATCCCCGGCGACGTGCGGCGGCGCGGCGGTCCCCCGGCAGGGCCGAGACGAAGATTTCGTCGATCAGCATGCGTCCCCCGGAGGGGCCGGCGGAGGCGAATTCACCCCAGCGCCTCGGAGCAGCGCACAGGTTTCGAACAACGGCAGGCCGACAATGTTGGAATAGGAGCCAATAATCCCACGCACGAAGGCCGCGGCCCGACCCTGGACGGCGTAACCGCCCGCCTTGTCGCGCCACTCTTCGCAGGCAAGATAGTTCTCGATTTCGTCCGAGGTGAGTCGTTTGAAGGCGACGACGGTGATGACGAGGCGAAGTCTCGGTGGCTGATCCGGAAGGATCAGGGCGACGCCGCCAAAGATGCGGTGCCGCGCACCGGATAACAGCGACAGGCAGCGCCGCGCCTCCCCGACGGTGTCGGGTTTCGGCAAGATGCGGCGGCCGCGGGCGACAACGGTATCCGCCGCAAGCACCACCCGGTCCGGCAGTCCGGCAGCCACGGCTTGCGCCTTTGCGATCGCCAGTCGGCGAGCGCAATCACGCGGCTGTTCGCCGCGGAGCGGCGACTCGTCGAGATCCGCCGGCGCCACCAAATCCGGAACAATGCCAACCTGCGCAAGCAGCTGAAGCCGCCGGGGCGAGGCGGATGCGAGAACCAGCAATGGGGACGAACGAGCAAGGACTGAGTCGCCGCGAGGAGGGTTCTCCTGGCCGCGGCTGTTCACTTGTAACGGAACGTGATCCGACCCTTGCTCAGGTCGTAGGGCGTCATTTCGACATTGACTTTATCGCCAGCGAGCACGCGGATTCGGTTTTTCCGCATTTTTCCGGCGGTATGCGCCAGAATCTCGTGGTTGTTTTCCAGCTTTACCCGAAACATTGCGTTTGGCAGCAACTCCGTTACGACACCGGTGAATTCGAGCACCTCTTCCTTCGCCATACCTTCTCCTTAAAAATTGAACGCGGCCGAGTATTTGGCCGGCAATCCCATGTCGGTCAAGCGCTTTCCGGCTGTTGACAGGCAGCACGGCGCTGGCAGAAACGATCGCCGCTCCGGATCAGCCGACGTCAGTGGCGCCGGCGGCCGCGTGCGCAAAGACGGGCGAAACCTCGCGAAGATTTGCCGTCGACGTCAGCGCGTCAACATGAGCGCCCAGCGGCAGCACCTGAAAGTGCCGCGCGTAGGCAGCAAGGAAGTCGCTGATCCAGCTGAGCTTCGTTTCCGCCGGAATATCCATGCCGGGAAAGAACTTAAGCGGCTCCAGTCCGTCGTCGGCGCCGAGAAAGTCGAGCGGATGGAGCAGCAGGGACGGCTGAACACCGGTGAGCCGGCAAAGCAGGATCGCCGATGAAAAGTACAGCCGTGCGACCAGCGGCGAGAACGAGGCGAGGTAGAGCAGATAGCTGACGTGAAACGGGACGCGAAACAGCGGCATCGTTGTCACCGGAATCTCGAGGAGTGGTCCCTCGTCCAGCCGCCAACGGTAGGGCCGAAGCGGCCGAAGACCTTCGCGCACACCGCCGAACAGACCCTTTCGCTGCTGACGCTCCTCCTGGCTCAGCTTCGCCGTGAAGAAATAATAGGCTCGCGCGAGCGGTCCGAGAAACGTTGGAAACGTCGAGGCATCGTAGCGGTAGCCACGCTTTTTCAAGGTCGCCAGCACCGGTCCGGAAAGACTGAAACCCGGGCCGCGAAAGCCGGACGGGCGCTGGCCGGTGACCGCTGCGATCGCCGCCTCCGCCCGGCTGATCTCCGCCTCGACCTCTTCATTGCTGTAAAGGTGCAGCCAGGGTTCATGGCGGTGCGAATGATTGCCGACCTCATGACCCGATGCCGTGATGGATGCGAGAGCGGAGGCGTTTTCCGGCCGCTCGGCGTCCGTTCCAACGATGAAGAACGTTATCTTGAGCTTTCGCTGATCGAGAAAGCGCAAGACGCGCGGCACGACGATGTCCAGATAGGAAGGATAAGACTCCCACGCCGGGTCGCCGTGGGTCTTCATATAGGACCACTGGTTGTCGAGATCGAGAGAAAGGCTTGCGATGGGCTTTCGGTTGGGCATCTCGCCTTCTCAAGCGACGACAGATGTTGGAGGCGTCAGTTCGGTGACTTTGCCGCCGCGGACATCATAGGAGAGACCGCAGATCCGGCAGGCGAGCGTTGCACTGAAAGCCTCTGGCGCAAGATCAAAGTGGGCCAGCGGCTCCCCGCACCGGCAAACAAGGCCGACGCTGCGGGCCGGGTGACCGAATGCAAGATGGAAGTCGGGAACACTCCGCGTGACCACCGCTCCCATGCCGATCATTGCGAAGCGGCCGATCACCAGATCGCTGCCGATCACCGAGCGCGCGCCGATGGTCGCGCCCTCGCGCACCAGCGTCGGAAGGGTGTGCTCGTCGGGAGCGGAATCGCGGAGTTCGGCGAGATCGGCCGTCGTCCCCCGCGGAAAGCGGTCGTTGGTGAACGTCGTCCCGGCCGCAATCATGACACCCGTTTCTATCGTCACGGCATTACAGATGTACACAAACGCATTGATTTTGACCCGATGGCCAATCTGCACCCCGTAAGCGATATAGGTCTTTTCGCCAACGATGCACTGCTGGCCGATGGACGACGGCCCGCGGATGTGGACGTTGTCCCACACCGCCGTGCCGTCTCCAATCTCAACGCCGTCCTCGATCAACGCTGTGGGATGGATGCGCGTTGCCATCGGGCGCTACCCGCCTCTCTCAACCATGGGCCCGCAGCAACGGCACGGCGCCATCGCTCTTCGGCACGCTGATCCAGCGCCGCTCGGTCAGCGACTCGTAGGCCGCCTGAATGACCGCAACCGAAGCAAGCGCATCCTCGTTGGAGATCAGCAACGGCTGGCGGCCAAGGATCCGGTCGCAGAAATTCTCGACCTGTCGAAAAAAGGCCTGGTTCTTGTCATAGCCCTTGCCGAAGACAACCCAGTCGGGACTCGACGACTGGCGGAATTTCGATTCTCTCCAGCCGACGAGAATGGTGCCATTGCTTCCGTAAATGCGCAGGAAGGTGTCGAGCTCCTTGTTGATGTTCCAGGACAGATCGACGGTTGCAGGGATGCCGGTCTCGGTGCGCAGAAACAGGTTGGCAGTATCCTCGACGGCATTGCTCTGGGATCGCCTGCCCTCCACAGCCAGAACTTCGGCGATCGGCCCAAGCAGATAGCGGGCAATATCGACGGAGTGCGTGCCGTTGTCGATCAGGACACCACCGCCGCTGACCTTGGGGTCGGTGTTCCACCGCTTCGACATGTCGACCTTGGCGGTAAACGCGTTTTCGAACAGCAGAATGTCGCCCAGCACGCCGGACGCAATCAGCGACCTGGCGCGGATGACGTCGTCCACGTACCGGAACTTCGACGCCATCGCCATGATGACACCGTTCTTTTCGGCGGTCTGAACGATCGCCCGGGCACCATCGACGTCGATCGAAAGCGGCTTCTCGCAGAGAACCGGAATGCCGCGCTCGATGAAGTGGAGCGCTATTTCGGTGTGCGTTGACGGCGGCGTGCAGATGATGACGCCGTCGATCCCCGCGCTCGCCAGATCCTCGTGCGAAGCATAGGCGGGGCAGCCCATCGTTTCCGCGGCGGCCTTCGCCGCGTCCGGCCGCATGTCTGCCATGCCTGCCCAGCGGGCGAAGGTACTGCCCTCCAGCGCCTTGATGTACGCTTGAGAGATGGCGCCGGCTCCCACCAGCCCGAGCTGCAAGGGGTCATTGGCCATATCAGCGTGCTCCCCTCAGACGCGCGTGCTGGGCACGCACCGAAGCGGCGATGAAATCCGCATGTTCTTCGGTGAACCGCTCGTTCCACGGCAGCACCAGGATGTCATGCAGGCACTGGAACACGCCGGGGAAGAGTGCCGGAGTATAGTCTATGGCCTCCGGTCGGGCGAGCGTGAACGGGTACCGGCTGGTGCCGAACGTGCGCTGTTCCGAAAAAACCTGGCACTGGAACGCCGGCTTCTGGATGTAGCGCGGTGCCGTGGCAATCCCCTGGCGCTTCATGCCCGCTCCCAGCGCTGGCGATCCTCCCGGGACCTCGTTCTCATCGACCCACAGGCAGTACCGCCAGTAGACATGCTCGGCGTCGGCGGCGTGACGCGGGGTCTCGATGCCGGCAAGACCCTGCAGCTGGCCGCTCAGCCGGTCGGCCATGCGGCGGCGGTGGTCGACGCCCGGCCGCAGCTTGCCAAGCTGGGCGACGGCTACCGCTCCCTGCAGCTCGGTCAGCCGGTAGTTGAGCGCGAGGAAATAGTGATCCGGGTTGGGATCGCCATAGCCCCAGGCCTTGTTCACGAACAACCGGATCCGGCGCGCCAGATCGGGGTCGTTGGTGACGCAAATCCCCCCCTCACCGGTGGTGATGTGCTTGCCCTGCTGCAAGCTGAAACAGCCGATGGCGCCGTGCACTCCCACGAGCTTGCCGCCTTGCCGGGCGAGGTAGGCCTGGGCGCAGTCCTCCAGGACCGGCAGGCCATGCTTGAGGGCAAGGTCGGTGATCGGTCCCATATCGCAGGGATTGCCGAACAGGTGGGTGACGACGATCGCCTTGGTGCGGGGGCTGAGGCGGCGCGCGATCGTCTCCGCCGTGACATTGCCGGTATAGGGATCGACGTCCGCGAACACCGGGATCGCGCCCTGATAAAGGATGGGCGCCAGCGCACCCATATCGGTGATCGGTGTCGTGATGATTTCGTCGCCGGGCTCGGGATCGATCGCCGCGACGGCGCAATGCACGGCAGCAGACCCGGACGCGCAGGCAATGGCATACTTTGCCCCGAGCAGCTCCGCGAACTGCTTTTCCAGCGTCGCGCAGGCCGTCCCTTTGGTGCACGTGAGGGTGCCGCTCTCGACGACCTTGATCAGCTCCTCAATCTCTTCGCGTCCGAACGATCGTCCGGATGCGTCCTGGTCTGATGGCAGTGTGATCACCGCTTCTTCAAGCATGGCCCGCTGTGTCACGAAGTTTCTCCTCTGGAACCGTCAGCGTCGGGGGCACCATTTCGGTCCGGAAAAACACCATCTGTCCCATCCACATCAGGTGTCCCCAGATCGTCTTCAGTATTTTCATCTTGGAATCGCCGAGAAGCCGCACTTCCATGACGGCCGGGCATTCGACGATGCGACCGCCCTGGGCATCCACCCTGCTCAGGATTTCCATGATGCCGACAAAGCGTTCGTTGCGAACAAAAATCTCCTTCACCGAGCTGCGCCGGTAGACCCGGAAGCAGCTCGTATAGGTATACAACTTGTGGTGGTGAAAAACTCGATAGAGCCCAGACAAACCCTTCGACAGGAGCAGGCGCCAGCCCGACAGATTGAGCACCTTGCCGTCCGGGTGGTACGGGGACGCGGTGACGATATCCACATCCTGCGTCAGCATCGGCACCATTTTGCGAAGCTGCAGCGGATCGTAAGTTCCGTCGCAGTCGATCGCGCACACCACCTCGGCGCGGCTGTTGGCGATACCGGTGAGCGTTGCCGCCGCGACCCCGCGATTGTGAGGGTGGCGGATCAACACGCAATCCGCCCGGGCTCCAAACAACTCGTTCAGCCGCTGCCACGTCTGATCCTGGCTGCCGTCGTCGACAAACACATACGAGATCTCGAACTGGTTTTGCACGCGTCCGGCAAAACTCCGAAGCGTGTTTGCCGTATAGCCGAGTGTCGCTTCCTCGTTGAAACAGGGAACAATCACCGAAATCGGCACCCTGGCGCCGATTTCGTCGGCGGCAGGCGTTTCGGAGGCCGGCGTCGGTGGCGAAACGCCTCGCGCCGCCACCGCCTCGGCCGCAGGAAGCTTCAGATAATCGCCGATACTCTCGAAAGTGTACTGCTTCAGGTAATAGCGGATGCGATCGGGCATCTCACCGAGATTTCTGTACTGCCGCACCCTGTTGAGCCTGGAGACCGCGGTGATCCGCGGCTGATCGGGGTCAAGCTCCCAAACATGAAAGTAGAAGACGAGGGGGTCGGCGACCTTCTCTTCCCAGACCGACATGGCACGGCGAATAAAGGCTTCGGGGAGCTGGCGGACAAAGTTTCCGCCCGAGACGGGCAGATAGAGCGGCCCGAGCTTCCATGTGGAGAGCGGGACCTCCCAGATGCGCCCGGCAGCGGACGTGTACTCATGGATGAAGCGGCGATGCGGCTCTCCGGTAAAGGCGAAACCGAGGGGGCGGGAGCTCGAGTCAAAGACGAACCCCTCCTCGATCAGCAGATCGAGGGCCCATCGGTCGTCCTTGCCGAAGCCGCCGCGCGGCACACGGTAGCCACGGACCGCGCGGCCTGTCGCATCCTGCAGAGCGTCGCGTGAACGCCGGAGGTCCTCCCGGAACTGGTCCTGCGTCATCTGCTGGATCGAGCGGTGGAAATAGCCTTTGCTGGCCACCTCGTGCCCGCGGCGAACCACTTCCGCAACCACATCAGGTTGGTGCTCGGCGATCCAGCCAAGGACGAAAAACGTCGCCTTCGCGCCCATCTCGTCCAGGAGATCAAGCGTCGTTTCGGTATTCCGCTGGACGCGACTCTCAAACCGATGCCAGTAGTCCGTCGGCACCACCCCGCTGACCGGCGCCACGTGGCAATAGTCTTCCAGGACAACGGTGAGGATATGCCGCCGCTGCACGGCCTCGGACTGCGATGGATCCTGGCGCATTTCAGCTGCGGCTTGGCTGACAGAGTGAGCCCCGGGGAGGGGAAGCAGAGCAAATACCCCGACGAAGCCTAAAGGTCGTTCGCGCCATTCCGGACCCGCCAACCTTTCAGTCGCTCTTTTGGCAACCCGTCTCTCGCCGCTGACAAAGCGAATCTCCCTAACACCGCCGGGCAACTTAACGGATTGCCGCCGGTCCGTAAAGCTCGTGGCGGCGGCCGCCGCATCGAGACGCCGGCGCGACGTCCGGTCCTCGGGCATTGCGCTGCCGAGGGGTGTCGATTTCCGAAAATTCCCGCGCCGCCACTCAACAGAGAGCCAGGCGCCCCCTCAGGGAAGCGGCGGTCGAAAACCGCTCAAATTTGATTGCTGGGAGCGGCGGACGCCGCGAGGAGGTTCGGGATTTCAGCGGCACGCTGGAGTTGTTTAGCTGCAAAGACCCGGCGGCAGCGGTTCAGCCAGCGCAAATGCCGCTCGCGGCGCGCGCAGCGCTCGGATGCGACGCACGCCAAGTCGATTTGCGCAACAGCGTTAATGGCACGTCCTAAAACCAGTTGGCCAAGCATTTCCGTCCCCTCCAACGTGTGCTCGTCACCGCCCTGCGGATTATTACACAGTTTTTTCCCGCCCTTGTAGGATGCGCACATTGTGCGCGCAAGTCAAGGAAAAGCGCACGTCGTGCGTAAATATGATAGTTTGATGACAGGCGAATTCGAAAAGCGCGGCAAATTCGAAAAGCGTGAGGGAGAGGGTGGTGCGATCATCGGACTTCAAGCGGTGGAGAAAATCTCTCGAGCTATCGCAAAAACAAGCCGCCGATGCGCTCGGCCTTAAGCGCCGGATGGTGCAATATTATGAAAAGGGTGAACGCGACGGCGAAAAAGTCGCCGTTCCCAAGGCGGTCCGCCTTGCCTGCTGGGCGTTGTCGGCGGGAATTGCCGACTATCATGGGCCAAACATCCCCCCGGACCAGATCCCGTCGACGCCTGCGGTGGCCAAGGATTCCGCCGGTGGTGAACCCTCCGGCCCGGTTGCGTCCGGCCCGGTGGCGTCCGAAAGGTCAAATTGATCCTCCGGTGAGTTTTGCATTTGCCGATGATGCGGGCGCCGGGGCCCGCCCATCGCAATACGAAATCGCAAGACGAATCGTGTTGCCGGCGCCCGGCCTCCCCCGGACGCCGGGGAGCTCTGTCCGGGTAAGAAAGCGCGCCCAGATTTACATCTTTGCGGCCGCTTGATAAGCAACGGCGTTAGCCGGGTTGCAGTCCCGCCCGTCCCGCACAGTTGCAAGGTTCCGTGGGTGGCAATGATGCTGAAGGTCCTGGCAGCGGTAGGCCAAGGGATCGACGCGCTGAACGAGCGCATCGGCGACGCCGTCGCCTGGCTGACGCTGGCGATGGTTCTCGTGACGTTCTGTGTGGTGGTCCTGCGCTATGTCTTCGACGTGGGATTCGTCTGGCTGCAGGAAAGCTACGTCTGGATGCACGGCATCGTCTTTATGCTGGGCGCCGGATACACGCTCCTGCATCAGGGGCACGTGCGGGTTGACATCGTCTATCGCGGGGGCTCGCCGCGGTACAAGGCCTGGATTGACCTCGGCGGCGTGCTGTTTCTGCTCTGGCCGATGCTGTTGGCGCTGTGGTGGGTCGCCTGGCCTTACGTGGCCGGCTCCTGGTCCCGTCTGGAAGCGTCACGCGAGGCCGGCGGCCTCCCCGGGCTGTTCCTGCTGAAGACCGTGCTTCTCGTTTTCTGTGTTCTTCTTGGCCTGCAAGGACTGTCGCTGGCCATCCGGTGCATCTTCCTGCTGACCGGTCGGACGGAACCGGCGACCGGCGTCCCCGCAATCGAGGGCCCGCGCGATGGGCATTGAGGTCCTCAGCATTCTCATGTTCGCCGCCGCGTGCGCCGTCCTGATGCTGGGATTCCCGGTCGCCTTCAGCCTGGGCGGCACGGCGCTGGCGTTTGCGCTGATCGGCAATGCCTTCCACGACTTTGACCTGCGGCTGTTGGGCGGACTGCCCTCCCGGTACTTCGGCGTCATGGTCAACGAGGTGCTGGTGGCGGTGCCGCTGTTCGTCTTCATGGGCGTCATGCTCGAGCGGGCGAAGATCGCCGAGCAGCTGCTGGACACCATGGGTCTGCTGTTCGGCCGGATGCGCGGCGGACTGGCGATCTCGGTGATCTTCGTGGGCATGCTGCTGGCGGCATCGACCGGTATCGTCGGCGCCACCGTCGTGACCATGGGGCTGCTCAGCCTGCCGTCGATGCTCAAGGCCGGTTATGATCCCAAGCTCGCCTGCGGCACGATCTGCGCCTCGGGCACGCTCGGCCAGATCATCCCGCCCTCGGTCATCCTGGTGCTGCTGGGCGACATCCTTCAGGGTGCTTACGCCGAGGCGCAGCGGGCCACGGGCAACTGGGCCCCGGCGCCGCTGTCGGTCATCGACCTGTTTGCCGGGGCCTTCCTGCCGGGGATGCTGCTGGTCGGCCTCTACATCGGGTGGGTGCTGATCAAGGCGGTGCTTGATCCCGCCTCGTGCCCGGCGCTGGTCGGCCGCGGCGAGCGCGTCGACGACCTCTCAAGGCGGGTGACGGAGGCCCTGCTGCCGCCGGGGCTTCTGATCCTGGCGGTGCTGGGCTCGATCCTCGCCGGCATCGCAACGCCGACCGAGGCGGCCGCCGTCGGCTGCGTTGGCGCCCTGTTCCTGGCGGCGCGCGTCCTCCCGGTGCCGGCGGAGAGGGAACTCACCGCTCCGTCGTCCTGGCGGCCGGGGCAACGGCTCGTGAGGTGGCTGGACGACGGAACCTCCCGGCCCGTGCATGCCGCCGGCCTCGCTCTGTTGGCGCAGATCGTGCTGACTCGTCTCTTCGACCTGCGCCTCGGCCTCGCCGACGTCCCCTGGTGGGACACCGCGGCCTTCATTGTCGCCGCGCTGCTGTGCCTCGTTGTCCTCCGCGGTCTCGTGGTCGCGCTCGCCCGCACCGCCCGCGCCGGCGTGCTGGCGGAAGTCATGCGCTCGACCATGTCGATCAGCAGCATGGTGTTCGTCATCCTGCTGGGCGCTTCGGTGTTTTCGCTGGTGTTCCGCGGCCTGGGCGGCGACCGCGTCGTCGAAGACGTCCTGCACCAGATGCCGGGCGGCGCCACCGGCATGATGGTGGCGGTGATGGCGGTGATGTTCGTGCTGGGGTTCTTCCTCGACTTCATCGAGATCATCTTTGTCGTCGTGCCGATCGTCGGGCCGATCCTGCTGCAGCAGGATGTCAACCCGCTGTGGTTCGGGGTGATGATCGCCGTCAACCTGCAGACCAGCTTCCTGACCCCGCCCTTCGGCTTCGCGCTTTTCTATCTGCGCGGCGTCGCGCCTCCGCAGATCACGACGTTGCATATCTACCGCGGCATCATCCCTTACGTGTGCATTCAGCTGATCGGCCTCGGCATCATCGCCTTGTTTCCGCAGCTCGCGACGTGGCTGCCGGGCGTGCTGTTCAATTGATCGGCGGCAGGATCGCGTTCACGAGGGGATGGTCATCGACGGCTTGGGCTTGTTTCGCTCCCCGGTAACGAACCAGAAGGCTGCGTGCCGCGGCGGACGGCGAGGTCGATCAGCGCCGGGCCCACGAGCTGTGACAGCAGCACGGCGATGAGGATGACCGAAACGGCGGTCTCGATCGGCTCGCTGACCCCGGCAGGAAGCTGGCGGACGGCGGGCGAATCGCGCAAGGCCAGGATCAGGCCCATCGCCAGCGCGCCCTGCGATGGAAAGCACAGGCCGAGGTAGCGGCGTGTCGGCTGGTCGAGGTGCAGCGCCGAGGCCGTGAGCGAGATGCCGGCATATTTGCCGGCGAAGCGGCAGGCGAGGTAGATAACGGCTGAGGCGAGCAGGGCGAGGTGCCCGGCCGCGGTCACCGGCAGGTGGGCACCCGCGAGAACGAAAAACACAAAGAACAGGGGCTCTTCGAAGCCCTTAATGTGTTTTCGGATAAAGTCCTGCTCGACGCTGTCGACGCCATTGGCGACGACGATACCCAGGCTCAGCGGCAGCAAAAGGTGGGAGAGCTGCAGCGCAATGGCGCCGCCGATGCTCAGCAGCACCAGCCCGAGCAACAGGGCAGTGAGCCGCGATTCCCAGCCCGGCCTCCCGTCTTCGATGATGGGGCGAATGGCGAGATAGAAGAGGCCGAGGGCTATGCCGGCGGCGATCGAGAGGGCCTCATTCGCCGCCGCATGCCACAAGGCGGTGCCGATGCCGGAGGCGGCGCCGGCGCCCAGCATGGCGACGACACCGGCCGAGACGGCGCTGAAGATGAGGACAGCCGCGGCGTCGTTGAGCGCCAGGACGCCGAGCGCGCGATCGATGAACGGACCGGTCGCCTCCCGCCGCCGGATGACGGAGTAGGTGGTGGTGGGTGCGGTGGCGGGGGCGACGGCCGCCAGGATCAGCGCGGCCGGAAGGGCCAGCCCCAGCAGGGACTCACCGGCGAGGACGAGGGCGACGGGAGCCAGAAGCTGGGCTGCCGCCATCAGCACGACGCTGCCGCCGATGGTCTTGAGCCGGCCGAGGGTCAATTGGCTGCCGATGTTGAAGGCAATGACCGCGAGCGCGGCCTGGGTGAAGCCGCCCAGGGCGGCGGCGCGCGTCGTCGGCAGGACATCCCCTGCCGCGGGCCCAAGCGCCACGCCCAGCACGATGCAGCCGGTGATCCAGGGAACACGCAGGCGCTCGGCCACATCTCCCAGCAGCGCCCCCAAAGCGAGGATCAGGCCCAGCACAAACAGCGGACTGCCCAACACCGCGTCGATCACCGTCGCCCCTCCGGTCGCCGGGGCCAACATGCCGGCTTCGGAGTGTCAGCGCCAGGGGTTCGAGGCTGCGCGTTTCGCGGGCAAGCACCTTCGTCGAACGAAGGGTACAGTTCACATGAGATTGCCGCGACCCCAGTCGTCGTCGCGGCGCGGCAGCAGCGCGAACGTCGTCCGCGCGATCAGGTCCTGGAACAGCGGATCCTCAGGCGAGCCGACCGGGCCTGTCGTGGAGAAGGCCCAGGAGCGGGCATCGGCGTTCCCGCAGAAGGCCATCAGCACCGTGGTTCTCTCCGACCGCGGCGGCGGGGGTTCCAGCAAGCCACGCTGCGCGCAAAGCAGGTTGGCGGACGTGCCGGGAGCGGCATTCAGCAGGGCAACGACCGCGTAACCCGACGGCAACGATAACGCCGGCACCGCGACGAAGCGAACCGGCGGGCCATTGACCTTGCCTTGCATGGCGGCGACGACGCTCTGATCGACGGCCGCCTTCGGCAACGGGAACGGGTTGCCGAGGATGATCACCGGCATGAGGCCGGTTTCGCCGCCGGCGTAACCAAACTCACTGGGAACGCCGGCGCGGAAATAAACGTCGTGGGACGTCTGCGTCGTGACCTGCGAGGCGCAGCCGGCGAGCAGGACCACCAGGAATACCGACATTCGGACGCACACGCCCCGCATGGCCAACCCACCGCGCACACCCGTTAGCCTCTGCCGAAGGATAGCAGCCGGTTGCCGGACCGTCACTTGCCGCTGTTGCCGACCGCCTTGGCCAATTCCTGCCTGGTCATCGTCGAACGGCCGGGAACGTCTTTTGCCTTCGCTTCCTCGTAGAACTCACCCTTGGTCTTATCCGATGTCGAGGTGCTTGCGGCCTTCCCTGATCCCTTGCCGCCGCCTTCCGCCTCGGCTTTCGCCGTCTGGCCGCTTCGCTCGCGCTCCTTGGTGCGCTTGAGGGTCTCCTCGTACTTCTCGTCGCTTTCGGACTTCGAGGCGCCGGCCTCGCGCAGGCCGATGGCGATCGCCTGCTTGGGATTGGTCACCTGCTTGCCGGCACTGGTTTTCAGCTCGTGATGCTTGAACTCGTGCATCACCCGGCCGACCGTTTCCTGCTGCTCTTTGCTTTGCTCTGCCATGGGACAGTCCTCCGCTTAAGAGAGGAAAACGCCGGCGGCGCCCACCCTGTTCCTCTCACGCCGGCAGACGGCGTCGCGTGCGGCTAGCAACGGACGGCGCCGGCTCACACGTCCAGGCTGTCGGTGACGAAGCGGGCGTGCTCGCTGATCAGCGCGAAGCGCAGCTCCGGCCTCCGGCCCATCAGCGTTTCGACGCGGTCCTTGGTGAGCGCCCGGTCCGGTTCGGCGTCGTGCCCGGGGACGACGACCCGCAGCAGCGAGCGCGTCCGGGGATCCATCGTCGTCGTCTTGAGCTGCACCGCGGGCATTTCGCCCAGGCCCTTGAAGCGGCTGATCTCGACCTGCCCGCGTCCGGCGAACTCGGTGGCCAGCAGTGTATCCTTGTGCGCGTCGTCCCGCGCATACAGGGTCAGCGGGCCGCGCGACAGCCGGTACAGCGGCGGCACCGCCAGGAAGAGGTGCCCGCCCTCGATCAGACGCGGAATCTCCCGGTAGAAGAAGGTGATGAGCAGGGAGGCGATGTGCGCGCCGTCCACGTCGGCGTCGGTCATAATGATGATCTTGTCATAGCGCAGGGCGGCCTCGTCATAGGCCGCGCCGACGCCGCAACCGATCGCTTCGATCAGATTGCTCAGCTCCTGGTTCAGCCGCAGCTTTTCGGCCGAGGCGCTCGCCACGTTGAGGATCTTGCCGCGCAGCGGCAGCACCGCCTGGGTCTCACGGTCGCGCGCCTGCTTGGCGGAGCCGCCGGCGGAGTCTCCCTCCACCAAAAACAGCTCGGTGCCGGCGGCAGCTTCGCGAGCGCAGTCGGTGAGCTTGCCGGGCAACCGCAGCTTGCGTGTCGCCGAAGCCCGTTTCACCTGCTTGTCCTGGCGGCGCCGCAGCCGCTGGTCCGCCCGCTCCACCGCATAGGACAGGAGGGAGGTTGCCTGCGCCGGCGCATCGGCAAGCCAGTGGTCGAAGTGATCGCGCACCGTTGCCTCGACCAGCCGCGTCGCCTCGGGCGAGGTCAGCTTCTCTTTGGTCTGCCCCTGGAACTGCGGATTGCGGAGGAAGACCGACAGCATGACGCACGCGCCGGCGATGACATCTTCGGGCTGCACTTTCTCCGCATCACGGTTGCGGACGCGGTCGCCGTAGGCCTTCAGGCCACGGGTCAGCGCGGAGCGGAATCCGGCTTCGTGGGTGCCGCCCTGAGGGGTTGGCACGGTGTTGCAGTAGGCGGTGAGAAAGCCGTCGTCGTCCAGCGGCCAGGCAACGGCCCACTCCACCCGGCCGGCACCGTCGGCGAGTTTTGCTTCCCCCTGGAAAGGGGCGGGGGTGAGCGTCGGCCGGCCTTCGAGCGCGGCCTTGAGATAGTCCCCCACCCCTCCCGGAAACTGCAGCACCGCTTCGGCGGGCACGTCCGCCTCGCCGTTGAGCAGCTCCTGCGGACACGACCAGCGGATTTCCATGCCGCGGAACAGGTAGGCTTTCGAGCGCGCCATCCGGTACAGCAGGCCGGGCCGGAAGCGGGCTCCGTCGTCAAAGATCTGCAGATCGGGAGCAAAGGAGACGGTCGTTCCGCGCCGGTTCTGCACCGACCCGGCGTTGCGCGGCGGCCCTTGCGGGACGCCGCGGGCGTAAGTTTGCGTCCAGAGGGCCCGATCGCGGGCGACCTCGACCGTCAAATGCTCGGCGAGCGCGTTGACCACGGAGAGGCCGACGCCATGCAAGCCGCCCGAGGTGACGTAGGCGTCGCCGCCGAACTTGCCCCCGGAATGCAGGGTCGTCAGGATGATTTCGAGAGCCGAGCGGTCCTTGAACTTGGGGTGCGGATCGACCGGAATGCCGCGACCATTGTCCCGCACCGTGACGCTGCCATCCGCCGCCAGATGGAGTTCGATGCGGGTGGCATATCCCGCCACCGCTTCATCCACCGCGTTGTCCAGAAGCTCGGCGACCAGGTGGTGCAGGGCGCGTTCGTCGGTGCCGCCGATGTACATCGCAGGCCGGCGGCGGACGGGCTCCAGCCCCTCCAGGACTTCAATGTCCTTTGCCGTGTATGTGGTTTGTGTGGGCGGCGTTCGCGCGAACAGATCGTCTTCCAAGCGGCTTCGGCTCCTTCAGATGCGGGCGGCGGAGTGTACGAAGTCGCCGGCCACAGCGCCAACCTTGGTGCACGGGGAAGAATCCGATGGCGGATCGACGTTGAGCCGCATCGGCAAACGCCCTAAACAGCCCGGGAACGGAGCAAGGGAAGGGGAGCTTGATTTCGCCCGGCTCAGCAGCGACGTGTTCATGGCGAGCGATCCGCAGGGATTCTCCGGGAATCGGCCAGGGCGAAGGGGGGGGGAGATGATTATACTTATAAAATTTGTACTTTAAAAGTATTGTACATTACACTAAGTGTATCAGTGTACGAATTAACGTTAGGTGAGTGTGCTTAGCTGGGGCAGGCGATGCGGTACTTCCCTCTGTTTCTCGACCTTCGTGATCGCGACGTCCTTGTCGTCGGCGGAAGCGATGCCGCCGTCCGTAAGGCGCTGGTGCTTGCCGATTGCGACGCTGTGGTCACGGTGGTTGCCGAAAAGCCGGACGTGGCCATGAGGGCTGCCGGTGGCTTCGGTCAGCTGCGTCTTCTGTGCCGCCCCTTCTGCGGCAGCGATGTGGACGGGCGGACGCTGGTGGTGGCCGCCTGCGAAGACGCGGCCTCCGATGCGGCCGTGTCCGCGGCGGCGCGGGCGCGCGGCATTCCGGTCAACGTCGTTGACCGGCCGGAGTTCTCTACGGTCGTGTGGCCGGCGATCGTCGATCGGGACCCGGTGACGGTGGCTGTCTGCAGCGGTGGAGCGGCGCCGGTGCTGGCCCGCTCGATCCGGGGGCGGATCGAGGCGATGTTGCCCGCCGATCTCGGTCGCCTCGCCCGCTTCGCCGAAGGCTTCCGCTCGGCGGTGAAGGCGACGCGGCGGTCGGGTGCGGCGCGGCGGCGGTTCTGGGAGCGGTTTTTCGAGGGGCCGATCGCCGCCCAGGTCCTGGCTGGCGATCAGCACGGCGCTCGCGAACGGATGCTCGGCACGATCAACCGCAGCGAAGACCCGGCGTCGGAAGAAGGACTCGTGCACCTGGTCGGCGCCGGTCCCGGTGACCCGGAGCTGCTGACGCTGAAAGCCCTGCGCCTGCTGCAGCAGGCCGATGTCATCGTCCACGACCGGCTGGTCGGGCCGCGCATCCTCGATTATGCGCGCCGGGACGCCGATTGCATCGACGTCGGCAAGGCGCCCGGGCGCCATCCGTTCTCGCAGGACCAGATCAATGCGTTGCTGCTAAGCCAGGCGCGCGCCGGGCGGCGCGTCGTCCGTCTCAAGGGCGGCGATCCGTTCGTCTTCGGCCGCGGCGGCGAGGAGCGGGACTATCTGCTGCGCCACGGCGTCCGCGTCGAGGTCGTCCCCGGCATCACCGCCGCCACCGGCTGCGCCGCCGCCGCTGGGATCCCTCTGACCGTGCGCGGCGAGGCGCAGATGCTCAGCATCGTCACCGGCCATGGCGAACAGGGCGATCCGGCTCTCGACTGGCGGGATTTGGCACAGGACGGCCGCACGATCTGCGTTTATATGGGGGCAAGCACGGCCGACCGGATGGCCGGGAGCCTGATCGCCCACGGCCGCGATCCAGCGTCGCCGGCGGCGGTGATCGTCAACGGCACGCTTCCCGAGCAGCAGGTCCTGACCGGCCTGTTGCGTGAGCTGCCGACGCTGGTCAGCGCGGCAGGATCAGGGCCGGTGCTGATCCTCATTGGCGACGTGGTGCGCCGGGCCGACGCATGGCGCGAACCCGCAGCACCTGCCGTTCCGGCGGTCGCCGCCCTGAACTGAAACGAGTTGAAACGATTGCGATGAGCGAAGCAGAGAGCAAGAGCAGCAAGCGCGCCAGCGACGAGGGCGTCCTTGCCCTTTCGACCGCCCGGGGCGCCCGGGGCGCGGCCATGAAGGCGGTGACCGCCAACCGCCTGGTGGACGGCCTGGTGGTCTACCTCGGTGCCGAGGGTCGTTGGGTCGAGGACATCGCCGATGCGTTCAGCGTCGTCGGCAAGGAGGCAGGTGCAGCGCTGCTCGCCGGAACCGAGCCGGACGTCGAGGCCTGCCGGATCGTCGGGCCTTATCTGATCGATGTGGTCGCCGGTCCGGACGGCAAGCTGCGAGGGACCAGCGAGCGCGAGCGCATCCGTGCCCTGGGGCCGACGGTGCGACTGGATCTCGGCAAGCAGGCGGAGGTCTGAGCAAGATGTATCGCTACGACGAATTCGATCACACCATTGTTGCAGAACGGGTCGCGCAGTTCCGCGATCAGGTTGGTCGCCGGCTTTCCGGCGAAATGACCGAGGACGAGTTCCGCCCGCTGCGGCTGATGAACGGCCTCTATCTGCAGCTCCACGCTTACATGCTGCGCGTCGCCGTCCCCTACGGCACGCTGTCCTCGCGGCAGATGCGGCAGCTGGCGCACATCGCCCGGCGTTACGACAAGGGCTACGGCCATTTCACCACCCGCCAGAACATCCAGTACAACTGGCCGGCGCTGAAGGACGTGCCGGACATCCTAATGGATCTGGCGGACGTCGAGATGCACGCCCTGCAGACCAGCGGCAACTGCATCCGCAACGTCACCGCCGACCAATATGCTGGAGCCGCGGCCGATGAGATCGAGGACCCGCGCATCTGCGCCGAGGTCATCCGCCAGTGGTCGAGCCTGCATCCGGAGTTCTCGTTCCTGCCGCGCAAGTTCAAGGTGGCGGTGACGGGAGCGCCGGCCGACCGGGCGGCGATCGCCGTGCATGATATCGGCATCCGCATCGTCCGCGCTGACGACGGCGAGATCGGCTACGAAGTGCTGGTCGGCGGCGGTCAGGGGCGCACCCCGATGATCGGCAAGACCATCCGCGCGTTTCTGCCGAAGCCCTATCTGCTCAGCTACATGGAAGCGATCCTGCGCGTCTATAACGAGTACGGCCGGCGCGACAACATGTTCAAGGCGCGGATCAAGATCCTGGTGCATGAAGTCGGGATCGAGGAGTTCCGCAGGCGGGTGGAAGAGGAATGGGAAGCGATCCGGGGGACCCCCGTCGAGCTTCCGGAAGGCGAGATGCAGCGCATCGCCGGATATTTTGCTCCGCCGCCGTTTGCCCCGTTGCCCTTTGTCTCGGCCGAATTCGAGCGGCAGAAACAGGCGGACCCGGCGTTCGCGCTCTGGGCGCGCGCCAGCCTCCATCCGCACAAGCAGCCGGGCTACGCCATCGTCAACATCTCGCTGAAGCCGATCGGCGGGGTCCCTGGCGACGCCTCCGCCGAGGAGATAGACGCGGTGGCCGACCTCGCCCAGCGGTATTCGTTCGACGAGGTGCGGGTGACCCACGAGCAGAACCTTACCCTGCCGCACGTCCGTCAGGATGCGCTCTACGCGCTGTGGCGGGAACTCGACACCCTCGGGCTCGGCACGCCGAACATCAATACGGTGACCGACATCATCGCCTGTCCCGGCCTTGACTACTGCAATCTCGCCAACGCGCGGTCGATCACCATCGCCCAGGGCATCTCCGAGCGTTTCGCCGATATCGGCCGCGCCCACGATGTGGGCGAGCTGAAGATCAAGATCTCGGGCTGCATCAACGCCTGCGGCCACCACCACGTGGGCCACATCGGTATCCTCGGGGTCGACAAGAAGGGCGAGGAATTCTACCAGCTGACCTTGGGCGGCGACGCCACCGAAACCGCTGCACTGGGACAGCTGGTCGGTCCGGCCTTCCCCTACGACGGCGTGGTCGATGCGGTGGAGAACCTGGTCGAAACCTATCTTGACCTGCGGCAGCAGGGCGAGCGGTTCCTCGACACGTACCGCCGGGTGGGGCTCGAACCCTTCAAGGAGAAGCTTTATGTCGCTCATTAAGAACGGCCGCGTCGTCGACGATCCCTGGATCGCGCTGGACGACGAAGCGCCGCTGCCGGCGACCGGCCCGGTCATCGTTTCCCTGACACGCTTGCGTGCGCAGCGCGACGCGCTGGTGTCGCGCCGGGCGCCGCTGGGTGTGCGGTTGAAGAGTTCGGAGCTGGCGGTTGAGGTGGGGGCCGACGCAGCGGCGCTGGAGCTGATTGCCATCGAGTTTCCGACGTTTCGCGACGGCCGGGGTTATTCCACGGCACGCCTGCTGCGCGAGCGATGGGGATTTGCCGGGGAGCTTCGCGCGGTGGGCAACGTGCTGCGGGACCAGCTCCTGTTCATGCACCGCTGTGGGTTTGACGCGTTCGAGATGGCCGATCAGAACGCCAGCGAGACGTGGCGGAAGGCGATGGGAGAGTTTACCGCTTTCTACCAGGACGCGACAGACGACAGGGTGCCCGTCACAAGACTGCGGCACCGGCGGCGGGCGGCGGAATGAGACCCCTCGACCAGATAGAGGCCGGCGGCCTGGAAGAGGTGTCGGCGCAGAGCGTTTTTGCAGCCAGCCGCTCGCGTGTCGATGAACTGGGGCGAAGGTGGGCGGAAGCCGACACCGAGACGATGCTTGCCGGGATGATCCACCAGGAGTTTCCGCAGCGCATCGCGCTCGTCTCGTCATTCGGCGCGGAGGCGGCGGTTCTGCTGCACATGGTGGCCAACATCGAACCGGGCCTGCCGGTGATCTTCCTCGATACCGGCAAGCTGTTCGGCGAGACGCTGCGGTATCGCGACCGCCTGGCGGCTGACCTTGGCCTGACCGACGTGCGGTCGATCAAGCCGGATGCGGCCCGGATCGACGCACTCGATCCGGACGGCGTGCTCTGGTTCGGCAATCCCGACATGTGCTGCCACATCCGCAAGGTCGAGCCGTTGAACCGTGCCCTGGAGGGGTTCGATGCCTGGATCACCGGGCGGAAGGGCTTCCACGGCGGCGAGCGCGACGGCCTGCAGCGCATCGAGCACAACGAGGACGACGGCCGGATCAAGGTCAATCCCCTGGCGCTGTGGCGAAAGGCGGACATCGAGGGATATTTCGAGCGCCACGCCTTGGCGCGCCACCCGCTGGAAGCCGACGGCTTCCTGTCGATCGGCTGCATGCCCTGCACCGACCGGGTCGCGCCCGGCGAGGATGCCCGTGCCGGCCGCTGGCGGGGCCGCGAGAAAACCGAGTGCGGCATCCACCTGTCACCGAAGGGCAAGTGGAACATGAACGGCATGGACGGGATCTGAGCCCGCACCTTTACGGCTGAGGATGGCGGCGCCGGTCCTCAGCCGGCCGGCAGCCGCAGAAGAACCTGCTGGAGCGTCGCCCCCATGCCGTCGAGATGGCCGGCAAGCCGGTCGAAGCCGCCTTCCATCTGCTGGAGTCGGCCATCGAGTTGCTGGAAGCGGCCATCGATCCGCTGAACCCGATCGTCGAGTTGCTGGAAGCGGCCATCGATCTGTTGGAGTCGGTCATCAATCCGCTGAACCCGGCTGCTGATCTGCTCGACCCGCGTCTCGATGCGATCCAGACGTTCATCGACCAGGTCCAGCCGAGCCCGCTGCGCTTCCAGCTCGGCATGCAGCGTCTTCATCTCCTTGTGCAGGACGCTGTTTACCAGGCGGGTATGATCCGCCTCGCGCTGCAGGTCGTTGACCTGGCTCTGCAGCGTTCTTATCTGGTGCCCAATATAATCCAGGCTGATATCCGCCATCGCTGCTCCAGCCTCGCATCCACTGCGAGGAAACCGGCACGGTCGGGCGCCAGGGTCGGCTGCGGCCCCATCCACTATTTGCTTTATTTGCTGGGAGCGTCAAGTCGCGGAGAGGAACACCTCGATGGTGTGAGAGGGAAAAACCCCGCCGCTACCCCCCGCCGGAGCGGCAGGGGGTAGCGGGCACGCAACGAGGAGAAGGAGCTAGGACGAGTAGTACATCTGGAATTCGACCGGATGGGGAGTGTGCTCGAAGTTGTAGACTTCTTCCCACTTCAGCTCGATGTAGCTGTCGATCAGGTCGTCGGTAAAGACATCGCCGCGCTTGAGGAAGTCGCGGCCGGCGTCGAGGTGGCCGAGCGCCTCGCGCAGCGAGCCGCAAACGGTTGGGACTGTCGCCAGCTCTTCCGGCGGCAGGTCGTAGAGGTTCTTGTCGATGGCGTCGCCAGGATGGATCTTGTTCTGGATGCCGTCGAGGCCGGCCATCAGCATTGCCGCGAACGCCAGATAAGGGTTGGCGGTCGGGTCGGGGAAGCGGATCTCGACGCGCTTGCCCTTCGGGTTCGAGGTGAAGGGGATCCGGCAGGACGCCGAGCGGTTGCGGGCAGAATACGCCAGCAGCACCGGTGCCTCGAAGCCCGGGATCAGACGCTTGTAGCTGTTGGTCGAGGGGTTGGTGAACGCGTTCAGTGCCTTGGCGTGCTTGATGATGCCGCCGATGTAGTACAGCGCCAGGTCGGACAGGTCGGCGTAGCCGGATCCGGCGAACAGCGGCTTGCCGTCCTTCCAGATCGACTGGTGGGTGTGCATGCCGGAGCCGTTGTCCCCGGTGACCGGCTTCGGCATGAACGTCGCCGTCTTGCCGTAGGTCTGCGCCACCATGTGGGTGCAGTACTTGTAGATCTGGATGTTGTCGGCGGCCTTCACCAGCGTCGAGAAGACGAGGCCCAGCTCATGCTGTGACGGCGCCACCTCGTGGTGATGCTTGTCCATCACCAGCCCCATCTCCTGCATCGTCGAGACCATCTCGGCGCGCAGGTCCATGCACGAGTCGACCGGCGGAACCGGGAAGTAGCCACCCTTGATCGGCGGACGGTGGCCGGCGTTGCCCTCCGGCAGAATGCGGCCGGTGACGTACGGGCCTTCGTCCGAGCTGAACTCGTAGAAGCACGAGTTCATCTTCACTTCATATCGAACGTCGTCGAAGACGAAGAACTCGGCTTCCGGACCGACGTAGACCGTATCGCCGATGCCGGAGGAGGTGACGTAGGCTTCCGCCTTCTTGGCGATTGACCGCGGGTCGCGGACATAGGCCTCACCGGTCGAGGGTTCGATGACGTCGCAGAAAAGAACGAGGCACGACTGGGCCGCGAACGGATCCATGACCGCGGTGGTGGGGTCCGGAATCAACGCCATGTCGGAATCGTTAATCGCCTTCCAACCGGCAATCGATGAGCCGTCGAACATCAGGCCATCGGCGAAGGCGTCCTCGTCGACGAAATCCGCCGTCATCGTCAGATGTTGCCATTTACCGCGCGGGTCGGTGAAGCGCAGGTCGATGTACTTGACCTCGTTATCTTTGACGACCTGCAGCACTTCCGCCGGCGTCTTACAGTTCAGTGGCATGGTAAGTTCCTTCTGGTCCCTCTCGTTGAGTGCATTGCCGAAGGCGGGCGTGAGGCAAGGCCCGCGTTCGAGCGGCGGCAATAGACGCGGCCGCCTTATATCGCTTCGATCCCGCGCTCGCCAGTCCGCACGCGAATGGCGTCCTCGACGGTGGTGATGAAGATTTTACCGTCGCCGATGCGACCGGTTCGTGCTGCCTGCTGGATGGCCTCGACTGCTTGCTCGACGAGGCCGTCCTCCACCACCAGCTCAATCTTCACTTTCGGCAGGAAGTCCACCACGTACTCGGCTCCTCGGTAGAGTTCCGTATGTCCCTTCTGCCGCCCAAAGCCTTTTGCCTCCAGAACGGTAATGCCTTGCAGCCCCAGTTCGTGGAGAGCTTCCTTCACGTCGTCAAGCTTGAACGGCTTGATGATCGCCTCGATTTTTTTCATCAGATGCTGCCTCTTCACTATCGTCGAGCCGAGCCGGTGTCGATCACTCGGCGCCCCCGAAAGATCGCTGTCGACGCTCGTTGCCGCAGGCTTACGAGCCGAGCGAGAAGCACGGCTCGTGCCAAAAGGGCGGCAGGTCAATTATCCGTCGCTGCTGCGGCCGATTTCCCACTGGCCACCGCGATGCCTGCTGTTGTCCCAGGCACATAACTGATCAAAATGACGGCATATGAGCTGATTATGGGCAAGTACGCCATTGCCGCTGGGTGCGACACTTGACACATGCCCCGTTCCCGCCGCCTGTTGCCGTGTCGCCGATGCTTGGCGGCAGATTTTCCCCTGGCCTTCAGTGAATGCAACAATGAAACCGGCCAACGCCTCCCTCGCCCGTTGGGGCACCACCATCTTCACCACGATGAGCGCGCTTTCGGTTCAGCACGGTGCGATCAACCTGGGGCAGGGGTTTCCGGACGAGGAGGGACCGGAGTGGCTGAGGCGGCTCGCTGCCGAGGCCGTTCTGCACGGTTCCAACCAGTACCCCCCGATGCGGGGGGTTGCTGAGCTGCGGCGAGCGATCGCCGAGCACGATCACCGCTGTTACGGCCTCGATCTTGACCCCGACAGCGAGGTGCTGGTGACGTCCGGCGCGACGGAAGCCCTGGCGTGCGCCTTTTTCGGCCTGCTGGAGCCCGGTGATGAAGCGGTCCTCATCGAGCCGCTCTACGACTCCTATCTGCCGGTCGTCGAACGGGCCGGCGGTTCGGCGAAATGCGTCCGTCTGGAACCGCCGGAGTGGGGTCTGCCGCGAGATGCGCTGGAAGCGGCGTTCTCGCCGAGAACAAAGCTGCTGGTGCTGAATTCGCCGCAGAATCCGATCGGCAAGGTCTATGACCCGGACGAACTGGCATTTCTTGCCCGTCTTCTGGAAGAGCATGACGCTTACGCCGTCTGCGACGAAGTCTACGAGCATCTCGTCTTCGATGGCGCGCTGCACCAGCCGCTGATCACGATGCCGAACATGCGCCAGCGCTGCCTGCGGATCGGCTCGGCGGGCAAGAGCTTTTCGGCGACCGGCTGGAAGGTTGGCTGGGCGTGCGGGGTGCCACCGCTGATCGATGCTGTTGCTAAAGCGCATCAGTTTCTCACCTTCACCACGCCGCCCAACCTGCAGATCGCCGTCGCGGCGGGCCTCAGGGAAGGCGGCGCCGGCTGGTTCGCCCGCCTGGCCGCCAGTCAGAGCGGCAAGCGCGACCGCCTGGCCGCCGGCCTGGAAGCTGCCGGCTTGCGCCCCTTGCCCTGCGGTGGAACCTTCTTCCTCACTGCGAGTTTTTCAGGCTTCGAGTTCACCGGCGATGATCGCGCCTTCTGCCGATATCTGACGACGCAGGTGGGGGTCGGCGCCATACCACTGTCGGCGTTTTACCGCAGCCCTGCTCCGGAAAGATGCATCCGCTTCTGCTTTTGCAAGCGGGACGAGGTCCTCGACGAGGCAGTGCTTCGCCTGAGGCGTTGGTTTTCCGGCGGATGAGGGCGAGTCGCGAGCAAAACCCGCACCAGGATCGCGGCTGATCCGGCGATCGAAGTATTGACCGGGCCGTCCGCGCCGCTAAGTTGCGGGCTCCGCAGCGTGCGGCTGGGGTGGATTAAAGCAGACGCTGTTCCGGGCGACTTCCCGATGAGCGGTCATGAGAAGGAATCGGTCAGACATTATGATGCCGAAAGGAATGAACGGGTCACGCGCGTCCCTCGACCTCGAGTCGGTCCTCAGTGCGTATCGCCGTTGGGCACCCGCTTATGATGTGGTGTTCGGCGCGATCTTTCAGAATGGCCGCGCGGCCGTCGCTCGCTACGTGAACAGCCTGCCTCTGTCCAGCGTGCTGGAAGTGGGCGTCGGAACGGGGTTGTCGTTGCCGCTCTATTCGGCGGACAAGCGGGTTACAGGCGTTGATGTTTCATCCGAAATGCTGGAGCACGCGCGCAAGCGGGTGACAGACGAAGGTCTGACCAACGTGGTTGCCCTGCATGAGATGGACGGAGAGGATTTGCGCTTTGCCGACGGCAGCTTCGATGTCGTCGTGGCCAGCTATGTCATGTCGGTGGCGCCGCATCCGCAACGCTGCCTTGCCGAGATGGAGCGGGTCTGCGCGCCGGGCGGGACGGTCATCGTCTGCAATCATTTCGTCAACGGGCACAATGGCTTTGTTTCGAGGCGGATGCAGCCGCTGTCGCGCTGGCTCGGCTGGCGCCCGGCGTTCGAACTCGGCACCCTGCTTGAGGATAGCCCGCTGAGCATGGAAGCCCAGCAGCCGGTTCCGCCGTTCGGGCTGTTTCAATTGGTCACTTTGCGCAAGCAGTAGCACGCTGCCGTCATGTCCGGGCTCGTCCCGGCCATCCACGCTGTAAGCGAACGTGCCAGGCGGAGCCCCGTGGATGCGCGGATCAAGTCCGCGCATGACAAGAACGGGCGTTGATTGACTGGGATGCCGGCGACAGTTATCTCTGGCAGCATCCATGGCGGGAGTAGCTCAGTTGGCAGAGCACCGGGTTGTGGTCCCGGGTGTCGCGGGTTCGAATCCCGTCTCTCGCCCCATTTCGTCCCACCTGTGTGGCTCATCGCGAATCCACCGCGCTATTTGACGCCGCAAGCCCGCGTTGAGACTGATGGCGCCTCCGCCATCGGCGTGGCAGTGGTGACGCAGGCTGCCAGAGTCCGGACACTGGATCCGCTGGGGGTTTTCAAGGGCCGGCCAAGCGGTTATTGATGGCAGTGAGCGCACTGATCGCGCTGGCGGAAGGTTGATCCGCGGCCCGGGAGAACGTGGCTTGAAAATATCCCTGCAACGCCAGGAACGCCCGGTGATCATCGGCATCGTCGGCGATTCCGGGGCAGGAAAATCGACGTTTGCCGCAGGCTTGGCGAACATCCTGGGGCGAGATCGGACGCTCGCCATCTGCATTGATGACTACCACCGCTACGATCGGGCGCAGCGGGTGCAGAACGGCCTGACCCCCCATGACCCCGCCTGCAACTACCTCGACATCCTGGAGCAGCACATCGATCTGCTGCGGGCGGGAGAGCCGATCCTCAAGCCGGTCTACAATCACGTTGGCGGCGTGCTGGAGCCGCCCGAATACGTGGAGCCGAGGCGCTTCATTATCCTTGAGGGGCTGCACGGGTACGCCACGCCGCGCCTGCGCGAGCATTATGACCTGAAGTTTTACATGGAGCCGCAGGAGACACTGCGCCTGCGCTGGAAGTTTCAGCGGGATACAGGCCCCGGCGGTTTTGGCTACTCGATCGAACAGGCCATGGCCTTGTTGCCCCGCCTGAACCGGGACAGCGCGCAGTACGTCGCTCCCCAGCGTGACTATGCCGACATGGTGATCAGCTTCTACGCGCCGGACGACAATCCCGATGAGAGCGGAGGCCGCCTCAACGTTCGCCACATCCTGCGGCCAACATTGCCGTACGTCGATCTGGCGCCTCTGCTCGAGGCGGGCGCCGAGGGCGGACTGGTGCTCGAGCTGGCCCGGGATCTCGATGGCCGCCCGGCCGATGCGCTGCACGTCTTTGGCGGAATGCCTGATGTTGAGGCCGACATGCTGCAGCAGCAGTTCTGGGGACTGTTGGCGAACGGCCGCACTGAGCGACCAAACTTCGGCTCTTACCGGGACGCAACCAACACTCCACGGCAAAGCATTCCGCTCGCCCTGTCACAGCTGTTGATTACGCATTACCTCTTGAATGCCGCGGTCGGCGCCCATGCGAACTGAGGACAAACCTGCGATGACTGTCGCGCAAGCCCTTACCACGACCTCGAGAGCAGCGCGCGCCGGGGCGGATGCCGAGGCGCATCCGGTGGCGACGTTCGAAGAGATGACGAACGCCATCCGCCTGCTGTCGGCGGATGCGGTGCAAAAGGCGAAATCGGGCCATCCGGGGCTGCCGATGGGCATGGCGACGGCGGCCGCGGTCTTGTGGACGCGCTTCCTCACCTTCGATCCCGCCGCGCCCGAGTGGCAAGACCGCGACCGGTTCATCCTTTCGGCCGGGCACGGCTCGATGTTGCTGTACTCGCTGCTGCATCTCACCGGATATGCCGCCATCGGCATCGACGACATCAAGAACTTCCGCCAGTTGGGATCGACCACGCCCGGCCACCCGGAGTACGAGCCGGCGCACGGAATCGAAACGACGACCGGGCCGCTGGCCCAGGGTCTCGGCAACGCCGTCGGCATGGCGCTGGCCGAACGGCTGCGCAACGCCCGCTGGGGCGACGACCTGGTCGATCATTACACCTACTGCATTGTCGGCGACGGCTGTCTGATGGAGGGGCTGAGCCAGGAGGCGATCTCCTTTGCCGGCTTCCATAAGCTGGCCCGGCTGATTGTTCTCTGGGACGACAACCGCATCTCTATCGACGGGCCAACCTCGCTCACCACCGGCGACAACCAGCTCGCCCGCTTCGAGGCCTGCGGCTGGGATGCACAGGTGGTGGATGGCGACGACGCCGAAGCGGTGGCGCGCGCCATTGCCAAGGCAAAGCTCTCCGACAAGCCGTCGCTGATCGATTGCCGGACCACCATCGGCAAGGGCGCCCCCAAGAAAGCCGGAACGGAGCAGGCCCACGGCGCGCCCCTCGGCGATGACGAGGTGGCGGGAGCGCGCCAGGTGCTGGGATGGCCCTACCCGCCGTTTGTCGTTCCGCCGCACATCCAGAAGGCCTGGCGCCAGGCAGGGGCCCGCGGTCGGCCCGCCCGCGAGGCATGGGAGCGCCGCTTCGCCTCCCTGCCAAGCGACAGGCAGGAGGCCTTCAGGCGCAGCAGCGCCGGCAAGCTGGCGCCGGGGTGGCAGAAGCCCCTGAACGCGTTCAAGCAGCAACTTGCCTCCGATCGTCCGAAATGGGCGACGCGCAAGGCGTCCGGGGAGGCGCTCGAAATCCTCACCGCAACCTTTCCTGAGATCATCGGCGGTTCGGCCGATCTTTCCGAGTCGGTGTTCACCAGGACGAAGAGCCTCGAGCCGCTGGTGCCCGGCGATTTTACCGGCCGCTACGTCCACTATGGCGTGCGCGAGCATGCGATGGCGTCGATCATGAACGGCATGGCGCTGCACGGCGGCTTCATCCCCTATGGTGGCACCTTCCTGGTCTTCGCCGACTACATGCGCGGCGGCATGCGAATGTCGGCGCTGATGCGCCAGCGGGTGATCTACGTGCTGACCCACGATTCCATTGGCGTCGGCGAAGATGGTCCGACGCACCATCCGGTGGAGACCCTGGCCAGCTTGCGGGTGATGCCGAACATGCTGGTGTTCCGTCCGGCGGACGCCGTGGAGACGTTCGAGAGCTGGCTGATCGCGCTCACTGCCAGCGACATGCCGTCGGCCCTCGTGCTCACCCGTCAGGCGGTGCCGGCCGTGCGCCTGGAACACGAGAGCGTCAACCTGTGCGCGCGCGGCGCCTACGTCCTGCACGAGGCGGACGGCGAGGAGCGCGAAGTCACGCTGTTCGCGACCGGCTCGGAGGTGCACGTGGCGGTGCAGGCGCGCGCCCGCCTGCAGGCCGACGGCATCCCGACGGCGGTTGTCTCGATGCCGTGCTGGGAGCTGTTCGACATTCAGCCGGAGAAGTACCGCCGCGAGGTGCTCGGGCCATCGTGGCCGGCGTGCGTGCGCGTCGCCGTCGAGGCGGCGATCTCGCCGGGATGGGACCGGTACATCGGCGAGAACGGCGTCTTCGTCGGCCTGCAGGGCTTCGGCCTGTCGGCCCCGGCCGAGGTGCTGTTCAAGCACTTCGGCATCACCGCCGAAAACGTCGTCGCCCAGGCCAAGGCGGCGCTGACCCGCCGCGCCGACGTCTTCCACCGCCGCGTCCGCCGCATCGGCATGGACGTGGTGGGGTAGGCCATCGGCACCAAGCAGATGCCATTGCGTCTGCTGCCGGAGGGTTGATGGGGTCGGGAACGTTACGCCGGCTTTGTGAAGAAGCGCTGATGCTGCCGGAAGCGGAGCGAGCCGAACTCGCGCGCGAGCTCGTCAGAAGCTTGGATGCGCCCGCTGACGCGGACGCCGACGACGGGTGGGACAAGGAAATTCTTCACCGTCTCTCCCAGGTTGACGCTGGCACCGCTAAGCTGTTGGACCGAGACACCTTTCGGCAACGAATGCGGGAACGGCTCGGCCGCCGGTAGTGCGACGCGTCCGCGTTCTTGAACAGGCCGCTTAAGAAGCAATCGAAGCCGCCGTCTGGTACGAGAAAGGACGAGCCGGACTGGGCGCGGAATTCGCTCAAGCGATTGATGCGGCGATTGGCTTGCTCGCGGAGGAGATCGTTCCTTTCACGAACATGCTTGGCGCCGCGGGGGCCCGGGGAGCCAAACTTGTACTCAAGCGGTTCCCCTTCAACATCGTCGTCATCGAACGCGACGAGGAAATTCTCGTTGTCGCTGTGGCCCATCACTCTCGTCGTCCAGGATATTGGCGAAGGCGTCTGCCTGCATAAACTCGACATCGGTGGCGGGCTGACTCGATCCTGCGGAAAGACAAGCGTAGCCCGGATGAAGCTGAGCGAAATCCGGGGTTACTTGCTTCAAAGAGCGGAGAGTTGCTGGGCCAGCTTCTAATTAATGCTAAGTCTCGTGTTCTTAGAAAACAGCTTGCTCCCCATAAATTACAGGAAAGCTCGCTTTCAGAAACATGGGCAAAACTTCAAACTCGTGATGTTGTCGCGCGAGACGAAGCCGAAGCCATCCCTGAAGATGTCCCGGATTTCGCGTTCCGCTGCATCCGGGCTACGCCTTGGCGTTGCTCGCGTTCGCCTGCTATGCCCCATAATGGGATCCCGTGAAAGCGGTCATGCCGGGATGATGTTGACGGGGTAGCGGGCGAACACTGCGTCGGCGGTCACGATGGTCCAGGTCTGGGTGATTGCCTGCGCGATGAGAATGCGATCGAACGGATCGGCGTGAATGGGGGGCAGTTCGCAGACGCGAAGGGCATGTTCGACAGTGATCGGTAACGGCGAGAACTCACTTTCGACCAGGGCCGCCGGCAGCACCTTGGCCACCGGACCTGGCAGGGTCAGGCGTCCGAGACCGGCCTTGATCGCGATCTCCCAGGCCGAAGCCGCGCTCACCCACACGCCGTTTCCCGGATTGGCCACCGCGTCGCGCGCCTGGTCGCCAAGCGCCGGATCGTCCGCCATCCACCACAGCAGCACGTGCGTGTCGAGGAGCAGGTTCATTCGCCGGCGCCGAAGGCGGTCGCCAGGGCGGGCGGTAGTGGCGCGTCGAAGTCGGCGCCAAGGCAGACCTTCCCGCGCCATTGTCCCGGGCGACGGGGACGAGAGCGCGCGATCACCGGTAGCAGCCGCGCAACCGGCTTGCCGTTGCGGGCGATGATGACTTCCTCACCGGCCGAGACATCCTCGATCAGACGGGACAGATGCGTCTTTGCCTCGTGGATGTTGACGGTTTTCATGGCGCCTCATGCGGGCTGACCAAACTAAGCTTAGTCCGCATGGTTGGAGCCCGCAAGGATTCGGCGTGAGGTCGATAGCCGAGGCAAAGCGGCCGTAAGCAAGACCGGACCGCAAACGTCCCTTTATGCAGCGTTGTCTCCCCTGAGTTGGTGGATTGTTGGACAGGGTTGTCGCGTGGCAAGAATTTAAGTCTCACGCGGGTGTCGGGCGGAGGGTGGCCGCGATTGTGACGACAAATGACGATATTTGACGACAGATTCCGACGCTGTTGCCGGTGTATAAAAATAATATCAATGAGTTAGGTGTTTTTTCCGGCTCAGATCGGCTCCCAGCCGGCATCTCCCGCACGCCTCCCGGCGAACGGTGTCGTCATTCGTCGTCGATTGGCAGCGGAAGGCGCCGCCGGCGGAGAAGCGGACCCGCCCCGTAGGGTCTGAAGGCCGGCACGCGTTCTCAGGCCAACGCGCGCATCTGGGAATCGACGGCGGCGATGGCGGCCATGTTGACGATGTCGCGGACGTCGTGGCTTGGCAGCAGGATGTGGACGGCGCGCGCCATGCCCATCAGCACCGGCCCGATCGCCTCGGCGCCGCCCAGCCGCTGCATCAGCTGATAGGACGTATTGGCGGCGTTGAGATCGGGGAAAATGAGCACGTTGGCTTCGCGGACCCGGCTGAAGGCGTAGAGGCGGTCGATCAGTTCCGGGACGACGGCGGCGTCGGCCGTCATCTCGCCGTCCACGTGCAGCGAGGGCTGGCGCTTCCTCAGGATCTCGACCGCCCGGGCGACGGTTTGCGGGTTGGGATGGGCGACGCTGCCGAAGTTCGAGAAGGACAGCATGGCGATGCGCGTGCCGATGTCGAAATTGGTCGCCACCTCGGCCGACAGCTCGGCGATCGCCGCGAGATCCTCGGCCGATGGCGAGATGTTGACGGCGCAGTCGGCGAAGAAAAAGACGCGGTCGCGGATGATCATGATGAACAGGGCCGCCGCCCGCCGCACGTCTGGGCGGGTGCCCACCACCTGGAAGGCCGGGTGGAGCGCCTCGACATAGTTGGTGGTCAGGCCGGAGATGAAGGCATCGGCGTCACCGCTCTGCACCATCAGCAGGCCGAAGTAATTGGGCCGGCGCGCCATCTCGCGGGCCTCCGGCAGGGTGATGCCCTTGCGCTGGCGATGCCGGAAGAGGATCTTGGCGTACATCTCGGCGCGGGGCGAAAGATGGGGGTCCATCACCTTCGGCCGATAGTCCAGGCCAAGCTCGGCGATCGTCTTCTCGATCACGCTCTGGTTGCCGATCAGGATAGGCTCACCCAGGCCCTGATCCTGGACCTCGGCGGCGGCGCGGATGATCTTTGCCTCTTCTCCTTCGGCGAAGACGATGCGCTTGGGCGCGGTGCGGGCCTTGTTGAAGATCGTCCGCATCAGCGCCCAGTCCTTGCCGAGCCGGCCCTCGAGCTGCTCCCGGTAGCTCGTCGAATCCACCGGCTTGCGGGCGACTCCCTCCGCCATGGCCGCCTGCGCCACCGCCGGCGCCACCCAGAGCAGCACCCGCGGATCCACCGGCTTGGGAATGATGTAGTCCGGGCCAAACAGCAGGCTGTCCGTCCCATAGGCCTTGAGCACCGAGTCCGGCACGTCGGACCGGGCCAGTGCCGCCAGCGCCCGGGCGGCCGCCAGCTTCATGCCATCGGTGATCTGCCGCGCCCGCACGTCAAGCGCCCCCCGGAAGACGAAGGGGAAGCACAGCACGTTGTTGACCTGGTTGGGATAGTCGCTGCGGCCGGTGGCGATAATCGCGTCGGGACTGGCCGACTTGGCGTCCTCGTAGGTGATTTCCGGATCGGGGTTGGCCATGGCGAAAATGATCGGCCGGGCCGCCATGCTCTGCACCATGTCCTTGGTGAGCACGCCCGCCGCCGAAACGCCGATGAACACGTCGGCGCCGACGATGGCCTCGCGCAGCTTCCGCGCCTCGGTCTCCTGTGCGAACCGCTCCATGTAGGGGTTCATGTTATCGACGCGGCCCTTGAAGACGACCCCGTCCTTGTCGCACAGCCAGACGTGCTCGCGCGGCACGCCTGCCCGCACCAGCAACTCAGCGCAACCGATGCCGGCGGCTCCGGCGCCACTGAACACGACCTTGACGTTTTGAATCTTGCGGCCGGTGAGGTCCAGGGCGTTGAGCAGGCCTGCCGCGACAATGATCGCCGTGCCGTGCTGGTCGTCGTGAAAGACCGGGATGTCGACCAGCTCGCTCAGGCGCTGTTCGATGGTGAAGCACTCCGGCGCCTTGATGTCCTCCAGATTGATGCCGCCGAAGGTGGGCGCCAGCGCCCGGACGATCCGGATGATGTCCTCCGGATCGGTGGCGTCGATCTCGATGTCGAAGACGTCGATATCGGCAAAGCGCTTGAACAGCAGCCCCTTGCCTTCCATCACCGGTTTGCTGGCCTGGGGTCCGAGGTTGCCGAGACCGAGGATGGCGGTGCCATTGCTGATGACGCCGACCAGGTTGCCCTTGGTCGTGTACTCGTAGGCGAGTTCGGGATTCTCGGCGATCTCCCGGACCGGGATGGCCACTCCTGGGGTGTAGGCGAGGCTGAGGTCGTACTGGGTCAGGCTCGGCTTCGAGGGAACAACCTCGATTTTGCCGCTGCGGCCCTCCGAATGGTACCGGAGGACCGCTTCTCGTGTCACTTTCTCCACGGCTTTCTCCTGCTCCCGTCCACGCGGATCGGATCATAGGGGTTTCTGCCGTGGCGAAAAGAAAAGACCGGCGACCTCAGTCAGGAAGTTCGCTTTCCGGAATCCCGAGAGCGGCCGCCACGCCCTTGCCGTAGGCCGGATCGGCCTTCAGACAATTGCCGATATGGCGCATCTGAATTTCCTTCGGAGCTCCGCAGAGGGACCGGGCGGTATTGTCGAACAGCGCCTGTTGCTGCTCCGGGCCCATCCGTTGAAACAGGGCCCGCGGCTGCGAGTAATAGTCCTGATCCTGACGGTGGTTCCAGTGATCGGCGGCGCCCTCAAGGCTGAGCGGCGGCTCGCGGTAGGCCGGCTGCTCCTGCCACTCGCCGTAGCTGTTCGGCTCGTACGCGAGCCTGCTGCCGTAGTTGCCGTCCACCCGCATGGCACCGTCGCGGTGGAAGCTGTGCACGGGGCAGCGCGGGGCGTTGACCGGGATCAGGTGATGGTTGACACCGAGCCGGTAGCGCTGGGCATCGCCATAGGAGAACAGCCGGCCCTGCAGCATCTTGTCCGGTGAGAAGCCGATCCCCGGCGGCACGTTGGCTGGATTGAACGCGGACTGCTCGACCTCGGCAAAAAAGTTCTCCGGATTGCGGTTCAGCTCCATCACGCCGACTTCCATCAGCGGATAGTCCTTGTGCGGCCAGATCTTGGTCAGATCGAAGGGGTTATAGGGGACTTTCGGGGCGTCGGCTTCCGGCATGATCTGCACTTTCAGCGTCCACTTGGGAAAGTCGCCGCTCTCAATGCTGTCGTACAGGTCGCGCTGATGACTCTCCCGGTCCTTGCCGATGATCGCCTCGGACTCGGCATCCGTCAGATTCTTGATGCCTTGCTGCGACTTGAAGTGAAACTTCACCCAGTAACGCTGATTGGCAGCGTTGATGAAGCTGAAGGTGTGGCTGCCGAAACCGTGCATGTGGCGGTAGGTCGCCGGAATGCCGCGGTCGCTCATGACAATGGTGACCTGATGCAGGGCCTCGGGCAGCGACGACCAGAAGTCCCAGTTGTTCCTGGCGCTGCGCAGGTTGGTGCGCGGATCGCGCTTCACCGCGTGGTTCAGGTCGGGAAACTTCAGCGGGTCGCGCATGAAGAACACGGGCGTGTTGTTCCCGACCATGTCCCAGTTGCCTTCCTCGGTGTAGAACTTCACCGCGAAGCCGCGGATGTCGCGCTCGGCGTCGGCCGCTCCGCGTTCGCCGGCGACGGTGGTGAACCGCGCGAACAGCTCCGTCTTCTTGCCGATCTCGGAGAAGATCTTCGCCCGCGTATAGGGCGTTATGTCGTGCGTCACGGTGAACGTACCGTAGGCACCCGACCCCTTGGCGTGCATCCGCCGTTCCGGAATCACCTCGCGGTCGAAATGCGCGAGCTTCTCTAGGAACCAGACGTCCTGAAGCAATTGCGGGCCTCGCGGCCCGGCGGTCAAGACGTTCTGGTTATCCGGCACCGGAACGCCGGCAATCGTGGTCAGTTTTTCTTCGTCCATCTGCTTCTATCCCCTGGTCTGGCCATAGGCTCCACTCGAACGCCGAAGCGATGGTCCTGTCAGCATCGGCAGGCGTCAGCGGTGCCCCCAGCCGGCACGTCCGCAGGAAGCGGCCAAGCCGGTCTTCTCTTCAGCACTATCGGGGAAGCTCGGAATAGAGGGAAATCGATTGTTCAAATCGCATCGATTGACGAGGTCAATCGGTGGTTCTCAGACGGCTTCGACCTCCGGCGGCAGATGGTCCCGAATCAGGGCGGCGAAAATCTCCATGTCCTCGCGCTTGGGATAGGTCTCTCTCCACACCAGGCCGATGCGCCGCGACGCACGCGTCGCCAGCGAGCAGATCGCGAAAGGCTGATCTTCGGGCCTGCCGACGGCAAGTGCCGGCAACAGCGTACAGCCCATGCCCGCCGCCACCATTTGCCGCAGCGTCTCGAGGCTGGTGGCACGGAAATCGGCGTGATCCTCCCCCGAGGCCGCTTCGTGGGGACCGCAGACCGCCAAAGCCTGATTGCGCAGACAATGGCCGTCGGTGAGCAGCAGAAGCTTCTGGCCGTGCAAATCGCCGTCGGTCACCGCCTTGCATCCGGCAAGCGCAGAATGGCGCGGACAGATAAAGACAAACGGTTCGTCGAACAGGGGACGAACCGTCAATTTCCGCTCGATGATGGGGAGAGCGACAAGGGCGGCGTCAATCCGATGCTCCAGCAGGCTGTCCAGCAGATCATCCGTAAGGTCCTCGTAAAGGACGAGACGGAGATCGGGATAGCTGCGAGCCAGCACCGGCATCAGCCAGGGTAGAAGATAGGGCCCGAGCGTCGGGATCACACCGAGGGCCAGGGTTCCGGTCAGCGGCGCCGTCCTTTCGCGGGAAAGGTCGACCAGCGCATCGACTTCGGCGAGCACGCGGCGCGCCTGATCGACAATCTTCCGGCCGAGCGGCGTGGTGTTGAGCGCCTTGTTGGAGCGCTCGAACACGACGACACCAAGCTCATCTTCGAGCTTCTTGAGCTGGGTGCTCAGCGTCGGCTGGCTGACATGGCAGACCTCCGCCGCCCGGCCGAAATGACCGTGATCGGCCAGGGCAACGAGATACCGGAGTTCGCGCAGGGTCATGACGCGGGATGATAGGCGCATTCGGCCATCCCGGCCACCCGCGTCGGAAACGAAGCCGCCCTTGCATGGGACCGGCGGGCGGTCATATCGAAGACCGCGGCCCGCTGCCGGACGAGACGATGATCATGCGCGTCGAGGCGAAAGCACTCTCCCGATACCCGTGGCTTCTTCGCCCGTTCTTCTGGAATCAGCGGCGCAAGTATGGGGCCGTGCTCGAACCGGGACTGCTGTGGGGGCGCTCGCCCTGGCTGTTCGCGGCGGTGGCGCTGCTCTATGGCGCGCTCGACCGGCGGTCGTCGCCGATCGACCCGCCGCTCCGCGCCCTGGTCACGGTGCGGGTCTCACAGCTCGACGGCTGCGCTTTCTGTATCGACATCAACAGCGCCACGCTGCTGAAGCGCGGCATCGCTGCGGAGAAAGTGGAAGCGCTCGCCGGTTGGCGGGGCAGCGACCTGTTCGACGACCGGGAGCAGGCCGTCCTGGATTACGCCGAGCGAATGACGGATTCGACGCAGCGGGTGGACGACGGGACGATGGCCAGGCTGCGCCGCTATTTCGACGACGACGCGATCGTTGAACTGACCGGCCTGGTCGCCTTCCAGAACCTGTCGAGCAAGTTCAACGCGGCCCTCGACGTCCCGCCGCAGGGCTTCTGCAAAACATCAAAGCGTTAAGAGACGCTGGCGGGCGGCCTCGCGCCAGCGCGGCTGCCGGCGACCACGGTCGGGCGCGCAGGCCGGCTGCGCCCGGTCGAGTTGGCCCGGTCGAGTTGGCCCGGTCGAGTTGGCCTGGTCGAGTTGGCCTGGTCGAGTTGGCCTGGGGGGGGGCGACGGCCTGCCTGGGGCGCCGACGGCCGGATCGACTGTCTGCCGGCGCCGTCTGCCGGCTTTCGACGACGCCTTTTCGAGAGACCGTAACGCCAATGCCCTGAAACTGTCGCATTCCCTCCGGCATTCTGTTCACAATAAACAACGGGCGCTGACAGCGGGCAAGAGGCGTGTTCAGGAGACAGCGGGTCGGGATGGCGGCTCTCGCCGCGTGTACCATCATGGTAGTGCTGGCGTGGCCAGTGCCGGAAACAAGGGCCGCCGAAGGCGGAGGTGCCCTGCGGTCGTCGGGGTGCTCGGCGTCGCCACCCGGTAGCCCGCCAACGTCCATCGTCGTGGACGGCCGGCAGCGGGAGCTGATCGTAGCGCCGGTGCGGCAGGGCGGGGGGGACGAGCCGCTTGACGTGGTCGTCGCCTTCCACGGGCGGACCAACTCGAACGCGCAGGTCCGGAACTATTTCGGTCTGGAAAAGGCGGTGCAGCGGTCGACATTATTCGTCTATCCGGCGGGGCTGCCGGCCGGCGACGGCGGCCGCGATTGGACGGGCGGCGGTTCGGCGTCAGCGGAGCCGCGCGATTTCGCCCTGTTCGACGCGATCGTACTCCGTCTTGCCCAGCTCTACTGCCTGGACCTCGGCCGGGTGTTCGCGGTCGGGCATTCGCTGGGCGCTTCTTTTGTCAACGCCCTTGCCTGTGCGCGCGGCGACCAGTTGCGGGGAATCGCGACGGTCGCAGGCGACCCGGGTTTAACCGAAACGGGCTGTACCGGTCCGGTGGCGGCGCTGCTGCTTCACAATCCGCGCGACGAGATTGTCGGCATCGCAGGCGCAGCGCGCGTTCGCGACCGGCTGATCCGCACCAACGGACTGGCATCCGACGCGGTATCCGGCCTCCCGGGAGACCTTGGCTGCGTTCAGTACGGCGGATCGCCGGCAGCCAACCCCGTCGTCTGGTGCGCCCATCATCAGGATGTGACGCGGCGTGGACGCTATTACCCACACCAGTGGCCGCCGGATGCGGGCGCGCTGATCATGGAGTTTTTCGCCGGGCTGCCGTAGACAAGAGCCGGGCTGCCGCAGACAAAAGACGCGCGGCCTTGGGGTCAGGCGACGTCGGCGGGAACGCGGGTGGAGCGATTACACCGGATGTGCCGGCGTCCGCTCCTCGGCTTCTCCCGGCATCGGGTCGGAGGATCCCGACGGGGTCTGATTCAGCCAGGCGGTGAAGACCGCGTAACCGACGGCCAGGACCACCGCGCCGACGAACAGACCGATAATGCCGGACGCGAGCAGCCCGCCGATGGCGCCGACGAAGATCACGACCATCGGCACGCGAACCCCGCGGCCAAGCAGCAGGGGCCTGAGGAAATTGTCGATCAGGCCGACGAACGTGCACCAGATCGCAAACGCGATGGCGACCGGCGGCGCCTCCTGGAAAAACACCCAGATCACCGCGCCGATCAGCACGATCCCCGGCCCGATCTGAACAACCGCCAGCAGCAGGCAGATCAGCGCCAACAGCCCTGCTGCGGGCAGGCCGACGGTGAGGAAGCCGAGACCGGCAAGGACCGACTGGATCAGCGCCACGCCGAGGATGCCGCGCGCAACGCTGCGGACGGTCGCCTGCCCGATTTCGGCATAGGCCTGGCCGTTTTCGCCTCCGAGTCGGGCCGCTATGGCCCGGACGGTCTTGCGGCCCCCTCGCGCGTGGGCCAGCAGAACGCCGGCGATGATGATGGCGGCGCCAAACTGCAGAAGACCGAGACCGATGTCGGCGGCGGCGGAGACGAGCCAACGGCTGACGCTGACGATCTGAGGCCTGAGCTGGTCCAGCGCGTTGGCCAGGTTCTCGGAAGCGAGCAGCCAGAACTGGGCAATGGGCTCGCCGATCACCGGCAGCTGGTGCACGCCTTCGAAGGGCGGAGGAATCACGATGTTCCCGCTCGCGAACCGCTGGCCGAGGGCGTTCACCCCCTCGGCCATGGTCGTTGCGAGAAGAGCTGCCGGCCAGATCAGCACCACCAGCATCAAAATGGTCAATATGAGGGCGGCGATGACGCGACGGTCGCCCAGGGCGCGACGCACCCTCTCGTACAGGGGGAACACCGCGACTGCGATGATCACGCTCCAGACGAAAGGGATGATGAACGGCCGCACAATTTCAAAGCACCAGAAAATGAGCAGCGCCAGCAGACCCACCCGAATTGCAGCTTCGACTGCTCGCCGGACGAAAGCGCGGTCGGTGAGTGTTTCCGCCGCCGGAGCCATGATGTCGCCTCCCCCTATCCCGAAGTGAGCGGTTCGCGGATCGTTACCACAGCGGCCCTCCGGGGTCGATGGCGCCTCCCGATGTCGGGTGATTCGTTGTCTCTCTTTGGCAACGCGTTGGAAAAGTTTGCGTTACGCTCCCCAATCCGCTCTGACTTCCCCCGTTTTTGCAGCCAATTAGAGGAGCTGAGCGGAGCTTCGCGCATTCATGGGCTCATTGGTTTAAGAATTGCTGCAAATGCTCACAAAGATTAGCCATTCCAAGGATGATCGGATGGTTCGCTCGCGCCCGCCGGCGGCGGCCCCGAAGAAACCCGGGCGACGGTGGTCCTCCGTTCTGTTCAAGTGGCTGTTCGTAGCCGGGGTCTGGGGCGTCGTTCTGCTGGGGGGGCTCGTCGCGTGGTACGCCGCGGACCTGCCGGACATTGATCAGGCGCTGGCACCCACGCGGAAGCCGGCGATCACGGTCCTCGCCGAGGACGGATCGGTCCTGGCCACGCTTGGCGACTTCTACGGTCGGCCACTGGCCGTCGCCGATTTGCCGAAACACCTGCCGCAAGCGGTGCTCGCCGTCGAGGACCGCCGGTTCTACCATCACTTTGGACTGGACCCGATCGGCCTCGCGCGGGCGTTCGTCACCAATGTGCGCGCCGGCAGTATTGTTCAGGGCGGCAGCACCATCACGCAGCAGGCCGCCAAGAACCTGTTTCTCACGCAGGAGCGGACGATCAAGCGCAAGGTGCAGGAACTGATCCTGGCTCTGTGGCTGGAACGGAAATTCAGCAAGGATCAGATCCTCGCGATTTACCTCAACCGCGCCTACTTCGGCGCCGGGACCTATGGTGTGGATGCCGCCGCGCGGAAGTATTTCGGAAGGCCGGCGACGCAGGTTTCCGTCTATCAGGCGGCGATGTTGGCGGGCCTGCTGAAGGCGCCGTCCCGGCTCAATCCCATCGCCAATCCGGAAAGCGCCCAGGGCCGCACGCGCGACGTCCTGCAGATCATGGTTGACGCCGATTACCTTGACGAAGCGCGCGCACGCACCGCCTGGAGCGAACGGAACACCAGTCTCGCGCTGCGTAAGCTCGGTCCAAACGCCCGCTACTTTGTCGATTGGGTGATGAGCCAGATTCCGGCCTTCGTCCAGGCGCCCGATCAGGATCTGACGATTCAGACGACACTCGACGCACGGCTGCAGAAGATCGCGGAGGCCAAGATCGAGCAGATCGCCGAATCGCCGGCGGCGCTGAAGGCAAATGTCGGTCAGGCCGCCCTCGTCGCTCTCGCGCCCTCGGGCGCTGTGCGCGCGCTGGTCGGGGGCGTGGATTACCAGGAGAGCCCCTTCAACCGGGCGACGCAGGCCCGGCGCCAGCCGGGTTCAGCGTTCAAGCCGTTTGTCTACGCGGCCGGGATCGAATCCGGGTTGACGGCGGATACCCGGATGGTCGATGCGCCGCTGCAGATCGAGGGCTGGACCCCGAAGAACTTCACCAACCGCTATGCGGGCGAGGTCAGCCTGCGCCAGGCGATGGCGCAGTCGATCAACACCGTCGCGGTGCAGGTGGGAGAATATGCGGGGCGGCGCCACGTCATCGATGTCGCCCAGCGACTGGGAATCAGTGGCGCCATGGAGGCGACGCCATCGCTGTCGCTGGGTGTTTCGGACGTCAGTCTTCTCGAGCTCACCGCCGCCTACGCCGCCATCGCCGACGGCGGGCTCGGTGTCTGGCCCTTCGGGATCGAGGAGGTTTCCGATGTGCGCGGCCGAACCCTCTATCGACGGGAGGGCTCGGGTGCGGGCAGGGCGCTTTCCGGCGCTGCCGCCGCGGAAATCACCGACCTGCTCGTGGCGGCGGTGGAAACCGGTACCGGCCGCGGCGCGCGGTTCGGCCGGCCGATCGCCGGCAAGACCGGCACCAGTCAAAACTTCCGCGATGCATGGTTCATCGGCTGGAGCGCGGAGTTGATCACCGGCGTCTGGATGGGCAACGACAACGCAGAGGCCATGCGCGAGGTGACCGGCAGTGGCCTGCCGGTCAAGCTGTGGCGGGGATTTATGGCCGATGCCCTTGCCGGGCGCCCCGTCCGGCCGCTGCCCAGCCTCGATATCCCCATCGCCCGGGCTCAGCTGCCTGACCGTGCGGCGCCCGATGAGGAGTCCGCCGAACGGACCAAGCCCGATTTCTGGGACCGCCTGCTGAGCATTTTCGGCGGCTGAACTGGACGGCGGCCCGGCTGCGAGTTTGCCGGCGATCAGCTACGCCAGAACGGCTTTGCGGCTTCAGTATCGGCCGAGGCGCGATCGACCCCGATATCGTGCAGCATCCGGTCGTCGAGTGCACCAAGGGACCGCCGTTCCCGAATTCTGTCCTCCCAGGCGAACAGCGCATCGGCCACTCGGATGAGTATTTGTTGCGCAGAGGGAAACCAGCCGGCTCCGGCATCTGCCTTTGCATTAGGCAAAACCGGTGGTGGATTAGGGAAACAGGTGGTTTGGGCCATGATCAAATTCCCGGATGCTTAACCGCCAGTAGTCCTGACAGCCATTGAAAAAACTGCACGATGCAAAGGTACGCCCCAACGCGGAAGTTGACAAACGACCTTTTCTCCGCCTCAGATTAGAAAATCTCATTTGAAAGGTGCCGCGCTGTCCCGTCGCCTGCCCCCGCTGAACGCGCTTCGCTCCTTCGAGGCAGCAGCCCGGCATCTCAGCTTCACGCGCGCTGCCACCGAGTTGAACGTGACGCAGACCGCCATCAGTCACCAGATCAAGGCTCTCGAGGAGCATCTGGGACTGCCCCTGTTCCGCCGGCTGAACCGGGCGCTGCTGCTGACAGAGGAGGGGCAAGCACTTTTTCCTGCGGTCCGCGATGCGCTCGACGGATTGGCGGATGCAGCCGCCCGCCTGCGCGCCAGAGAAACCGCCGGGACGCTGACCGTGTCCACGTTGCCCTCGTTCGCGGTGAAATGGCTGGTTCCCAGAATGAGCCATTTTCAGGACCGCAACCCGGGTATCGACCTGCGCATCTCGGCCAAGGAACATCTTGTGGACTTTGGGCGGGATGGCATCGACATCTCCATCCGCTTCGGCGGAGGGAACTGGCCGGGGGTTCGCGCCGACTGGCTCATCGACGAAGCGATCGCGCCTGTCTGCTCTCCCGCCTTGTTGGCTCACCTGCAGCATCCTCGCGATCTGGCCCACGTGACCCTGCTGCACGAGGAAATGGTGCCGCTGCGAGATTTTCCCGGCTGGGAAACCTGGTTGGCTGCGGTTGGTGCCAGTGGAATAGACCCGACGCGAGGATCGAGGTTCAGTCACACCCACCTGATGCTGCAGGCGGCGATGGATGGGCGCGGCGTCGCCATGGGACCTCTGCTGATCGCTGCTGACGATCTCCTGGCTCGAAGGCTGGCGGAGCCCTTCGGCTTCAAACTCCCTACCGGTTTCAGTTATTACCTTGTGTACCCGCCGGCGACCGCCGATCGCCCGAAGATCCGCGCGTTCAGAGAGTGGATTGCCGAAGAGATGAGACAGCACAAGGAAGAAATCGCTTCGGCAAGAGCGACCGCCGGCTAGCCGGATTGCTACAGATTGGCGATTGCCAGAAGGATCACCCCCATAACAATCAGCCACTTTCCCACGACCGGGAAAGGCTGCCGCTTCGCGCCGATCTCACGACGTTGCATTTAGCGATGTCCAAGGCTTGAATGGCACATGGTTCAGGAAAGCTGCCCCACCTGTTAATAACGTTTCGCAATGCCAATCGGTTCACAACGTGCGTCACGCACGTCGGCCATCGGCTGACCTTCGCAGACCCTGTCCGGGGGTAGCGAGCCGGTGGCAAAGCCTCCCGCGCCCGGCAAGGCATGGTTCTCAGGGTTGAACCCGGCAAGCCGTGCCGCCCTGCTGATGGTCGGTGCGTGCGCCGGGTTTTCGGGGATGATGGCCATCGTCCGCCTGATAGCGCCGGAAATTCATCCCTTCGAGGCGGCGTTCTTCCGCAACCTTGTCGGCGTGCTGTTCATGATTCCGTGGATATTGGCGGCGCCTGTGCGGGGACTGCACACCCAGCGTCCCGGAATGCATGTTATGCGTGCCGTTATCGGACTGGCGGCGATGCTGCTGTTGTTTACCGCCGTCAGCCTGTTGCCGCTGGCCGAGGTCACGGCCTTGTCGTTCACCGCGCCATTGTTCGCCACCATCGGCGCCGCCGTGATCTTGCGCGAAACCGTTGGGACCCGCCGCTGGATGGCGACGCTCATCGGGTTCTGCGGCGCCATGATCATCATCCGGCCGGGCAGTCATGCGATGACGCCGGCCTCGCTCATCGCTCTCTGCTCGGCCATCGGCATTGCTGCCGCGCAGCTCTCGGTCAAGTCGCTCTCTCGCACGGAGCATCCGGCGATGATGGTCCTCATCATGGGGATGCTGATGACACCGATGAGCCTGATCCCGGCCCTTTTTGTCTGGACCTGGCCGTCGACGCACGCGCTGGCGTGGATGGTTCTGATGGGGATTGTCGCGACAGTCGGCCAGGTCTTCCTGGTTCACGCGCTGGCTACGGCCGATGCATCCGCTGTCATGCCCTTCGATTTCTCGCGGCTGATCTTTGCCTCAGCACTCGGATGGCTGATGTTTGGCGAGCCGCCCGATACCTGGACGATCGTTGGCGGCGCCGTGATCGTGGGCGCCACCGTCTACATCGCCAGGAGGGAAGCGAAGCGGTCGAAGCGCCCTCAGGCCTTCCTGCCGCCCCCGACCTGAGGCCGCCAACCTGATGCCCCAACCTGAGGCCTGCAAGTCCTGCCCGCGCTCAGACTTCCGAATTCAGATAAGCCTGGGCACGCTGCAGATGTGTCTTCTTGATGTGCGGGCCGAGGGCATTCATCGCCATAAAAAGCACGGCTGCGTCATCGCTGAAACCGAACACCGCGACGATATCGGGCACCACGTCCGCCGGCATGACGAAATAAGCGAGAGCGGCCATCAGGACGAGACGCGCCGCCCGGGGCGTGGACGGATCCACCGCCGCGTAGTAGGCGGCAATGGCCTGATCGACGAATGGTACGCGCCCGAGCGTGCGCTTGACTTTTTGCCAGAACCGCTTGCGGACGTAGCGCTCCTGACCGGGCAAGGGAACCAGGGCTTGAGACAAATCCGGAGCAGTCATTGCGATCCTTCCGCGGGTCTGGGGGCACTTCTCAACCGGCGATCCCATCAATCATTGAACTGGGTCGGACGGCTGGCATTCGCAACCCCGTCGCTCCCTGCCGGTCTTTACAGGGAAGATTTCGTGGCGAATGATCGGCAAATGGACACTCTCCCCAGGCCGCCCGAACGGTTCAACCTCCCGCACTACTGTCTTGCAGCGCACGCGGCGAGGTGCCCGGACAAGATCGCGCTGATCATCGCCAGCGACGGCGGAAGGGCTCGCCAATGGTCCTACGCCGACCTCGATGACTTGGTGCGCCGGGCAGCCGGCGGGTTTCGCTCTCTCGCGCTGCCTCCCGGCGCGCGGGTGATGATCCGCACTGGCAACGATCTGCCCTACATCCTCGCCTTTTTCGGCGCGATGGCGGCGGGTTACGTGCCCCTGCCGTCATCGGCAGCGCTGACGGGCGAGGAGGCGGAGTTCCTGCTGGGAGATAGTGAAGCAGCAGCGGTCGTGCTTTCCGAGCGGCTCGGCCTGGCGCACGATGTGCCTGCGGACGTGCGGGTGCTCGACAACGCACAGATCATGCACCTGGCAGAGACAGCTTCGGCGGTCGACTACGCCGATACGGCGGCCGGGGATCCCGCCTTCCTGATCTACACCTCCGGCACCATCAGCCGTCCCAAAGGCGTGCTTCATGCCCACCGCGTCGCCTGGGGCAGGCGGCCGATGTACCAGGGGTGGTACGGCATCGGTCCAGACGACGTCGTTCTCCATGCCGGAGCCTTCAACTGGACCTACACTCTGGGGGTCGGGCTCATCGATCCCTGGGCCAACGGCGCCACCGCCGTGCTCTACAACGGCCGCGCCGACCCGGCGGTGTGGCCCGACCTGATCGAACGGTTCGGTGTCAGCATCTTCGCCACCGTCCCCAGTCTCTATCGTCGCATCCTCAAGTACGGGCACTTTCGTCCGCAAGGCCTGGTCACCTTGCGCCACGGCTTGACGGCCGGCGAAGCGCTTCCCGCGTCTGTCCTGCAGGCCTGGCAGGAGGCAACGCACACGCCGCTCTACGAGGCGTTGGGGATGAGCGAGATCTCCACCTACATTTCGACAAGCCCGGGCATTCCCCTGAAGCCGGGCAGTCCCGGCAAGCCGCAGCCGGGGCGTCGCGTCACCATTCTGGATGCCGAGGCTCCCGACGGCAGCGCGGTGGAGGTTGCGCCGGGTGACGTGGGCCTGATTGCCGTGCACAGGTCCGATCCCGGCTTGATGCTCGGGTATTGGCGCCGCCCGGACGAGGAAGCCCTGGTTTATCGGGGCGAATGGTTCTGCGGCGGCGACCTGGCCCATATGGATCGCGACGGTTACATCTGGTTGCACGGGCGCCATGACGACATCGTCAATCCCGGAGGCTACCGCCTCTCTCCGCTGGAAATCGAAGCCGCACTGGAACAGCACCCGATGGTGCACGAAGTGGCGGTCGGCGAGCTGGCCCTGTCGGCGGAGCTGAAAATCCTGGCAGCCTTCGTCGTTGCCGAAGGCACTCCCGACGAGCGGGCGCTGCTGGACTGGGCGTCCGCCCATCTCGCGGCCTATAAGGTGCCGAAACGGGTGGTGTTCGTGGCGCAATTGCCCCGCAACCGCGCCGGGAAGCTGCTGCGCCGGGACCTGCCGGCGACGTTAGACGATCTCCAGCCGTTGGCAGTGAAGACACCAGGTGCCTGACGCAGGGGTTCTTCCGATTCGCCCCGCTGGCCGTGCTGAAAGGCGGGGGGCCAGAGCTGCACCAGTGCCTCTGAACATACGGTCCCGACTCAATCCACCAGGAATTTGGTGAAAAGCACGGAGGTCACGCTCGCCGGGGCGATATGCCGGTCAACGATGCCCGCGAGAACGCCGCGCAGGCGTTCGATGCCAACGGCGCCCGCCAGGTCCTGTTTGCGCAAGTCGCGCAGCGCCATCTGGACTTCGGCAACGATCAGCGGCTGCTGCTCCTGCAACTGGGCAACGCCATTATCGGCGATCTCGACGACCGCGGCGAGTTGCAGATAGTGTGCGCGCGCCCGCGACGAACTGAGGTCGGCAACGAACTCCGGAAGCTCATGGTAGGACGTGGCGCCGGTGATCGTCACCGTTACGGCGCGGGGTTCGTTACCGGCATTGCCCAGAACAAGAAGCAGGATTGCTGACGTCAGCAGCAGCGATGCCGGCACGGCCACCATCGCCCGACAAAGGTGAAATCTCAGCAATCGGATTTTGCGGCCCAGCGCGCCGGGCATCTCCGCGGCGTCCGCGTCGGCGACGTCTGTCACCGACGCACTCACCAGGACTGCCGCTCGAACGGCGACATCTGCTGATCCGTCGCTTTCGACCATCACAAGGAGTCCGCTTGCGGGACAGGGCAGCCGGTCGCTGCCTGGGTGGTCTCAAGAGTACGGTAATCTTCATTAAGGAAGCGTTAATCCGAGTGCGCCGCTACCCGTTGAAAGGTTGAAGATCTCCGGGTGCCCGCAACATCTTGTCCACCTCGCTGCAATGCTTGCTCTCGGCAGCGATCATCTGTCGCGCATACTCCTCAAGCATGATCTCCTGGCCCTCGACCAGTCCGAGCAGCGACTTATAGTGAGCGAGCGCCGCCTGTTCGTGCTCCAGCGACTCGCGCAAGATGGCGCCGACGTCGTGCTTCTCGCTCTCCAGCAGCTTGCCGATCCCCAGGGAAGGGTGGCCGCCCAGCCCCGTAATCAGTTCGCCCGCCTCCTGCGCGTGCAGCAGAGACTCCGTCGCCTGGCCACGCAGCCAGCTCACAATGGGAATGCGACCGTAGCCATAAACCATCAGCGAGTAATGGGTATAGCGGACGACGCCGGCGAGTTCGGCTTCCAGGATGTTGTTCAGGACGGCAAGGACGGCCGGCTTGTCGATGGTGTCGGTTGGCATGACTGTCTCCAGTACGAACGGTTAACGACCCGACCCGGCGGACGGTTGCTTCTGCACGCGGTCAGGCCTTCACCTGCCGCCTCCCTGTGGGCAAACGCCTATCAGAATCGTCATCAAGACACAACGCAGTGGCGCGGCATGTCTGTCATGCGCAGCCTTAAGCATCATGAGCTCTGAGGGGTTGTTTCCGAAGCGAGGCCCTTTGCTGCGCGGAGCACCTCGGCGGCGTGTCCCGGAACCTTGACCTTGCGCCAGACGCGGCGGACCACGCCTGCGGCATCGACCAACAGCGTCGAGCGGTCCATGCCCATGTACTTCCTGCCATACATGCTTTTTTCGATCCACAGCCCAAGGGCCTTGGCGAATTGGGCGTCTGTGTCCGACGCCAGCGCAAAGGTCAGGCCATGCTTCGCCTTGAACTTGCAGTGGCTGGCGATCGAATCGGCAGACACGCCGATGACGGTGACGCCCGCCGTGGAAAATTCGGGCAGTGAATCGCGGAAGGCCAACGCCTCGGTGGTACATCCGGACGTGTTGTCCTTCGGGTAGAAATAGAGAACGTTCGTGCGACCCAGCAGGGTGCTGCGTTCCACCGTGCCACCGTCGTCCGTGGGCATGGAAAAGTCCGGCAGAGGCTCTCCCTCGCGGATAGACATGACCGGTTCTCCTCCCTGTTTCGCGCGCAACTTACCGACGCCGAGAATGCAACGGCTTCCTCCCCTCACCGAAGGGGTACCTGCGTGGCGCGATCAGGAATCCTCCTGTTCGGCAGAGACGTTTGCGAGCAGGGCGGCGGGCGCCTCGATCAAGGTGTTGAAGTGTTCGCGCACGTGCACCGCCGCCTGCTCCAGCGCTTCGACGAGGGCGACGAAGTCGAGATCTGCGATGCCGGCGACTGCAAGGCGCAGTGCTGCCGGCGCGTCGTCTCCGCCTTCGGCGGCGATCGCGTTGCCGATGTTGAGGCGAATCCGTGCCTGCACGCTTTGCAGAAGCAACAGCGCCTCCGTCAGTTCCTGGGCCACATCAGCGGGCAGCACGTCTGCCAACTGGAGCCGCGACAAGGCCTCAGCCGTGTTCGGAGACAGCACGGAAGGCTGAGCGTGCGCCTCGCGCAACTGCAAATACTGGGCGAGAAACTCGATATCGACCAGGCCTCCTCTGAGATGCTTGGGCTCCCACAGACTTCGCGTCGGGTGCTCGGCCGCCATCTTACTTCTCATGGCGGCGACGTCAGTGACCAGGTCTGCAGCATTTCGCGGCTTGGTGAGCACGCTTCGGATTGTCGTCTCAATGAACCCGGTGAGCTCGGCGGGGCCGGCAACCACGCGCGCTCGGGTCAGTGCCATCTGCTCCCAGACCCAGGCGTCGTCGCGTTGGTATCGGGCAAAGGTCGCGGCGCTCACGGCGATGGGGCCGGCTTTGCCGGAGGGGCGGAGTCGCATATCCACTTCGTACAGACGCCCTTCGGAGGTCGGCGCGGTCAGCGCGGCAATGAGCCGCTGGCTCAGGCGGGCGAAATACTGCGGTGCGGGCAGAGGGCGCCGCCCGTCCGAGTGGGAACCTTCGGGGGGAGTGGAGTAGACGAAGATCAGATCGAGGTCGGATGTTGCGGTCATCTCGGCGCCGCCGAGCTTTCCCATGCCGATGATCGCCATGGCACAACCGTCGACCCGCCCATGCACCCGCGCGAAGTCCTCTTCGATCCTGGGCAGCAGGCAACGCAGGCAGGCCTCTGCGACCCGGGACCAGGCGGCCGTTGCGGCGGCGGTGTCGATCATTCCCTTCAGCGTCTGCACGCCGATCTGAAACCGGCGGTCGTTGGCCCAGCGCCGCGCCAGGTCCAAAAGGTCTTCGGTGTCGCGCGCCTGCTCCAGAAACCCCGAGAGTTCCTCCTGCAGCTCAGAGAGCAGCGGTGGCGGCTTAAAGAAGTCTGGTGCCGACAGGACGCTTTCCAGCACCGACGGGCGGCGGGCCAGATGATCGGCAAGCGCCGGTGCGACACCGAGAATATCGGTCACCAGACCCAGCAGCGGCGGATTGGCATGGAACATGGCGAACAATTGAATGCCGGCCGGCAGGCCGTTGAGGAAGCGGTCGAAGGCGAGAAAGGCCGCGTCAGGATCCGGCTTGCTCGCCAATGCCTTGAGAAGGTGGGGCAGGAGTTCGGTGAGCAGTTCGCGGGCACGGACGCTGCGCATCGCCCGGCAGCGGCCGTGATGCCAGCCGCGCACCGCCGAGTCGACCACCTGAGCTTCGGCAAAGCCGAGCTTCTGAAGCGTTGCCAGCGTGTCCGGGTCGGCCTCGCTGCCGGTGAAGACGAGATTGCCGCCGATGGCGCCCGGAAGGGTCAACGCCGGTGCGTCTTCGAAAAGCTCCGCATAGTGGCTTTCGACGCGGCGCAGCGTGGCGAGCAGCTTCTCGGCAAACGCTTCAAGCGATGGGTAGCCGAGGAAGACGGCCAGCATCGACAACCGGTGCGGGTCGCTGGGCAGGCTGTGGGTTTGCGAATCGTTCGTCATCTGCAGGCGGTGCTCGACACCTCGCAGAAAGCGATAGTCTTCGGTCATCTCCGCCGCGACCGCATGGCTGATCTTGCCGGCCCGGGCCAGAGCGGCCAAGGCCTCCACGGTCTTGGTCTGCCGGACCGACGGCAGACGCCCCCCCCAGATCAACTGCTGCGTCTGAGCGAAAAACTCGATCTCGCGGATCCCCCCCCGCCCCAGCTTGATGTTGTGCCCGGCAAGCGCGACGTGGGCGCCGCCACGGTGCGCGTTAATCTGGCGCTTGATCGAGTGAATATCCTGAATTGCCGCGAAATCCAGGTGCTTGCGCCAGATGAACGGCTTCAGCCAACGCAGAAAAGATTCGCCGGCCCCAAGATCGCCTGCCACGGGTCGTGCCTTGATCAGTGCTGCCCGCTCCCAGTTCTGGCCGAGTGTTTCGTAGTATTCTTCAGCACCGAAGATGGACATTGCCACCGGGGTTGCTCCCGGGTCCGGTCGCAGCCGAAGATCGGTGCGGAAAACATAACCCTCGCGGGTCCGCTCGGAGATCAGCCGGACGAGGCCACGCACGAGACGTTCCGCCGTCCGTTGGCGGTTGTCCGGGTTGGGGGTGTGCAGCCGCTCGGGATCCCAGAAGACGATCAGGTCGATGTCGCTGGAATAGTTTAATTCTTCGGCTCCCAGCTTGCCCATGCCAAGAACGATCATGCCGGAGCGCCGACCGGGTTCCGGGTCATCGGCGGCGTCAGCAACGAGAACGCCGCGTCGGGCGGCGTCCACCAGCAGGAAATCCAGTGCGACGTCGAGCGCCGACCGGGCGTAGCTCGATAATGCTCCCGTGACTTGCTCAAGCGTCCAAATCGATGCAATGTCGGCGAGAGCCGTGGTCAACGCGAGTCGTCGTTTCTGTCGCCGAAGCGGCCCCCCCGGATCGACACCCCTTATTGCCGCCTGCCGGGTTTCGGATAGGGCGTCGTCAATCTGCTGAAGGGCGGTGTCCGGGCCGGTCCGCAGCAAATCGAGCAGGAAAACCGGCTCCAGTTCTGCCATGAGCGTCAGGAACGAGCTATTGCCGAAGACAGCTCCAAGCAGCGCTTGCGCATCATCGTTTCGGAGCAGGGCCTCGGCGAGGTGCTTCTGGTCCGCTTCGGCAGCGGTCGCCAGAGCGTCGCGCCAGCGCTCCAGTCCTCGGCGAAACTGCGCCGGGTCGGAAGCCTTGGGGAACCCTGCAGAAGCAAATGACGGAGCAAGATTGTTCATAGTCGAGTTGCGTGCTTTCCCCAGACCCTTCCGGCCGTCACGGCCCGCGCGCCCGGCGCGCTGAGCCGCCTACAGGAATAACCGGGAATGGGACGGATTGTTCACCTGATTGTGCGCCTGGCGGCGGCAGCGGTCGCGATCGCCATTGTGCTGACGGCATTGCTGAGTATGCGGCTGGCCGCCGGGCCGATTTCGCTTGGCGATCTCGCACCGAGTGTGGCTCGTCTGCTCGAAGAGATCACGCCCTACACGTACGAGATCGGCGATATCTGGCTTCTGTGGCGTGACTGGCAACAGGGGCCTCTCGTCAAGGTTCATAATGCGCGCGTCATCGACGACAAGGATGCCGTCGGCGCCGACATTCGCGAGCTGACGGTCGGCTTCAGTGCAGTCGCCATGACACAGGCCGTCGTGGCGCCCACGGTGGTTCAGGTCAGTGGGGCACGGATCACGATCGATCAGCAGAAGCTGACCGCTCCCTCTGAAGATGAAGGTGACGGTGACGGCCTCGATGACGTCCTCAAGGGGCTTTATGGGCCGCCCGATGCTTCGCACCCGTTGAGCTTCTTACGCGCGGTAGGGCTCAGCGAGGTTGCCATTAATGTCCGAAACGCGAGCGAAGACGGCGCAGCGGCTGCCAGCGACTGGCGGCTCACGGTCAGCCAGGCCGAACTCGCCCGCGACGACGCCCGGCGTCTGATCGGCAATGCGGCGCTTGCGCTCATGCTGGGAGAAGAACGCTCCGATGTCACCGTGGCACTCGCTCCGACCGTTCAGGGAGCGCTTCAGGTGGACCTCACGCTGGCCGGATTGAGGCCGGCGGCGTTGGCCGTTATCGATCCTGCCCTGACGCCCCTCGTGGCGCTCGACGTTCCTTTGGAAGGGAGCGGCCGCATGGAAATCGATGCGGCCGGCCGCGTCGGCTCGGCGACGGTCGGAATCCACGGGAAAGGGGGCTCTTTCAACCTGAACGACACGGTCGCTCATGCCGTCGGCGTTGCGTCTCCTCCTCAACGCCTGAAGGTGCACCGGCTTGCGCTTCAGGCCTCCTACGAGGCGGTCAACACCAAGGTCGCGGTTCAGGCCCTGGAGATCGCGTTTGAGCCGGGGACTGTCCTCTACGTTCCGGCTCCCGTCGATCATCGCTTCCCTCTGAAAGAGCTGACCGCCGCGGGGGTCTACGAGAACGGAAAGCTGGACATCCGGTCGTTCGATCTGGGTTTCGACGCGCTCAAGCTTGCCGTCACTGGCAGCGTCGATAAGCTCGACACGGCTCCCACAGGCACCTTTGCGGTCAGCGCCGATAACATTCGCGTTGATGACTTGGGCCGGTATTGGCCGCCGACCCTGGCGCCTGGCGCCTGGGAATGGTGCACAACTCACCTGCGGGACGGCATCGTGCCTCGGCTGGATGCACGGCTCGCGTTCGAAACGCACGACGGGACGACCGACGTAACCGACGTCAGCGTGAAGTTTCCTGTCGAGAGGTTGACGGTCGATTATTTGCCGCCGATGCCGCCGGCGCGCGGTGCGTCCGGTGTCGTCACCATCGATCCCAATAGTCTGCGGATTGTCCTCAACAGGGCCGATGCCGCCGGCTTGACCATCAGCGATGGCGCGATCCTCATCTTGGGCCTGAAGAACGCGAATCAAATTCTCGACCTGGACCTGCTGGTTGCCGGTCCCGTCCCGGCGGCCGTTGAGTTGCTCACAAGCCGGCCGCTTCAGTACCCGCAGCGCGTCGATATTCGGCCTGAGCAGGCGTCCGGCGAGACGACGACCCGGCTGCGGATGCGCTTCCCGCTGCTGGACGACGTGGATGAGGAGGATATGCAGGTTGATGCCGAGGTCGCCCTGACGAACTTCGGATTGACGAATATCGTCAAAGGCGTTGACGTCCGGAGCGGGCAAGCCCGGCTGCATGTTGACACCGGCGGATTGCGCGGGGACGGGCGGCTGACGGTCGCCGGCATCGAGGGGGCGTTTCGGCTGGCGGCCTCGTTCGTCGACGGAGTGGAACCGCAGGCCACGGTCCAGTTCGTTGCAGCAGACATTCCGGTGGCCCGCGTGCGCCGCGAGCTGGCTCAGGCGCTCGATGTCGACGGCTATCTTATCGGAGGCACGTTCGGCGGCAGCGTCAGCTTCGAGTTGTCGAGCAGTGGAGCCGGCGTCGTCAACGCCTCCCTCGATCTAGCCCGGGCTTCCCTCGCGATTCCTGAGATTGGCTGGCATAAGCCGGCGGGAGCCGCCGGCGTCGCGGATGCAATCATCCGGCTGCAAGACGATCATCTCGGGGGCACGTCGGAATTGGCGCTGCTGGCTCCCGGTCTCGATGTGGGCGGCACGCTTCGGACGAGCAGCAAGGGGGAGACTGAGACCGTCAGTATCCACCGCATGATTGCCGGCCGGACCAATGTCACCGGAACGATCGCCCGTCACACCGACGGGCGCTGGGATATCGAGCTTTCCGGCATCGCACTCGATCTGTCGCCCATGCTGAGGGCGGACGAAGAAAAGGGCAGGGGCGCAAAGCCGGCAGCGGGGCAGTCGCCGTTCGATAAACTGCCTGATTTTTCGGTGACGGCGGATCTGGAGACGCTGTGGTTGAACGCGCCCGATCCCATTCGGGCGCTTCAGGCCACCGTGGTGCATGAGGGCGGACGCTGGTCGCTGGTTCAGATGCACGGCAACCTTGCGGATCACAGCAGCGTAACGATGTCGATTGCTCCGGACGATGAGGGTGGGCGATCGGTGCTCCTCGAAGCGGACAACGCCGGCGAGGCTCTCCGCGCCTTCGATGTCATCGGCGACGTCCGTGGCGGCACGCTGGAAGCCAGGGGCCGCTTCGATGACACCGATCCGCTTCATCCTCTGACGGGACGGGTCAAGGTTCGCAATTTCCATGTCGTCAATGCGCCCATTCTCGCGCGTTTGCTGAGCATCATGGCGGTGGGCGGCATTCGTGATGCGTTGACCGGAAGGGGGATCGCCTTCGCCGTGTTCGATATGCCGTTCAGTTTGCGTGAGGAAAAGCTCGACATCACGGACGGCCGGACGTTCGGATGGTCCCTCGGGATCACGTTCGGCGGCCGGGTCGATACCGGCACCCAGATGGTCGATGTGACCGGACGGCTGGTGCCCTTTTATGCGGTGAATAACGCTCTCGGCCGGCTGCCGCTGATTGGCCTGATCATGACCGGCGGTGACCGCGGCGGCGGCGTGTTCTCGGCGGGCTACCGCGTCGTTGGTCCACTGTCGGATCCGACCGTGTCGGTGAACCCGGCGAGCGTCTTGTTCCCGGGCTTTTTGCGCTGGCTTCTGGCGGCCTTGTCAAACTGGGCCGGACCAGGCGTTACCGACGTCGAGGCGGGCTTCGAGGCGCCTTGAGACATGAAGCCGAGCCCATGCCTCCAAAGTCAGAGTCCGATCCAAAGCGAATCGCCGAATATCGATGCAAGACGACATTCCGTCATGGCCGCGCTCGTCATGCTCGTCACGGCCATCCACGCTCGCCACAGGCAACGTGCCAAACGGAGCCACGTGGATGCGCGGAACAACTCCGCGCATGACGACTGTGTTGATCTAACACCTTGATTTTTCTCATATCATTTTCGAGCAGGCTGTCAGACTATGCGCACCAGGGCGTGGCGCTTTTTGCCCGCGGAGAGTTTCAACTGGCCGTCCGCTCCCGCGTCCGTCAAGCTGACCGGCCGGGTCTCTTCGGAGAGCGGAGTGTTGTTGAGGCGCGCTCCGCCGCCCTTGATGAGGCGCCGCGCAGCACCTCCCGATTCTGCCAGTCCTGCCCGGCGGAAGAGTTCGAACGCCGGAATTCCCGCCTCGAGTTCATCCCGGCTAACTTCGATCGTCGGCAGCGCATCCCCGGCGCCCTCGTCGGCAAACGTTCGCCGGGCCGTTTCCGCGGCGGTGGCACGCGCCGCTTCGCCATGGCACAGCCGTGTCGCCTCGTCGGCCAGCACCGTCTTGGCCGCATTGATCTCCGCGCCCTCCAGCTTTTCGAGGCGCTCGATTTCGCTCAGCGGCAGTTCGGTAAACAGCCGCAGGAAGCGGCCGACGTCGCCGTCCTCGGTGTTGCGCCAGAACTGCCAATAGCCGTAAGGCGACAGCAGTTCCTCGGAAAGCCAGACGGCGCCTGCCGCCGTCTTGCCCATCTTCGCCCCCGATGCGGTGGTGATCAGCGGCGTCGTCAGCCCATACAGCGTCCGGCCGTCGATGCGCCGCCCCAGCTCACAACCGGAGACGATGTTTCCCCACTGGTCGGAACCGCCCATCTGCAGCGTGCAATCGAAGCGCCGCGCCAGTTCGAGGAAGTCGTAGGCTTGCAGCACCATGTAGTTGAACTCGAGGAACGACAGCGGCTGCTCGCGCTCAAGCCGAAGCTTCACGGAATCGAAGGTGAGCATCCGGTTGACCGAGAAATGACGGCCGAAATCGCGGAGGAAGGGGATGTACGCGAGGCCGTCGAGCCAGTCCGCGTTGTTGACCGTCAGGGCACCGGTCGGCCCATCATCGAAATCGAGGAAGTTTGCGAAGACGCGGCGGATCCCCGCCATGTTCTCGCGGATCGACTCGTCGCTGAGCAGCTTGCGCGCTTCGTCCCGACCCGACGGGTCGCCGATGCGGGTGGTTCCGCCGCCCAGGAGAACGACGGGCCTGTGCCCTGAGCGCTGCAGGCGACGCAGCAGCATGATCGAAACAAGGCTGCCCACGTGCAGGCTGGGGGCGGTGCAATCGAAGCCGATGTAGGCCGTCATCGGCTGCTGTGATGCCAGCGCATCCACCGCGTCCAGGTCGGTGCACTGATGCAGGAATCCACGGCCGACAAGGGTGCGGACAAACTCGGAGCGGAACTCGGGCATCGGCGGCCGTTCTGTGATAGAAAACCGGGCAGCCGGCTTGGTAGCACAGCAGGAACGGGGCGACAACGCGGGGCGAACGGGGGCGGGGCGAACGGGGGCGGGGCGAACGGGTGTGCATGGAGCGGGATAAAGGGAAAATCGCCACGGATGCCTTTGAGCACCGACCCCTGCGTGCCGTCGGCCTGATGAGCGGTACGTCTCTGGATGGGATCGATGCAGCGCTGCTGACATCCGACGGCGAACGGGTGGGCACTTTCGGTCCTGCCCGGACAACGTCTTATCCGGAAGAGTTTCGCGGCCGGCTGCGCCGTCTTCTCGGTCGAGAACCGGCGGCCGATGCCGATGACCTGGCCGTTGTCGACGAACTCACCGATCGGCACGCCGAGGCGGTACGTCTCTTGCTCACCGAGGCGAACCTGGCGCCTGGCGACATTGATCTTGTCGGATTTCATGGGCAGACCGTCTTGCACCGGCCGGACCAGCGCCGGACCGTTCAGATCGGCTGCGGTCGTCGTCTGGCCGAAACCCTGGGCATTCCGGTGGTCTGTGACTTCCGTTCGGCGGACGTCAAAGCCGGTGGGCAGGGCGCGCCCCTGGTGCCGCTCTACCACGCGGCGCTGGCGCAGGATCTGCCCCGGCCGCTGGCGGTCCTCAATATCGGCGGCGTCGCCAACATCACCTGGATCGGCGAGAAGGGGAGTTCACCCTCCGTGCTGGCGTTCGATACCGGGCCGGGCAACGCCCTGCTCGATGATTTTGTCTCGGCACGCACGGGGCGGCCTTGCGATGTGGGCGGAGCGTTGGCTGCCGCCGGTCGCGTGGACGGCACCCGCGTCATGGCCTGGCTCCGCCATCCGTGGTTTCGCAGGCCGCCGCCGAAGTCCCTCGACCGCGACGATTTTCGCTTCGTCTTAGACGCCGTGGCGGGCTTGTCGCCAGCCGATGGCGCGGCCACGCTGACCGCTTTTAGCGCCCGTGCCGTCACGCTTGCCCTGCTCGCGCTGCCGGACGCGCCGCGACGCTGGCTCGTCGGCGGCGGCGGCCGGCATAACAATGCGCTCATGCGAATGCTAGGGGACCAGCTCGGCGCTCCCGTGGAACCGGTCGAGACGGCCGGCTGGCGGGGCGACGTCCTGGAAGCCGAGGCGTTCGCGTTCCTCGCCGTCCGGGCCGTCCGCGGCCTGCCGCTGACGTTGCCGACCACCACAGGCGTCGCCCACCCGCTCACCGGCGGCACGCTTTACTTGCCCGGATGAACCGGGAAGATCGTTCGCCGCCCGCAATCTTGCGGGAGCCCCAGGAGTCGGGGATATCTGCACTAAGGCAAGGGCCCGATTGAAAACCATGAGCCGTCTAGTTCGTATCGCACCCTCGATCCTCTCTGCTGACTTCGCCCGGTTGGGAGAGGAAGTCCGCGCCATCGACGAGGCCGGATGCGACTTCGTGCACATCGACGTGATGGATGGCCACTTCGTGCCGAACCTGACCTTCGGGCCGCCGGTGATCCGCGCGCTGCGGAAACACACGGCCAAGCCGTTCGACGTGCATCTGATGATCGATCCGGCTCAGCCCTATCTGGCGGAGTATGCTGATGCCGGCGCCGACATCATCACTGTTCACGCCGAGGCCGACCGGCATCTCGACCGCTCGCTGCAGGTCATCCGCGGCCTTGGCAAGCAGGCGGGCGTTTCGCTCAATCCTGGGACCTCCGAAACCGTGATCGAACCCGTGCTGGACCGGCTCGACCTGATCTTGGTGATGAGCGTCAATCCCGGCTTTGGCGGCCAGGTGTTCATCCCGTCGCAACTGGAGAAGATCAGGCGGATCCGGGCGATGATCGGGGAGCGCCCGATCGCCCTGGAAGTGGACGGCGGCATCAACGCCGAGACAGCACCGCTCGTCGTGGCCGCCGGCGCCGATGTTCTGGTCGCCGGAAGCGCGGTGTTTCGCGGCAGTCAGTATAAGATCACCATCGACGCGCTGCGTCCGCGCGGCAAACCCGGGCCTGCCGCGCTGGCTCGGGCTTAAGGGGTGCGTCGGAGCCGCTCGCCAAGCGATGCGGTGATTCAGCTGATCGCGTCTATCTCCGCGTCCGACAGATTGCCCGGAACGATTGTGAGCGGGATGGGCAACTTTCCGAGACGCTTCAGCACATGGTTGACGATCCGGCCCGGCTGATCGGAGCCGGCCGCCGCACCCATCACCAGGATCGAAAGCTCCTTCTCCGTCGCCAGAAGCTGCATGAGCTGGTCGGTCACCGTTCCTTCGCGGATGTAGACGACGGGCGTTGAACCCGACAGCTTCTGCACAACGGAGGAGACGACCTGAAGCATCTCTTCCGCCTGTTCCCGCCGCTCCTCGGCCATGAGGTGGCCGACCGCCATCCAGTGCTGGTATTCGACCGGTTCGACGACGTAGAGCAGGGCCACGCGACCGCCGGTCCGCCGGGCCCGCCGGCAGGCATAGCGCAGCGCCTGATGCAGCTCCTGCGTCTCGTCAACAACGCACAGAAAGGTGCGCTTGGACATTTCCTGGCCGGGCGGCTTGTCCGAAGCCTCCGGGGTCCCACTGTTTTCATTGCCCACGGCGTCATTCCTTGCGGAACGCGAGATTAGCAACCCATCCTGCCATCGCGGCGAGCAGGACGGCAACGATGCCGTAGAGCGGCGCCCAGCGATGGGCAAAGTCAAAGACCTGCGCCTCGAATCCGACTTTCCCGACGATCAGGGGGGTGGTCTCGGCGCTCACGATGTCGCCGTCCCGGACCAGGAAAACGGTGACGCTGTAGGTGCCGATTGGGCCATTTGCCGGAATCCACAGATCCGAGCGAAAGAGGCGGTTGCCGAGAAAGTCGATCCGTCCCGGCTCTGCCGAATAGAGCCCTTGCTGCTGACGGTTCCGGATCAGCGCCGCCCGGAATTCCGCGATCCGGCGCAAGCTCGTGGGCTCGAGCGGGCTCAGGCGAAGATGCTGGAGGTCGAGTTGATGCGCGGCAATGACACTTTCCGGAAGGATTTCCTCCAGGGGGCGGTTGACGGCGATTGCCCAAAATCCCGGGACTTCGGCGAAGGCCATGTCCGCTTCGTTGATCCAGATGCCAAACGTGCGGCCCTTCCTGTGTACGGTGGCGATATCTTCAGGACCGCGGATGACGACGACAACATCGCCCGGTCCGTCGATCGCCCCGAAAAGCAGGACGTTGCTGCCACTGAAACCCGTGGTTACCGCCACCAGGTGATTGGACAGCGCCGCAACCAGGTCTGCGATGCCGGTCCGTGGCGCCGCGACGACCGCCGCCACCAAGATGAGCAGCATCAGAGCGCGCCGGGGCCACCTCATGACGGTTGGTCCCGGGTGTTCCTTAGTCATTGGCGCTGGCGCTCGACAACCGAGTAGAGGTCACTCGGCTCAGCCACCAGGTCCCAGGCGAGGTTGCCGGCAACGGCCAGCACGAGGACTGCCAGCAGGACGCGAAATTGGTCCCCGCGCAGCCGGGTGCCGGCGCGGAGCCCGAACTGCGCCCCGATGACGCTCCCCGCGACCAGCAGCAACGCCAGGACGACGTCCACCGTCTGGGTGGTGACCGCTTGCAGAACGGTGACGCAGGCAGCGACGAAAATAATCTGAAACAGCGAGGTCCCGACGACGGTCGAAGATGGCATGCCGAGAATGTAGATCATGGCGGGCACCATGATGAACCCGCCCCCGACGCCCATGATGGCCGCCAGGATGCCGACAATCAGGCCGATGCCGATCGGCAGAAGCACGCTGATGTACACGCGCGACCGCCGGAAACGCATCTTCAGCGGAAGCGCGTCCAGCCATGTCCTGCGCGGCCTTAGTTTTGGGTGGGGCGTTCGGGCGCGCCGGATGGCCGCCAGGCTCTCCTTTAGCATGAGCAGGCCGATGACGCCGAGGAAGGCCACATAGGTGAGTTTGATGACGACGTCGAGTTGCGCCGCCTTATGCAGGGTGGCGAAGATGGCAACACCGACGGCCGAGCCGATGACGCCCCCGAGGAGCAGAGCCACCCCCATCCGGAGGTCAACGTTGCCGCGCCGCCAATGAGCCAGCACCGCGGACACCGACGGCGCGACGATCTGGCTGGCGCTGGTGGCGGCGGCGACGGCGGGCGGGATGCCAATGAAGATGAGCAGGGGCGTCGTCAGAAAGCCGCCGCCGATGCCGAAGAGGCCGGACAGGAAGCCGACGATTCCTCCCAGTCCAAGGATGAGCAAGACATTGACCGCCAATTCGGCGATGGGAAGGTAGATGTCCATCGGCGGTATGCCCCCGGCTGACCGTTACCGGAAGATCGAAAGGAACGCGAGCGGCACCATAGCGAGCACCTCAATTTGGGGCAAAAACAATTGCTAACTCACGCCATCATTGCCGGCCTCTTTGGTTTGCGAACAAGCGGAGTAAGCCTTTTCGACAATCCGGGCCGTCTCGTCCCACGCCACAATCCGGCGGATGTCGGCCACGGGAAACCAGCGTGCTTCTGTGGCGTCCGCGGCCGGTTCCGGTTCGCCAGCCTGCCATGCCGCCAGGACGTCGATGAGGGTATAGTGCCACCGCACCGCCGCGTCCTTGTCGCGCTCGATCAGATCAACAACCTCGACGATTCCGTTCGGGCTGACGACGACACCGGTCTCTTCTAGGACCTCGCGCATGGCCGCTTCATAAATGGTTTCGCCGAGTTTCTGCAGACCGCCGGGCAGGCTCCATTCTCCCTGTCGAGGGGGCTTGGCGCGCCGGATGAGCAATACATGGTCGTCACGCAGCACGACAGCGCCGACACCGATCATGGGCAGTCTGGGATACTGACGAGGCATCGGCGGTCGGCCCTATCCTGCTTATATCAGATTCGGCTGAAGTGCCACACATCGGCCGGCGGGCGTGTTATAAGAGCAGCGGCACCGTTTCGCGTGCTCTGCCCGGTAAGGAGCTGATAAACCATATGTTTGAGGGCTTTGCCAGCAGCGGCATTGCGACCGGCGAAACCGTGATCCATGCTGTGATGGGGGGCTCCGGGCCGCCGCTGCTTCTTCTGCACGGCTATCCGCAGACGCATGCGATCTGGCACCGGGTGGCCCCCAGCCTGGCGGAGCGGTTTACCGTCGTTGCGTCTGATCTGCGCGGCTACGGCGACAGCGGCAAACCGCCCTCGGATCCTGAGCATCTCGCATACTCGAAGCGGAAGATGGCCGCTGACCAGGTGGAGCTCATGCGGACCCTGGGGTTTGAGAGGTTTTTTGTCGCGGGCCATGATCGCGGCGGGCGGGTGGCGCACCGGATGGCCCTCGATGAACCGGAAGCGGTCCTGAAGCTGGCAGTTCTGGATATCGTCCCGACCCACAAGATTTTCGCGACCGTTGATAAGGATGTGGCGACTGGCTACTACCACTGGTTCTTCCTGATCCAGAAAGGCGGGCTTCCGGAGACGCTGATCGGTCATGATCCCGATTGGTACCTGCGGGCAAAGCTCAGCCAGTGGAGTGGAGATGTTTCCGCTTTCGCGCCGGAAGCACTGGCGGAGTATGCGCGCTGCTTCCGCGATCCGGCGACGATCCACGCGTCGTGCGAGGACTACCGGGCGGCCGCGTCCATCGACCTCGTCCACGACGAGGGCGACATGGCAACGCCGATCACCTGTCCGGTTTTGGTGTTGTGGGGGGAGAAGGGGTTGATGCATCGTCATTACGATGTCTTGGCGACGTGGCAGGAGCGGGCCACCGACGTGCGTGGCCAAGCGCTCCCGTGCGGGCATTTTCTCCCCGAGGAGGAGCCAGTGAAGACGACGAGCTTGTTAGCGGAGTTCTTCAGAGAATGAATCCAGCCCAGACCGAGGGCGGGGACGAGGCGGAAGGCGGCCGGCCGATTCCGCGTTCCTTGAGGGTGCGCCGTCAGCAGATGCAACTGGCCCTGATGGCGCGTCTGCGGGCCTACTTTTTTGCCGGCATCCTGGTCACTGCTCCCATCGGCATTACCGTCTATCTCGCGTGGCAGTTGGTGAACTTCGTCGACACGCGGGTGACGGGGCTTCTGCCTGCGCGGTTCAACCCGGAGAGCTACCTGCCGTTTGCGATTCCTGGCCTGGGTGTTGTTGTCGTTATTACAGCCCTGATTTTGATCGGAGCTGCGACGGCCGGCTACTTCGGGCGGTTGCTGACGGGCTTCTTCGACGCTGCGCTGGCACGGATGCCGGTCATCCGCAGCGTCTACGGAGCGCTCAAGCAGATCATCGAAACCGTGCTGGCCCAGCGGTCGAATGCCTTTCGCGAGGCGGTCCTGATCGAATATCCGCGACGCGGCGTCTGGACCATCGGTTTTCTGACCGGCGTGACCGAGGGAGAGGTGCAGAACGTCACCAATGACGAGCTCATCAACGTCTTCGTGCCGACGACGCCGAACCCCACCTCGGGATATCTCCTGTTCGTTCCGCGCAGCGAAATCATCGAGCTGCGGATGCCGGTGGAGGACGCGCTGAAAATGATCGTTTCGGGTGGCATCGTTACCCCGGCCGCAATGCCGGCGGCGAAAGGCGCCATCGAAGCTCCGGTGACGATCAGCCCCTGAGGCGACAGCGGCACCTTGCCCAGTCACCCATAAGAAAGTGGCGAGTCCGCCCACGGACTCGCCACTTCTCGCTGTTACCCTAACCTGCCTCCACCGCCTCGCTTTCGTGAGGCGACGAGGACCTATCGGCGGATTCTCGTGTATTTCGCGCCCTTGAACGAGGCGTCGAACATCAGGCCCTGCTGGCCGAAAACGAAACCCACGACGGGGTCCTGCGCCTTGGTGGTGTCGTAGGACGCCGCCTGGCCTTCGCTGATCGCGACCACGGAGCCATCAACACCCGCCTCCCAACCCTTGCTGTTGCGGAAGGAGTTCAGCGCGTCCTGGGTCATGAACATGATCACCTGGGAAAAGGACTGTGCCCCCAGTGTCAGGCCCAATGATCCGGAGCTGATGCTGTAGTAGCCGTCCGGCTTGCCGTTCACGAACAGCACGCCCTCGCCATAGGATCCGCCGATGCCGATGCCGCCCTTGGTGACCTCAGGAAAGACGAGAACGCCTTTCGCCTTCCGTGCAAGATCGCGGGCGGCCATATTCTGATTGTAAAGACGGGTCAGCGCAGCCTCGGCGTTTGACCGGATCTCGCTCGCCGGCGCCGCCGTTGCGACGGAAGACCCGGCCAACGGCCACGCAACAACCATTCCTGTCAACAGAAGAGCTCTGATTAATCCACGCCGGTTCATTGGTACCTCCCTCAAAAGCGCTTGTGCCTATCCGCGTTAAGACCCAAGTCGCGGCGTATGCCGCGCCATACGCACGCATAACGTGCGCAATACGATAATGTTCCGCCCGGCGGGAGACGCTTCCGAGCCCCTGCCGCGAAGCCGCTGTCGGAGAGAGCCCCCTGGCGGAAAGGGCTCGGCCGATCGATGCCGACAGCGCAGCCGGAGGTCCCGGCGCGAGGCTGTAGACTTTCGCCACCCTGGAATTGCCGGAGGTGGATAGACGCGGATGCGGGAATCTCCGCCAGGCTAGGCCTTGTCCAGGGGGATAAGTCCGCGCAACCCATTGTTCGCAATTGGATAATGGCTTTTGATCCCGCTTGCCCAGCCATGTTGCATGGCGAAAACGAACGTGTTACAGAAGGCTGCTCTGCGGGTGGGACCTCTGCCGACGTGACCGTGCTCTGTAGCTCTCCGCAGGCTCGGGCTATGTAAAGGCTGTCTCGGCCGCGAGCCCGACAACCAACAACAATGAGGGCGCTTTCCGGTGACATCCGCAACGCAAGGCTCCACCGGCTTAGCTGAACGCTATGCGGGGGCGCTGTTTGAACTGGCCGATGCCGAAAAGGCGCTCGATCAAGTGAACAGCGAACTGCAGGAGCTGGCCGGCTTAATACGAGAATCCAAAGACTTCGAGCGAGTCCTCCGGTCGCCGGTGATATCGCGCGAGGACCAGGCGAAGGCGCTGGACGCGATTTTGAAGAAGCAGGGCGCGTCTGCCCTGACTCATCGCTTCGTCGGCCTGCTCGCCCATAACCGGCGGCTCTTCGTGCTGCCCGACATCATTGACGCCTTTTCGCGGAGGCTGGCCCGGGCGCGGGGGGAAAGCACGGCAGATGTCGTTTCGGCACAACCGTTGACCCCCGAGCAGCTCGCCGCGATCAGTCTGGCACTGAAGAAGGTTGTGGGTACTCAGGTGGTGCTGTCGGCGCGAACGGATCCGAGCCTGCTGGGCGGGCTGATTGTTAAGATCGGGTCTCGGATGATCGACAGTTCGCTGAAAACAAAACTGCTCCGGTTGAGCTTTGCAATTAAGGGGATCGGGTGATGGAAATCCGGGCGGCGGAAATTTCCGCCATTCTCAAGCAACAAATCGCGTCTTTCGGCACCGAGGCCGAGGTCGCGGAGGTCGGGACCGTTCTGTCGGTCGGCGACGGCATTGCCCGCGTCTATGGCCTCGACAAGGTGCAGGCCGGCGAGATGGTGGAGTTTCCCGACGGCACCAAAGGCATGGCGTTGAACCTGGAAGAGGACAACGTCGGCGTCGTGCTGTTCGGTGATGACCGCAACATTCGCGAGGGTGACACCGTCAAGCGGACCGGTGCGATCGTTGATACTCCGGTCGGTAAAGGTTTGCTGGGCCGCGTTCTCAATGCCGTCGGAGAGGCGATCGACGGCAAGGGACCGATCGATGCGGCGGAGCGCCGCGTGGTCGACGTCAAGGCCCCGGGGATCATCCCGCGGCGCTCGGTGCATGAACCGATGCAGACCGGGATCAAGGCCATCGACTGCCTCATTCCGGTCGGACGCGGCCAGCGCGAGCTCATCATCGGCGATCGTCAGACCGGAAAGACGGCGATCATCCTCGACACGATCTTGAACCAGAAGCGGATCAACGAGCAGGCCACGGACGAGCACGGCAAGCTTTATTGCGTCTACGTCGCGGTCGGCCAGAAGCGCTCTTCGGTTGCCCAGATCGTCAAGGTTCTCGAGGACAACGACGCGATGTCCTACACCTGCGTGGTGGCGGCAACCGCGTCGGAAGCAGCGCCGCTGCAGTACCTTGCTCCCTATGTCGGGTGCGCGATCGGCGAATACTTCCGCGACAATGGCATGCACGCGGTCATTTTCTTCGATGACCTGTCGAAGCAGGCGGTCGCCTACCGGCAGATGTCGCTTCTGCTGCGCCGGCCGCCGGGCCGCGAGGCTTACCCGGGCGACGTCTTCTATCTTCACTCGCGTTTGCTGGAGCGGGCCGCGAAGTTGAACAAAGACAATGGTTCGGGCTCGCTGACGGCGTTGCCGGTGATCGAGACGCAGGCCGGTGACGTCTCTGCCTATATCCCGACCAACGTCATCTCGATTACCGACGGCCAGATCTTCCTGGAGACCGAGCTGTTCTACAAAGGCATCCGCCCGGCGGTGAACGTCGGCCTCTCGGTCAGCCGGGTGGGGTCCGCGGCGCAGATCAAGGCGATGAAGAAGGTCGCCGGTTCGATCAAGCTTGAACTGGCGCAGTATCGCGAGATGGCGGCGTTTGCCCAGTTTGCGTCGGATCTGGATGCGTCCACCCAGAAGCTGCTGGGTCGTGGCTCCCGTCTGACCCAGTTGCTGAAGCAGCCGCAGTTCAGTCCGTACCCCGTCGAAGAGCAGGTGGTAGCGATCTATGCCGGAACCCGCGGCTACCTGGATGCGGTGCCGGTCGACAGTGTGAACCGATACGAGGCGGCGCTGCTCGACAGCATTCGGGCGAACGGAGCCGAGATTCTCAGCGAAATTCGCTCGCAGAAGGATTTGACGCCGGAAATCGAGACGAAGCTAAAGGCGTTCCTCGATCGCTTTAGCAAGTCGTTCTCCTAGTACCTACGGCATCGACCGCAACACCGAGAACGGGATAACCGTGTCATGCCAAGCTTGAAAGACCTGCGCGTCCGCATTGCCAGCGTCAAGTCAACGCAGAAAATTACGTCGGCCATGAAGATGGTTGCCGCGGCCAAGCTGAAGCGGGCGCAGGTCGCGGCGGAGCAAGGACGTCCCTATGCCGAGAGCATGGAACGGATGCTCTCCGGGCTGCTTTCGGGAATGTCCTCGCGGGACAATGCTCCGAAGCTGCTCGCCGGTAACGGCCGTGACCAGAAGCACCTCCTCGTTATCGTCACCAGCGACCGGGGGCTCGCCGGCGGCTTCAACGCCAACATCGCGCGCGAAGCTCGCCGTAAGATCAGCGCCCTTCAGCGCGAGGGGAAGGAAGTCAAGGTCCTGAGCATTGGCCGCAAAGGCCGCGACGCGTTGCGTCGCGACCACGGGCGGCTGATCCTGGATACCCTGGAGAACGTGACCAGAAACGGAGCACAGTTCGAGCCGGCGCGCGATCTGTCGCGGCGGTTGCGCAAGATGTTCGACGATGGCGACTTCGACGTGTGCACGCTGCTGTTCAACACGTTCAAGTCGGCGATCAGTCAGGTGGTCACGGCGAAGCAGGTCATCCCGTTTCCGACCGAGACGCTGACTGCGTCCGATGCCGCTGCCGCGCCGGCGGGGGGTATCTACGAGATGGAACCGGACGACGAAGCCCTGCTGAAGGATCTGCTGCCCGCCAATCTGTCCATGCAGATATTCCGGTCGCTGCTGGAAAGCTTTGCCTCCGAGCAGGGAGCTCGGATGACCGCGATGGATAACGCCACGCGCAACGCAGGCGAGATGATCGACCGTCTGACCCTGACTTACAATCGCAGTCGCCAGGCAGCGATTACCAAGGAACTGATCGAAATCATTTCCGGCGCCGAAGCGGTCTAAATCCGCGCAGTGACGCCACGCGGCGTGAGCCGACCGGGAATTCTTGAAGGAGCTGAGAAAAATGAACACCAAGAACGCCGTGGGCACCATCTCCCAGGTTATGGGCGCTGTCGTCGATGTGCGCTTCGAAGAAAGTGAGTTGCCGAAGATCCTGAACGCCCTGCAAGTCGACGTGAGCGGCCGCCGGCTGGTGCTCGAGGTGGCGCAGGAGTTGGGCGAGGGCGTCGTTCGGACAGTGGCGATGGACACCACGGACGGGCTGGTGCGCGGACAGACGGCGGTGGACACCGGCGCGCCGATTTCCATTCCGGTCGGACCGGAAACCCTTGGGCGGATCATGAACGTGATCGGCGATCCCGTGGACGAGCGCGGCCCGATCACGACCAGTGCGAAGTATCCGATTCACCGGCCGGCCCCCAGCTTCCTTGAACAGTCCACCGAGTCGGAAATCCTGGTCACCGGCATCAAGGTCATCGATCTGATCGAGCCCTACGCAAAGGGCGGCAAGGTCGGCCTGTTCGGCGGCGCGGGCGTCGGCAAGACCGTCATCATCATGGAGCTGATCAACAACATCGCGAAAGCGCACGGCGGATACTCGGTCTTTGCCGGCGTCGGCGAGCGGACCCGCGAGGGCAATGACCTCTATCACGAGATGATGGAGTCGGGCGTTATCCAGGTGGACGGCAAGGGCTCCAAGGCGGCGCTCGTCTACGGCCAGATGAACGAGCCGCCGGGCGCGCGGGCGCGCGTCGGGCTGACCGGCCTGACCGTCGCCGAGTATTTCCGCGACGAGGAAGGCCAGGACGTCCTCTTCTTCGTGGACAATATCTTCCGGTTCACCCAGGCCGGCTCGGAAGTTTCGGCGCTCCTCGGCCGTATTCCGTCGGCGGTCGGTTACCAGCCGACGCTGGCGACGGACATGGGCGCTCTGCAGGAGCGCATTACGTCGACGAAAAAGGGCTCCATCACGTCGGTGCAGGCCATCTACGTGCCCGCCGACGATCTCACCGACCCGGCGCCGGCCACGTCGTTCGCCCACCTGGACGCGACCACCGTGCTTTCCCGCCAGATCGCCGAGCTCGGCATCTATCCGGCGGTCGATCCGCTCGACTCCACCTCGCGTGTTCTCGATCCGCGGGTCGTCGGCGAGGACCATTACAAGGTCGCCCGCGAGGTGCAGCGGATCCTGCAAACATACAAGTCGCTGCAGGACATCATCGCGATCCTCGGCATGGATGAGCTTTCGGAAGAAGACAAGCTGACCGTTGCCCGGGCCCGCAAGATCCAGCGCTTCCTGTCGCAGCCGTTCCATGTTGCCGAAGTATTTACCGGCACGCCCGGCGTCTTCGTCAATCTCGAGGACACCATCAAGGGCTTCAAAGGCATTGTCGCCGGCGATTACGATCATCTGCCTGAAGCCGCCTTCTATATGGTGGGTACCATTAACGAAGCGGTTGAAAAAGCGAAGAAGATGGCGGAAGACGCGGCATAGCGCGATGCTCCAGCGGCAACGGCAGCCTGAGGCGAACTGACAGATGGCCGAAACTTTTCAATTCGAAATCGTCACCCCGGCAAAGCTGGTGCTTGCCGAAGAGGCGGAGCTGGTAATCCTGCCGGGCGGCGCCGGTGACTTCGGCGTGCTGCCAGGGCATGCCGCGTTGTTGTCAACGTTGCGGCCCGGCACCATCGAGATCCGCGATAAGGCCTTGAAAGTCCTTCGGCAGTTTTTTGTCGAAGGCGGATTCGCGGAGGTGACGCCGGAGCGCTGCGCGGTTCTTGCCGAGGAGGCGATGCCGGTCGCCGAAATCGGCCGCGACGATGCCGAGGCGCGGTTGAAAAGAGCCCATGACGCGCTCATGCTCGCCAATACCCTCGGCGTGCGTACCGAGGCGGAGCGAGACGTGCGGGCTGCGGAGGCCATGTTGGCGGCTGTTGAGTCCTACGAGAAGGGCGCGATGCGCGGGCATTAATTTGCCAGCGGGCGGATTGAGGGCACGGCGATGGGAATTCAACTGTATCTGGTCCAGCACGGCGAGGCGGTACCGGAATCGGAAGATCCGAACCGGCCGTTGACCGCGCGTGGCCGCGACGACATCTCCCGCCTGGCCGCCTTTCTTGCCGAAGCGAACGTGCGTCCGGCATCGATCATTCATTCGGGCAAACTCCGCGCCGCCGACAGTGCGTCCCTGCTGGTGTCCGCTGTCGGCGGCACGGTCACCGTCCGGGAGAAAGGGCTGCTGCCGGGAGACTCGCCGGTGCCGCTGTCCGAGGACGTGGCAGACTGGCGGGCGGATACGCTGGTGGTTGGACACCAGCCGTTCCTGGGCCGGCTGGCTTCGCGGTTGCTGCTCGGCAAGGAGCAGCCGACGATCGTCGAGTTCACGCCAGCGACGATGGCGTGTCTGGCCCGGCGGCCGGCAACGGGAGCATGGTATCTTGCGTGGGTGCTCCCGCCGGAACTGCTGCGCCGCTGATCCGTTCCCGACGGTTCCAGCAGATGAAAGCGCTTCTGCTGGCGGCTTGGTTCGTCCTGTCGGTCGCCGCTGAGGCCGGCGCGAGTGGCCTTTCCGAGCCCAGCGAGAAGGAACTGCGCCAAGCCTATCTCGATTTTCTTTACGACTTCGTGGCCATTCACGGCGACTTCGTCGATCCGGGCTGTAACCTCGCGGGGGCGGGGTGCGCCGTTCAGATGCTTGACGTGCGCCGGGACTATCATCTCACCGCGTTCAGAAAGAAGGCGTGTCATCCGTCTGAACCGGCCGGTTTTGTTTGCAGCTTCGAAGCGACGGTTATCTGTAAGTTCTCGGCGAAAGGCGCCTCCCGGTCGGACGTGGCCGATCTCTATTGCGAGCCGGTCTTCAACAAGAGCTCAACCTTCGTTGCTCAACTTGAGGTCACGAACGAAGGCTGGCTGATCACGCGCTTTCTCGAAGGCTAGGTCCGAGTAGCGATGTCGGATGGGTCGCCCGGCAGCCCCTCCCAATGGTGTCGCTGGGACCTGACGCCTGCCGAGGCCATCGTCCTGCAACGTCTTGCCGCCGGTGCGGTCGAACATGCCGACAGATTCTCCGATCTGAGGACGATTGCTGGCGTCGACGTCTCCTACACCGGGCCGGGCCGTGGCGGCACGGCGCGGGCTGCGGCTGTTCTCATGGATTTCGCCAGCCTCACCGTTCTGGCAGAGGCGGCCGTCGAAATGCCGGTCTTGTTTCCTTACGTTCCCGGCTTGCTCACATTTCGTGAAGCTCCAGCCGCGGTGGCGGCGATTAACGCGCTGCCGTTGCCGCCCGATCTGCTGCTTTGCGATGGCCAGGGAATTGCGCATCCGCGGCGGTGCGGGGTCGCCTCTCATCTCGGGCTCGCGCTGAGCCTGCCGTCGATCGGGGTCGCCAAATCCCGGCTCACGGGGACGTTCGAGGAACCGGCGCGTGAAAAGGGAGCCTGGACGCCGCTGCTTGATGGGCAGGAGTTAATCGGGGCCTGCCTGCGCTCGAAAACGAACGTTCGGCCGCTGTTCGTATCCATCGGCCATCGCGTCTCGCTTCAGACAGCGCTGCGGGTCGTTTTGCACTGCAGCACCCGGTGGCGGTTGCCTGAACCCGTCCGCCTCGCCGATCGCTTGACGAAAACGCGCTCCCCCGCCGCTGACCCGTCCGCTCCTTTAGCAGGCTGCTGAAAAAGCCAAGCCACGGTTTGGCGACCCATATCTTGAGTAAAATGGCTCGTTCCATACTCGATCATGCGAGATGAGCGCAGGTGCCGGGCTTTTGCGCAACCTGTTAACGCTCAGCCGCCAAATGCCGCCATTTTTTGCAAAAGAGCGGTCTCGGGTGTGCCCATTTTAACCCACCCTTAAAGCCTGGGCTTGTATTTCTGCACCGCAATATACATTACAGAGTAATGATGATGCGTCGCATCCGAATCCTCACGCCCTCCGAGTGGGCCGGCTATAGAGCGCACCTGCTTCGCCTTGATGGCGCGGCTCGTCGACTGCGGTTCGGTTTCCCGATTGATGATGAGGGCATCCGGACCCATGTGGCCCGCCTGAATCCATCGCGTGACCGTGTGCTTGCGCTGGTGTCCAACGGGCGTGTGGTCGCGGCCGCCCACATCGCTGCCGGCATCGCGGAGGCGGACGCTGACGGCCGTGCCGCCGAACTTGCGTTCAGCGTGGATGCCGCCTTGCGGGGGCAGGGAATCGGCAGAGCGCTGCTCGACCGCGCGCTTCTCTGGTCGCGAAATCGCGGTTTCCGACGTGTCTGGATCCTCTTTCTTACGGACAACCATGCGATGGGGCGTCTCGCCCGGCGAGCCCGCATGTCAATTACCGTGGAGGCGGGGGAAAAGGTTGGCGTGGCGACCCTGCCGCCGGTCAGTCCGCTCAGTCTTGCTTACGAGCTGGGCATCGAACGCTGGGCCCTCTGGGAAGAGCAGCGCGATCGCCTGCCCGGACGACTTGTTCCTCAGCCGGCATTTTAGTTCGGAGCCGCAATCGCTGCGTGGCGGTAAATTCCGGGCAGCTGTTTCCTGCGGATCGCAGCTTCGGTATCATCCCCACAAGGCGATACGCTTTTTGACGCTTGCGAGCCTGGGGCCTGAGCATCGGTGAAACGTGCGTTGGACGTAGCTTGCCTTCTTGCCCTGGCCCTTCTGCCGCTGACAGGCTGCGAAGGTCTGGCGGGAGGCTCGCAGGTCAGATCGGTCGTGGATGCCGAGTATCCGCCAAAGCCGGAAGATTGCCCGATCGTCGTGTTTCGCTCCGGCGAGCCGGGCGGTGCCTATACCGTGGTCGCCAGGCTGACGGCACGCATCGAGGGACCGCCGCCTCCGGGAGGGGACGTGGGCGCGGTCCTTGGCGAAATGAAAAAGGAGGCGTGCCGTGCCGGCGCCGACGCCATCGGCTGGCTGGCGGCACGACGCAGTGCACAGCCGCCGCGGGCGCTGGTCAGCGCCGTGGCCGTCCGCTTTGAGTCGCTGCCATAAGTCTGCGCCGCTCCAGCATCGTCGCAGGGGGAATCAATGCGCGTGCTCTTCGTTCATCAGAATTTTCCCGGCCAGTATCTGCATCTGGCGCCGGCGCTGGCTGCGCGCGGCGACGATGTGGTCGCCATGGCCATCGAGGCGCAGCAGCCGCTGCCCGGGGTCCGCGTCGCTCGTTATAAGCCGCACCGCGGCTCTTCGGCCTCCGTGCACCCCTGGGTCGCGGATATCGAAACCAAGGTGATCCGGGGGGAGGCCGCGGCGCGATGTGCCCTGGGGCTGCGGGAGAAGGGCTTCCGGCCGGACGTGATCTGCGCCCATCCTGGCTGGGGAGAGGCGCTGTTTCTGAAGGACGTTTTCCCTGGAGCGCCCCTGCTGTCGTTCATCGAGTTCTTCTACCGCGCGAACGGCGCGGATTATGACTTCGACCCTGAGTTTCCCGAGGATGACCTGCCCGGCCGCTGCCGGCTGCGGATGAAGAATGCCAACAGTCTGCTGAACATCGATGCTGCCGACTGGTGCGTGAGTCCGACGCACTGGCAGGCCGACACCGTGCCGGAACGCTACCGCAGCCGCTTCAGCGTCATCCACGATGGCATCGATACGGACCGGGTGAAGCCTGACCCGCGGGCGCATGTGAAATTGGCGAAGGCGGGCCTGACGCTGCGGCCAGGCGGTGAGGTGATCACCTTCGTGAATCGGAACATGGAGCCCTATCGGGGCTTTCATGTCTTCATGCGGGCTCTGCCGGAGATTCAGCGGCGTCGCCCCAATTCCATCACCCTGATCGTCGGCGGTGACGAGGTCAGCTACGGCAAGCGTCTGGCCACGGGCGAGAGCTGGCGGCAGCGGATGCTGGCGGAAGTGGGAAGCCGGCTGGACATGGAGCGGGTTCGCTTCGTTGGCCGAATCGCCTACCCGGAGTTTGTGGCCATGCTTCAGGTATCGGCGGTGCACGTCTATCTCACCTATCCGTTCGTGCTGTCGTGGTCGATGCTGGAGGCGATGTCGGCGGGTTGCGTCGTCGTCGGCTCGGCGACGGGCCCGGTTCAGGAGGTGATCGACGACGGGCACAATGGCCTGCTCGTGGATTTTTTCTCAACGGCCGCCATCGCTGATGCGATCGATCGCGTGCTTTCGCATCCGGATCGCATGGCCGGGCTGCGCGGGCGGGCGCGCCAGACCGTGATCGAGCACTTCGACCTGAAGCGCTTCTGCCTGCCGCGCCACGTCGCACTGGTCGACGCGGTGGCTTCGGGTAATTTGCCCCCGGAACTGGATGCCGCGACTCCCATAGTGTCGGCGGCGCCGTCGCCTGCGGGGTGAGCCGCCGCGGCTTAGAACTCGCATCCGCATCGCCGAGGCGGCATATTCAGCAGATGAACGATTTCGTACGGTCGATGAGTTCCCGGCTACTGATGCTGTTGCTTCTGTGCGCACTGGTCCTGCCGGTGGCGGGGTGTGGGCGCAAAGGTCAGCCGGAGCCGCCACCGGGCTCCGATTATCCCCGGACCTACCCCAGTCGGTGAGCGACGGAGACGGGAGACATGGATCACTTCGTCTATCGCAGACACCGCCTGTTCGCTGAAGAGGTTCCTCTTGCCACCATTGCCGAGGCCGTCGGCACGCCCGTCTATGTGTACGCGACGGCCACCTTGCGCCGGCACTATCGCGTGCTGGCCGAGGCCCTCTCGGCTCTGTCACCGACGATTTGCTATGCGATCAAGGCCAACGGCAACATCGGCGTGGTGGCGACGCTGGCGCGCGAAGGGGCTGGTGCCGATGTGGTCTCAGGCGGCGAACTGCTGACCGCCCTGTCGGCTGGAGTGCCCGCATCGGGGATCGTGTTTTCGGGGGTCGGCAAGACCGCAGAAGAGATGGCGGCGGCGTTGCGCGCCGGCGTCCTGCAGATCAACGCCGAGAGCGAGCCGGAACTTGAGCTTCTCAACCGGGTGGGCCAGGGACTCGGCGTCCGCGCGCCGGTGGCGTTACGCGTGAACCCGGACGTGGATGCGCACACCCACGACAAGATCTCGACCGGCAGGCGGGAAGACAAATTCGGGATCGAATGGACGGCGGCGCATCGTATCTATGCCCGCGCCGCGAAAATGCCGGGGCTCGACGTGGCGGGCATCGCCGTCCACATCGGCTCCCAGTTGACCGACGTTTCACCCTTCCGCGAGGCATTCCGGCGGGTGCGGGATCTGGTGGCGATGTTGCGCGCGGACGGGCTCCCGGTCCGCACCCTTGACCTCGGCGGCGGCCTCGGAATTCCTTACGGAAATGATGGAGTGGTCGTGCCGCCGCCGGACGCATATGCCCGCGCCGTCGCGGAAACGGTGGGTGATCTCGGCTGCAAGCTGATCTTCGAGCCGGGACGAATGATCGTCGGCAATGCCGGCGTTCTGGTCACCCGGATCCTGCGCATCAAGGAAGGCTCGACCCGCACATTCGTGATTGTTGATGCCGGCATGAACGACCTGCTGCGGCCGGCCCTCTACGGGGCCTGGCACGAGGTGGTGCCGGTGTGCGCCCCGCGGCCCGGCGCAGACTTCCGGGACGTCGATATCGTCGGCCCCATCTGCGAGACCAGCGACGCCTTCGGCAGCAACCGGAAGATGCCGCCGCTGAAGGAAGGCGACCTGCTTGCGATCCGCAGTGCCGGTGCCTATGGCCGGGCGATGGCTTCGGCCTACAATGCAAGGGCGCTGACGCCGGAAGTGCTGGTCAACGGCGCTGAATGGGCGGTCGTCCAGGAAAGGATCGCCATCGAAGCGATGTTGACGACCCAGCATCTGCCTCCCTGGATCCTCGCTGGCGAGGCCATCCCCGAGGCGGCGCAGGCACGCGCCGGAGCGGGCGGATGAGCTGGGGCCGTTGGCGTCGCCCGCAAAAATCTGCGCAGGGCGGCCGGCGCTACCGGTTGCTGCTTCTGCTGGCGGGCGTGGCATTGGCCTGGGAGCGGCTGTGGCCGCGATTGTGGCCCGCCCTCTGCGTTGTCGGGGTGTTCCTCGCGGTTGCTCTGCTGGACGTGCTGCCGCGTCTTACGAACTGGCTGCACGCGGCCGTTCTGGTGGGATTCCTGGTGGCGTTGGGCGCCGCACTGGTTTGGGCCCTGCCGGCGTTGCGTCCGATCCGTCGCCGCGAGGCGCGGGCCCGGCTTGAGCGGGACAGTGGATTGCCCGACCAACCGCTGCAGGCGTTGGAAGACCGGCTTGCGGCCGGTCGTGACGACTCGCTGGCCGAGGCGCTCTGGCGCCGCCACCGCGAAAGGATGGCGGCGCTTGCCGTTGCGCTGCGGGTTCGCTGGCCAAACGCCGAAATGTCGCGCCATGAGCCCTGGGGGGTTCGCGCCGGGGTCCTGATTCTGCTTGTCGTCGGCTGGGCGGCTGGCTTCTCCGATCCGGCAGCCCGGCTCGGCCGGGCGCTTGACCCGGGCCTGCGGGCGGGCGCGCAACAGGCACACGTAGAGGTGTGGATCACGCCGCCGGCCTATACACGCCTCTCTCCCATCTATCTGAGCAACACCGCCGATGGCGGTCTGGCCGCCGCAAGCAAGTCGGCCATCAGTGTTCCCGCCGGCAGTACCCTGCTTGCCCGGGTTTCTGGTGTGAGCCGTGCGCCGGAACTCTCGCTGTCCGGGCAAGCCGTGCCATTTCAGCCGTTGGGCGAGGCCAGCGGGGGAGAGGCGTGGCGGGTTGAAACTCCCATCGAAGGGGGCGATCGAATCAGTGTCCAGTCCGCCCGCCGCGAATTGGCGACCTGGCCAGTATCCGTCGTGCCGGATACGCCGCCCCGGGTGGCTTTTGGCAAACCTCCGGGGGCGGAAGGCAACGGTCAGTTGCTGCTGGCCTGGCGAGCCTCGGATGACTATGGCATCGCCGAGGTGTCGGCGATCATAACGCCGGCCGCTCCCGGCGAATCGGCGCCCGGCGAAGCCGAAGAACCGCTGCGGCTGGCGTTACCCCTGGGCGGGCTGTCACAGGCTGAAGCGGCGGGAAGTTCCCTGCAGGATTTGTCCGGCCACCCTTGGGCGGGTGCGCCGGTCCGCATCCGGCTGGAGGCCCGGGATGTGGCCGGACAGATCGGCACCAGCGAAACAGTGGATGTTGTGTTGCCTGAGCGGACCTTTACCCATCCGGTGGCGCTGGCGCTCGTAGAGTTGCGCAAGAAGTTGTCCTCTGGCGGTGCTGACGCGCGGTATGCGGTCGCCGTTGAACTGACCGCGATCGCCGCGCGGCCCGAGGCCTTCCAGGATGATGTGGTCGTTGCTCTGTCGCTGGCGGTGGCCAAAGCCCGCTTACGGCTGTCCTCCGACGCACCTGCCATTGCCGCAGTCCGCGACTTGCTTTGGCAAACGGCATTGCGGCTGGAGCAGGGGAACGTGCCCCTGGCCGAGCGGCAGCTTGAGGAAGCGCGGCAGCAGCTTGCCGAAGCCTTGCAGCGGCAGGCGTCCACCGCCGAGATCGAGCGGCTCATGGACGCCCTGCAGCAGGCCCTCGATCGCTTTCTGGCGGCTGCCGCCGAGGAGGCGGCGCGGCATGGCCAATTGGCGCCCCCTCTCGATCCCTCCATGCAGAGCATGAAGGCCGAGGATCTCAAGGACATGATTGAAGCGGCCCGACAGCTGATCCGGTCCGGAGGTCGCGAGAGCGCCGTGCAGATGCTGGCGCAGTTGCAGCGCATGCTGGACAGCATCCGCGCCGGATTGCGAAACGCCGCCGGCGAGGACCTGGCCCAGGCGCAGGAACTGATGCAGGCGTTGCGCACCCTCGCGGACAAGCAGCAACAGTTGCAGACCGACAGCTTCCGCCGGCTGGGAGAGCAGCGGGCTCAATCCGAGCGGAGCTCCCGCCCGGGTCACCGCCTGCCATCGACGCGACTGCCCGGAGCACCGTCTGAAGACTCCTCCGCCACGCCCCCTGGCCCGAAGTCACCGAGAGCCGACAAGGGCGGGGGCGCGGCGGAGCAGCAGGCTCTGCGCAAGGAGCTGGGCAACCTGATGCTGCAGCTCGACGAGATGTTGGGGTCGATCCCTCAGCCACTGGGGGAAGCCGACCAGGCCATGAAGGGCGCGGCGGACAGCCTCGGCCGGGGGCAGCTCGGCGAAGCGTTTGCCCATCAGACGCAAGCGGTCGATGCGCTCGAACGGGCGATGCGGTCGGCCGGGGAGGCCTTGGCTCAGCAGTTTGGCAACGGCCTGATGATCGGCGGCGAGGGTGGTTCCGGGAATAGTGATATCTTCGGTCGATCGGCCGGCGGGCGTCGGGGATTCGCAACCGGCGACATCGAGATCCCCGACAGCGGCGGGTTGCAGCGGGCCCAGGAAATTCTTGATGAGCTGCGCCGCCGGGCGGCCGAGCGGTCTCGTCCCGTGCCTGAACTGGACTACATCGACCGGCTGTTACGGCGGTTCTGAGGCGGCGAGGGGCGGGCGAGCGCCAGGGCCACGGGACCAAGAAGGCCGACGACGCCACATGAAGCGAACGCCAGCCCCCATGACAGCGGCGTCGCACCGCTGCCGGTTGCATCCAGGACGACGCCCAGAAGCAGCGGTCCCAGACCGGCGCCGCTGAAGCCGACACAGGCGTGGATGGCCAGCGTCGCCCCGCTCTGCCCGGGCCTCGCCGCCTCGATCGCGCCGGCGGTCAGCGCGGCGGAGTCGAGTTGAATGACGGCGGAATAGACCAGCGCCAGAGCCACGAGAAGCGGATAGGGGAGAACAGAAGCGAAGCCGAAGACGGCGGCGAACGCTGCCGCCGCAATCATGACGATCACGATGACCCGGACACGGCCGAAGCGAACGCACAGCTCGTTGCCCGAGATGCTGGCTGCCATCGCCACCAGTGCGCCGAACGTGGCCACCGTCGTCGGCGACAGGCCGAAATCGCCGCCCCCGTTTAAGGCGATGCAGAAGGCCAGGAATGCGACCAGCCACGAACGCATGGCGAACAGTTCCCAGCAATGCACGCCATAGCCGAGAATAAACGCGAGCGCCTTTCGGTTGGCGAACACCGGGCGAAAGTCGAGCAGGTGGCTCGTGCCTGATCTGTGCGGTCGTCTGGTGTCCAGCATCAGAGGGACCAACGTGGCCGCAAGCGCGGCCAGCGCGCAGAATCCGAATGTGGCGCGCCAGCCGAAAGCCGCACCGGTCTCGCCGGCCACCAGAAACGACAGCGCCGTGCCGAGGCTGAAGCTGGAGGTATAGAACGAGATTGCCCGCGACCGCTTTTCGCCTTTGTACCGATCGACCAGGGCGCGCAGACCGGGCAGGTAGGTCGCTGCCAGCGCGGCGCCGGCCAGGAGACGAAACGCCAGCGCGGACCAGAATCCCTGTGCGAGGAGCGCAAACCCGAACGCCGCAACTGCGGTCGTCAGGGCACCCGCAAGGAGAACCAGTCGTGCGTCGATGCGATCGGTGAGCGCCATGATCGGCGGGGCCGCCAGCGCATAGCTGGCGAAATAGAGGCCGGCGATCCAGCCTGCCTCCGTCTTGCTGAGTCCCCACTCCACCACGAACGTCGGCAGCAGCGCGGGAAAAGCGAAGACGCCCGCCATCGTCAGCACTTGCGCTGTGCACAGCGCGACGATGAGCCTTGGGCCCGTCATGGCTCGCAGAAACTGCCGCGGTCACACGCCATCCCTGCCGCCTCGCTGCCTGAGAGAGGCGGGCCTTTTCGCATCGGAGCTACAGGTGCATCAGATATGGATGGCCCGGTCAGCGACGGCGAGCGCTGCCTCTTTCAAGGCTTCCGCCAGGCCAGGATGGCCGTGGCTGGAACGCGCCACATCTTCCGCCGATCCACCGAATTCCATCGCCACGACGAGTTCCTGGATGAGGTCGCCGGCCTCCGGGCCGATGATATGCGCGCCAAGAATTCGGTCGGTCTGGGCGTCCGCCAGGATCTTAACGAAACCCTCGGTTTCGGCATTGCAGCGCGCCCGGCTGTTGGCGGAAAACGGGAACTTGCCCACCTTGTAGGTAACGCCGTCGGCCTTCAGCTGCTCTTCCGTGCGGCCGACGGCCGCCACCTCCGGCCAAGTGTAAACGACACCGGGTATCGCCTCGTAGTTGACGTGCGCGGCTTGTCCGGCGATCAGCTCGGCGACGGCGACGCCCTCCTCTTCGGCCTTGTGGGCCAGCATCTTGCCGCCGATGACGTCACCGATGGCGAAGAGTCCCGCGACGTTGGTCTGGTAGTCGTGATCAACCGGGATGAAGCCGCGATTGTTGGGGGTAATTCCGACGCTGTCGAGACCGAGGCCGTCCGTGTTGGGCCGGCGGCCGACAGAGACCAGAACCGTTTCAGCTTCAAGAGTTTCGGCATTGTTGCCGGCCACGGATTCGACGCTCAGCGAGACACCGCCCTCGGTGCGCTCTGCCCGGGTGACCTTGCTTCCCAGCTTGAACGTCATGCCCTGCTTTTGCAGGATGCGCAGCATCGTCTTGGAGACTTCGCCATCCATGCCGGCCAGAATCTGATCCAGGAACTCGACGACCAGAACTTCGGCGCCCAGCCGGCGCCACACCGATCCCAGCTCGATGCCGATGAAGCCGCCGCCGATCACGACCATTTTCTTCGGCACGGCCGGCAGGGCGAGCGCGCCTGTGGAGCTGACGATGGCCTGCTCGTCGATCTCAAGGCCGGGCAGCGCCGCGCTTTCGGAGCCGGTGGCGATCACGATGTTGTCGGCCTGGAGAGTGCGCGCTCCGTTGCCATCCTCGCTTGTCACCTGCACGGTGTCGGACGAGGTGATGGTTCCCTGGCCCAGGATGTGATCCACCTTGTTCTTGCGGAACAGCAGCGCAATCCCGGAGGTGAGCTGTTTGACCACGGCGTCTTTTCGCGCCAGCATTTTCGCCAGCTCGAAACCCACGCCGCCGGTGGTGATGCCGTGCTGTGCAAACTCTTTCGCCGCCTGCTCGTAGAGATGGGAGGATTGCAGGAGCGCTTTTGACGGGATGCATCCGACATTGAGGCAGGTGCCGCCGAGCGTCGGCCGCTTCTCCACGCAGGCCGTGCGCATCCCGAGCTGGGCCGCGCGGATCGCGCAGACATATCCCCCCGGGCCGCCCCCGATCACCACCACATCGTATCGTTCGTTGCTCATCAATTCGCCTCGCTGACCTCTCGTCACTCTACCGCAGAACCCGGGCGGCGCCACGCCTTGTGCCCATTTAAGCCTGCGGAACTTTGAAAGCGGATTGCAAACGACCGCAAGCCCGCCTCGCGACTATGCCACCAGGTCTTCCGGTCCCTCAAACGCAAGTCGATTGCTCCGATGCAGCGCGTTAGGATAGACGCCTGCCGGCGGTGGCAAATGCTGTCAGCCATGACGCCGCCGAAGATCCGCAGACCCTCCGCCCGACGGTTTCGTCAGCCTCCAGCCAATCGACGAGGATTAGACCCATGCCCACTGTCTCCGCCGAGGACTCCCGCCAGGCTGCCTCCCTTGTCGAACAGGATTTGGCCGCGCTCGCGCATCCTTACACCAACCTTGCCGCGCACCAGCGGACGGGTCCACTGGTCATTACGCGCGGAGAGGGGGTGCGGGTCTTTGATGCCTCGGGCAACGAATACATCGAGGGGCTGGCAGGCCTCTGGTGCACGGCCCTTGGCTTCAGCGAACCCCGCCTGGTCGAAGCCGCAGCCCGCGGGATGGCCAAGCTTCCCTTCTATCACTCCTTTGGCGGCAAGGCGCCGGCGCCAACGATCGAACTCGCCGAACGGCTGATCGCGCTCGCTCCTGCGCCGATGTCGAAGGTCCTGTTTGCCAATTCCGGCTCAGAGGCCAACGACACCGCCATCAAGCTGGTCTGGTACTACAACAATGCCCTGGGGCGGCCGGAGAAAAAGAAAATTATATCACGAAAGCGGGCCTATCATGGGGTGACCGTGGCCTCCGCCAGCTTGACCGGACTCCCGGCCAATCATCGCGACTTCGATTTGCCGCTTGAGCGATTCCTGCACGCCGATTGCCCCCACCATTGGCGCTTCGCCGACGAGGGGGAAGACGAAGAAAGGTTTGCCTCGCGGATGGCGGAGAACCTGGAGCGGCTGATCGTGCGCGAAGGGCCGGATACCATCGCCGCGATGTTCGCCGAACCGGTGATGGGGGCGGGCGGCGTTATCGTGCCGCCTGCGACCTACTTCGCGAAGATCCAGCCCGTTCTTCGCCGCTACGATATTCTGCTGCTGGCCGACGAGGTGATCTGCGGCTTCGGGCGGACCAGCAACCGCTGGGGGTGTGAAACGTTCGGGATCCAGCCGGACATGCTGACCTGCGCCAAGGCGCTGTCCAGCGGCTATGTCCCTATCTCGGCATTGCTGGTGTCCGAGCCGATCTGGCAGGCGATGGTTGTCGAAAGCGAAAAGATCGGCGTCTTCGGCCACGGCTATACATATTCAGGCCATCCGGTTGCCGCCGAGGTGGCGCTGGAAACGCTGCGCATCTACGAGGAGCGCGATATTCTCGGACACGTGCGGCAGATCGCACCGGTGCTTCAGGGGGGGTTGCGGGCTTTGGCGGACCATCCGCTGGTCGGCGAGGCACGGGGCGTCGGCCTGGTGGGGGCCCTGGAACTGGTTCAGGACAAACGGACCAAGGCATCGTTTGCCCCCGCCCGCGGGGTCGGCGCCTATTTCGCGCGGCGGGCAGAGGCCCATGGGCTCATTGTCCGCGTCATTGCCGGCGACATTGTTGCCGTTTCACCGCCGCTGATCATCAGCGCCGCCGAAATCCAGGAGCTCCTTGCGCGCCTCAGCCGCGCCCTTGATGACACCCTGCTCTGGCTGCGGTCGAAGGAATAAACCGCCGGCGGGCGAGGCCTGGTCAACTCATTCCAGTCGTTGCCTCTCGCGCAGTTGACCCGCTCCCGCTGCCAGGTCGCCGGCAGCGGGTTCGAGGCAACCGTTAAGGAGGCGCAGCGGCTGCGGACCTATGGCGCGCTCTTCGCGGCGGCGAACTGTTGAGGCGGCGACCACTTCCGATCGAGCCCGCGCGCGCGGGTGGCCAGGAGCAGCAATTCGACCACGTCATCGAGACGCCGGAAATAGTCGGTATTGATCACGAGGTCGAAGTTCGTCGGCTCGTTGTAGCGAGAGTGGAACATGTCCCAGATGAACTTGCCGCGCTTCTTGACCGAATCCTGCACTTTGCGCTTCGCTTCGGCGTAGGAGGTTCCTTCCTCCTCGGAGATTCGCGTCGCGCAGGCTTCGACCGAGCCGACGATCCGGACCCTGAGGACGTCCCGGCCGGCCAGGATCACATGCCCGCCGCGGCCAACGATGACGCCGCCGGTGTGGTAGAGCCCGCGGATGACGGTTGACAGAAAATGCACGTACTCGTCCCGGGAAACATGCTTTCCAAAAACGGCCGAGTAGATCCAGGCATCGACAGCATCCAGCTTCTCGTTGAGCGTCTGCATGAGCGAGGCGCTGACGTTGGCCTCGCTGGCGATGCCACCGATGATCTCAGCATCATAAAGTTCGATTCCCAGCCGATCGGCCAGGGACCGGGCAACGTAGTCGCCGCCGGAGCCGATTGCCCGGGAAATGGTGATGACCGGTTTGCGAACTTGACGGGCGCGTGCCGGTGGTTCTTCGAGAGCGCGTACGATCGCCTGGATGACGGCATGCGCGTTGACGGCCATGGCCTCTATTCTCCCCTTTTTCTGACTTCATAACACCGCCGTTTCAGTTGTGAAAGCCTCGGTTGACGCAAATCGACCGGCTTGTCGAGGTAACGGCGTTGCGGTGACAGGCCCACTCGATTACCGTTGCCCGTCTCTCGCGCCCCTACCGGGCGGGTCGGCGGACAGCAAAGGAGGGGTGGCCGAGCGGTCTAAGGCGCACGCCTGGAGAGCGTGTTCACCGAAAGGTGTCGTGGGTTCGAATCCCACCCCCTCCGCCAGTACTTCCCGAACCGCTCTCTCCCAGTCGATCCGGCAACCGGAAAATCGCGGCGCTTCAGACGGCATCTCCAGACGTCGAATCGCCGGGCAGCGGCGCGGACCGCAGTGCCTGCCCCGGCTTGGTCGTCCGGGTTCAGGCGACGACGTTGGAGGGCTGGCCGCGAACGAAGTTTTCGATGTTGTCGATGAGCTGATCGGCGAGTGCCTGTATCGCCTCGTCGCTCGCCCAGGCAACATGCGGCGTCAGGATGAAGTTCGGCAGGTCGCCCAGCCCGAGCAGCGGGTTGTCTTCGGCGGGCGGCTCCGCCGTCAGCACGTCGAACCCGGCCCCGGCGATGAGGCCCTCGCGCAGCGCCGTCGCCAGATCAGCCTCGTTGACCAGCCCACCGCGGGCGGTGTTGATCAGCAGGGGCCGCCGCTTCATCGCGCGGAATTCCGGCATGGCGATCATGTTCCGGGTTTCCGGCAGAAGCGGCGAATGCAGCGTGATGATGTCGCTCGTCTCCAGCACTTCGTCCCAAGGGGTATAAAGCGGGCCGAGGCCCGTGCGCCCCTTGTGGGCGGCAAACATGATCCGCATGCCAAGCCCGCGCGCGATCGTCGCGACACCCTGGCCCAGCACGCCCTCGCCGATGATGCCGAGAGCACTGCCGCGCAGGTCCCTGATCGGATAATCGAAGAAGCAGAACTGGCCGCTCTCCTGCCAGCGACCGCGGCGCACCGCCTCGTGATAGGCGAGGATGTTGCGGCGCAGCGCGAAGATCAGGGCAAATGCGTGCTCAGGCACGGTGTTAATCGCATAGCCGCGGATGTTGGACACGGTGATGCCGTGGTCGCGGCAATACGCGAGGTCGACGACGTCGGTGCCGGTGGCGGCGACGGCGATCATCCGGAGCCCCTTGAGCCGAGACAGCATCGGCTCGCGCAGCGGAACCTTGTTGGTAATCGCGATGCTCGTGTCGTTTCCCAGGCGGTCGGCGAGCTGGTCCGGTGCGGTCAGCGGGTACTCGGCCCATTCGTGCGGAAAGGCGGGGCGTCTGACGACCACCTGCGGGGCGATGGTCGCTCGGTCAAGGAAGACAATCCGGTTCATCTGATCAGGCCGCCGCGGTCAGGAGTGAGACGTTTCGGCGAGTGTGCCGGACCTTGGTCAATCATCCTCAGTCCGTCTCTCACCGTCACACCGCCCCCCGCCAATAGGGGGGATTCGGAAATGGGCATTTAATTCTTCTTCCTGGGCTTCGTCCAACCCGGCGATATCGCCGCCGGGCGCGAAGCGCGGGGCGTTGCGCAGCTCGCCTTCGGTGATGTCGGTCGAAAAGCCGGCCAAGCCCTCGTCATAGCGGAGCTTGGCCCAGGGAATGGTGAACCTCTCCTGGCCGAGATCGAGGAAGCCGCCAAACGAGACCACCACATACATGATCCTGCCGCTCTGCCGCTCGATGATGAAGCGGTCGATGGTCCCGATGTGTTTGCCATCCGGGGTATAGACGGCAGCGCCTGCGACAGCATCGCTGTCGATAGATTTCCGAAAGGACCCCGCGTTTGCCTCTGCCATGATGATCATCCCGTCGCGCCAAGCAATGGGTCTCGGCTGGACTTGCTCTTGCACTTCACCTCAATCCAGAAAGCCGATCGAGATCCACGGGACCGCCGCGACGACGATCAGGCCGGCGAGCAGCGCCAGCATGTAGCCTATGATCGGCCGGACACCCGCATCGGGGCTGATCCGGCTGATGGCGCAGGCAGCATAGTAGCCGACGCCGAACGGCGGGGCGAACAGGCCCATGCCCATGGCGAGGATGACCACCATCGAATAGTGCACCTCGTGCACGCCCACCGTCCGGGCAATGGGAAACAGCAGCGGGCCGAACAGGACGATGGCGGGAATCCCCTCAAGGACACTGCCGAGGATGATGAAGGCGATGATCGACACCGCAAGGAAACCGGCGGCGCCGCCGGGAAGGTTGCTCATCACCGCCGCCAGCTCCCGCGAGAAGCCGGACTGGGTGAGCGCCCAGGCCATGCCGGTTGCGGCGCCGATGATCAACAGAATGGCTCCTGACAGCGACGCGGTCTCCACCAGCATCGGCGCCCGCCGCTTCCATTTGAACTGACGATAGATCAGCAGCCCGGCGATGACCGCAAAGACGATGCCGATGGTGGAAACCTCGGTCGCCGTCGCCACGCCTTCGATCACCGCCGCCCGGATGATGAAAGGCAGGGCGATCGCCGGCAGGGCGATGAAGAAGAGGCGGCCGATCTCGCCCCAGCCGACCCGGCGGACGTGGGAGAGATCCTCATGCCGGGAACGGAGCCAGACGACAAAGCACAGCGCAATTGCCAGGACCACCGCCGGCAGCATCCCGCCGGTGAACAGCGCGGTGATGGAAACGCCGGTGACCGAGTCGATGGTGATGACGACGGCAGCAACTCCATCGGCGGCGTCATTAACAAACGACGGCTACGACAACATCACCCTGAACCAAACCATCAACGTCAAGCCGCTGGATATCCTGCAACTGTCAGGGTCACTGCGCTACGTCGATGCGGAATTGCAGTACGACGACTTCGGGGAGGAGACCGACTCGCGCGGCTTCTTCATCCCGAACGATGCCAATCTGAAGGCTAAGGTGACAAACCTGTCAGGCCGAGCGCAGGCCAAGTTGTCCCTGCTCGACGACAAGTTCCAAAATACTGTCGGTTATTCCGGCTATCGATCGACGAACAATCAGTGCACCGACAACGACCGGACGTTCCGCTTCAACGCCCAGACCAATACGTTCGACTACCAGAGCAACCTGTTTCTGGACACGCCGGAGATCGCCGACGCCACCCACGCATTCACGTTCCTCTATGAGCGTCAGCAGCAGACGGGCTCGAACTTTTCAAAGGGCAGCGCGTTCTTCCCGTCCCAGGGCGCCAACTTCAACAGTATCATCGACCACGGCGTTGCCGGTGAATATCGGCTTGGTGTTTGGGACCGGCTGTTTCTCACCGGGGGCGCGCGCTATGACCAGAATAACCAGTTCGAGGACTTCACGTCTCCGCGCGTGACGGGCGCCTTCCTCGTCACCGAGACCGACAGCCGCATCCATGCGAGCTGGGGCAAGGGCGTGCAGAACCCGACACTGACCGAGCTGTACGGCTTCTTCGATACCTTCATCGGCAATCCGGATCTGAAGCCGGAAAACTCGAACGGCTGGGATGTCGGCGTCGAACAATCGTTCATCGATAACAAGCTTGTCTTCGACGTCACCTACTTCAACAACCGCATCAAGGACCTGATTTCATCCGAGTTCGACCCCGCCATTGGGGCCTCGACACCGATCAACCTGAGCGGGACTTCAAAGATCCAGGGCGTCGAAGTGTCGGCGACGGCCAAACTCTATGAAGGACTGACCGTGAAGGCGTCCTACACCTATACGGACGGAGAAGATCCGGACGGCAACGAGCTGGTGCGCCGGCCGCCGAACATGGCCAGCGCGAACGCGAATTATGCCTTCCTGGACGACGGCGAGGGCCACAAGCTCGCCAACGTCAATCTGAATGTGGACTACAACGGTCAGCAGAAAGACTTCGTCTTTGTCTACCCCACATTCGAAAGATAAACGCGTAACTTCGACCCCTTCTGGCTGGTGAACCTGGCGGCAAGCTTCGAGTTTATGCCAGGCCTCGCGGTGGTTGGCCGCATCGAGAACCTGCTCGACCAGGACTACGAGGAGGTTTACGGCTACCAGGCGCCGGGGATCGGTGCCTATGCCGGCCTGCGCGGCCGCCTGACGTTCTGACAGGGGGGGCGGCCCGGTGACAGCCGGCCTCGGCAGAGCGCTTGATTTGTCCCGCCAAAGGTGGTGGCCGAGGTTCGGCGTCACCGCGCCGTCTTTTTCCCCCGCAAGGGCCGTAACAACAGCCGCCGTCCTGCTGCTGGCAACGCTCCGGTCCTCCCGCCGGCGTCGGCAGGCGTTGCTCCCCAACGGATCGTCTCGGTCAACCTGTGCACCGATCAGCTCACGCTGCTGATGGCGCCGCGCAGCACCATCCTGTCGGTCAGCTTCCTGGCGGCGCGGCCCGACGTTTCGTACTGGAGCGACAAGGCGACGGGCATTTTCCTGAACCACGGCCGCTCGGAGGAGATCCTGCCGCTGGCACCCGATATCGTGCTGGCCGGCCGCTACACGTCGCGTCCGACCGTCTTCTTGTTGCAGCGGCTTGGTTATGACGTTCTCGATCAGGACATCTCCCGCTCGATTGCCGAAGTCCGCGAGCGAACCATGCAGGTCGGGCAGGCACTGGCGCAGGAAGACGAGGCGCAGGCGCTGATCGAGGCCATGGACCGGCGGCTCGCGGACCTGGCGCCGGCCCCCGGCGAACGACGGCCGACGGCCGTCTACTACCAGGCGAACGGCTACAGCGCCGGCGACGATACCCTGGTCGGCGACATCATCAGCCACGCCGGGCTGGAGAATCTGGGCGGTCGCCGCGGATTGCGCGGCCATGGCAGCCTGCCGCTGGAAACGCTGCTCGAGCTGAAGCCGGATATCCTGATCCGCGACGACCAGCAGCCGGAGATGCCGGCGCTCGCCTACGAGGTGCTGCGTCATCCGGCACTAAAGGTTCTGATCGATCGCAGCCTGCAGGTGGTCGTGCCGAGGCGGCTGTGGATTTGCGGCATTCCGGCAGTGGTGGAGGCGGTGGCGATCCTCAACGAGGCGAGGCGAGGCGCCGGCTTGCCGGGATGGCCCGATCTTGACGACCATAGCCGAGCCACGCGGCGCCGTCGCCGGGCCGTCCCCGTCAACGGGGTGGGCGGCTTGGCTGGTCCCGGCTGTGCTCTCCGTCGCTCTTCTGGTGGCCGCTGTCGCTTCCCTCTTCGCCGGCAGCGTGTCGATTTCCGCGCCGGAGATCGTCCGGGCGCTGCTCGGCGGCAACGAGACGGTATGCGAGATCATCATCTGGCAGCTCAGGGTGCCGCGCACTCTGCTGGCGATGCTGATCGGCGCCAGCCTCGGCCTCTCGGGCGCGGTGCTGCAGGGGCTGCTCGGCATTTCCGGTGCCGCCGCTTTCGGCGCCGTCCTTGCCTTCTATTCCGGCTTCGCGAGTCTGCTTCTGCTTGCCCTGCCTCTGGGAGGCATGGCCGGGGCCGGCGGTGCGGTCGCGCTGCTGCTGCTTCTGGGGGGCCCGCGCGCCAGCACCCTGACGCTGATCCTGGCCGGTGTCGCGGTGAGCAGCCTTGCCGGCGCGTTGACCGCGCTGGCGCTCAATCTTTCGCCCAACCCCTATGCGGCGACCGAAGTGATCTTCTGGATGATGGGCTCGCTCGCTGATCGCAGCTTCGAGCACGTGACGATGACGACCATCTGCATGCTTCCCGGCTGGCTGTTGCTGTTCAGCACCCGCCGGGCACTCGACGCGCTGAGTCTCGACGAGGACACCGCAACGAGCCTCGGCTTCAACGTCGGTGCGGTCCGGCTGAGTGCGGCGCTCGGCACCGCGCTGGCGGTCGGATCTGCCGTCTCGGTCAGCGGCACGATCGGCTTCGTCGGCCTCGTCGTCCCGCACCTGCTGTGGCCGCTGGTGGGTGCGCAACCCGGCCGGCTGCTTGTTGTCAGCGCGCTCTGCGGTGCGCTGCTGCTGACCGTTACGGACATCGTTGTCCGCCTGTTCTCGACGGGACCCGAGCTCAAGATCGGAGTCCTCACCGCGCTGCTGGGGGCGCCCTTCTTTCTCGTTCTGCTGTTGCGGCTGCGAACGAAACTGTCGTGATGCTGGCGACGAGGCAGCTCAAGGTGGCGCTGGGCGGCCGGACGGTCATGGCCGATGCCACTCTTTCCTTGTCCGGCGGGACGGTGATCGGATTGATCGGACCCAACGGTGCCGGCAAGACCACGCTGTTGCGTGCCCTGACGGGCATCATCCCGGCAGAAGCCGGGGTCATCACGCTGGATGATCGCCCGCTCGCCGGTTGGCCTCCGCGGACGCTGGCTCGCAACATCACCTCCGTCGCACAGGATGCCCCTTGTTCCTGGCCGATGACGGTCCGCCGTGTCGTCGCTCTGGGCCGGTTGCCGCATCTGCAGCCGTGGCAGCGGCCCACCCCGGCGGACGGTGAGGCCATTGAGGAGGCCCTGCAGCAGGCCGACGTGCTGTTCCTCGACAACCGCAATGTCCTCACGCTCTCGGGCGGAGAACGGGCACGGGTGATGCTGGCCCGAGCGCTGGCCGGCGGCCCGCGCTACCTGCTCGCCGACGAGCCGGTGGCCGGTCTCGATCCCGCGCATCAGCTTCAGATGATGGCGTTGCTGCGAGAGCGCGCGGCAGCGGGTGTCGGCGTGATCGTCACGCTGCACAACCTGAGCCTTGCCGGCCGCTTCGCGATCGGCTCTTCGTCGTGGTCGATGGCCGGATTGCCGCGGACGGCGCCCCGGGCGACGTTCTGGCGCCTGCGATCCTGGCCGAAGCGTTCGGCATCCGGGCCACCTACGGCCGGCCACGATGGCCAGCGGTATGTCGTTCCCTGGGAGGTCGTGCCGCGCCTCAGCGTCGTTGACAGGCGACAGGGCAGCGATGGACATGGACACGGCGAGTAGTGCCTGGCCGGCGAGGATCGACGAGCCGCCGCCGACAGCGCGCGAGGCGTCCAGGCCGATCTCGCCAAGAGCACGCTGTGCTGCGATCATCGCGTCTCTGCTGGTCCACGGTCTGATTATCGCGGTGAGCCTCTCGCTGGTTGCCGACGTCGTTCCGCCGGAGCCGCTGACGGTGGAACTGGTGGCCGAGGCCGGGGGCTCGGGGGGCTCCGGCGGTGGGAGCGGGGCTTCTGGCGGCGAGGCCGGAGAGCCCGGCCATGCGGCCGGCGGCTCCGGCACGCCCGATCATCCCGCCGACCGGGCAGCCGATTCCGCAAGTCCGGTTCACCCCGCCCAGGACCAGTCGGATGCGGAGGCTGCGCCTGTCGAACAGCCGGAGGCTCCGCCTCCCCCCGCCGCAGAGCGGCCGGCGGACGTCTTGCCGCAGGTGCCGAAAAAAAAGCCCTCCCCGAAAAGGAGGCGAAGCAGGAGGCGCCGCCGGTGCAAATGCGGCACCACGAGGCCGCCGAGGCAGACGCACCGGCGCCGGCCATCGATGCGAAACCGGCACAGAACGACGGGCCGCAGGATGCGGCCGGTTCGTATTCGGGAACAGGCAGTGCGGGCGACGGCACCGGCTCCGGCCAGGCCGGGGACGGTGGCTCAGGCGCAGGCGGCGGCTCCGGCTCGTCCGGCAGCGCGCGGGGGGCCCGGATACCGGATCGGTTCGACAGCAAACCCCTTTCCACCCTATCCGTCGGGGGCACGCCGTCGCGGAATCGAGGGCACGGTCGTCCTCCGCGTCGTGGTCGCTGCTGACGGATCTCCGCGCTCCGTCGAGATCGCCCGTTCCAGCGGCTTGGACCTGCTGGACGAGGCCGCGCGCGACGCCGTCGCGCGGTGGCGCTTTCGCCCGGCAACGCGCAGCGGCGAAGCCGTCGAGGGAAAAGCGACGGTCCCGGTCCGATTCGCGCTTCTCGATCGCTGATCGGCAAGACCCCGGCAGGGATGCCGCGCCCGACATTGGGTGCCATGCACGAGCGCATTGGTGTCTGCTCTGGGGCAGATCGGCGCTCACCGTCCCGATGCAGCAAACTGGCCGCCGCCGCGGTGCGCATCCCGTCCCAACAGGATCGGGCCGGCAGTGGTTACCGTGAAGGTCAGGCGTACGAGGGCCTGCAGGCCGCCGCGCGGGCCGGCTTCGAGATGCTGGACCTCGATCCCGGGTTTCGGCAGGCCACGACGAAGACACTCGGTTGCGAGATCCGTACGCACAAATTCCTTTGGATCGGCGCCTTTGTGGGCGTGACGGGTCGGCCGGTAGGGCGTGTGCGAGGTCCACATCGAAGCGCGGGTGAACAGCGGATCGTCGCGGGCCGGAGCGCACGGGGGAGTCAGCGTGAGGCATCCGACATCATTCAGGCGCAGGAACTGAAGCCTTGAGACGACCTTCTCGAACCGCGCGCTGTCAGAAGTTCGGGCGCTGGTGCTGCGGTCCACCATCCACGGTGCGATGATGCCCAGGCGGTCGAGGAGGCCATCGCCGTCGCTGTCGTCGGTGAACAGGTACACATGTCGATGCTGCCCTGACGCCGCGGGGCCTGGGTCATTTTCGTGGCCGGAGAACAGGGTCGGGATGCGCCCCTCGTCATCCCGGGCGAGGCTCATCAGCGCGCGGCGCAGCGCCAGGACGACCGTTGCCCGATGGGCCACAGGCGGGCGATCGGTTTCGTCGATCGTGAGGATGAGCGCATCGCGCAAAGCGTCCGTTTCGGCTCGCATGAGGCCCAGGCCCAGATATCGCCCGTCTCCGATGACCAGCGGACCCTCGACCGATGTGGCGAAGGCGAGCCGAACGTGCCAGAGACGGCCGGCGGGGAACCGTGGAGGCAGCGCGAACGCCTCGGCGCGGGCGCCCTTGCCGAAGAACGGCTCGCGCTGCACGCAGATGCTCTCGACCGCAGTCGCCACGCCTGCGTGCCGCAACGCCTGGCAGACGGCAAGCGCCGCCGCGGTCTCGGTGCGGACGCGTTCGCTGCCGATGATTTTGCCGCGCCGCCGGATCACCGGCAGGGCCAGCGGGGTCACCGAGCACCAGACGCGGGATGCCCGGCGCGCACCGATACCATAGTGGCCAAGCATCTCTTTATTTTCGGCTGGGGCGAGAACCGGTGCCGCCGGTGCCAGAACCTCTCCCGTCTCCGCATCGAGCGGCGCGAGATCCAGGTTCGAAACGGCGAATTCGAGGGCACGCGCCGGGATCGGACAGTCCGACGGCCGCTCGACGAGCACGCGGCGGATCGACGGATCGGCCATCGCGTGCCCGATCGATGGCAGTGGGATGATCCGCACCCGGCGGCCGATGTCGGCGCCGTTCGCTCCGCGGCCGACGACGTAGCGCTCGACCAGGGCTGATCCGACGCCGGCAGTGGCGAGACGGCCGGCGGCGGCGTCGCGAACCATCGTCGTCAGCCCGGCGGCCCGGTCCAGCGGCCACGGCTGAAACCGGCGCCCGTCGTCCGCCGGCTTCAGCTCCAGTAGCAGCCGGTCCGGCGGACAGTTGTAGCCGACGAGGCGGAAGCGCGCCTCGCGCGGCTTGCGGAACACCCCACCCGCGATGCGCCGGCGCTGTTCGGCGTGCCGGTCGATCAGCGACTGCAGGGTGCCCGGCGCCGGGCAGCGCAGCGCAACGCCTCCGGTCGCCGCTTCGCCCGAAGGCCGCCAGATCTGTCCGGGGTGGGCAACAAGGCGAGCCTCCGCTTCGTCCGGCGAAAGCACCTCCGCCGTCGCCCAGGCCATATCGACGCCACGGCCGAACTGGTAGATCCCCTGAGCGATCTGGCAGATAACCTGGGCGTTGGCGTGGTCGGTGCCGGAGTCGAGGGTCCAGGCGAAGCGGAACTCCGGCTCTCCGTCGATCAAGCGGGGGCGGATCGTCTTGCCCGTCCGGATCTCGGCGACGCGGTCCGGATCGCCGCCGACCGCATCCAGGTCGTTGTTGGGAACGAAATTGGTGTAGCCCTGGCCCTTGCGGGTTCCCGGCGTGGCGATGACCGGCGCCCGGAGTGTCTCGAACCAGCGCAGGGCCTGCGCGCACCGGTCAGCCAGTGCGCCCCCTGCGCCCTCGCCCGCTACCAATGCCTGAAACAGGCGCGCCGGCGCCGGCGGCCATTCGCCCGCACCATGCCACCGCGCATCGTGCAGGCGGACCGAAATGACGAGTACGTGCGTCATGGGTTGCCGGTGGCAGGCTTGCCCTTCTTTGCCGGCTTCTTCTTCTCCAGCTCCTTGAGGTCGTCCTGAGCGAAGTCCTTGCGGAATGCGACCCGCCGATTGGATTCGGAACCGACGCCGAACGCCTTCGCCGCACGTTCGCCATAGGCGACAGCGATGTCCTCGGTGAGCGCCAGCGGCGAGCGTTGGCCGTCGCGTGCCACCGCCTTCCACTGCCCTGATGCCGACGGATCGAGAGTTAACAGGCAGCCCTGGCGCAGAAACGCTTCGGGCGTGTGTGTCGCCGCCACCAAAGCCAGTCCGAGCACGTAGCGGCGAAGGGTTGGTCCATCATCGCCCTTCAGTCGGCGCAGGGCGACTAAGTTGACGGTGACGTCGCGTTCGATCGGACCCCTGGCAACCACCCCGCCGGGCGCCCCGACCGCCGGCACATGCACGAAACCGCGCTTCGCCAGCGGCGTCTTGGGATCCCCTTCCTGCTTGGCTTTTTCTTCCTCGGAGAACACATCGAGCGCCGCGTAATCGATCGGCGGATTATACTGGGCGGACCGCTTGATCTCGACCACGTCCCAGGCACGGATCACCGACTGGACGATGCGCGGCAGCTTGGCCTGGGTATCTCGCGAGTCCCAGACCCCGAACACCAGCGAGGTCGGAGCCAGCCTGGCAATAGCGCCGGCGTCGCCGGTATTGAGAAAGAGCTCAAACGCGTCTTTCGCCTGATCCCGGAGCTCGCTCGACCGGACGAGGGCATCCCCGAGCCGATGCCCCGCTTCCAGGATCGAAATCACCTTCTCGTTGCCGTAGGCGATGTCGATCTGCGGCACCAGCTTGGCGAGCCGCCCCGATGCTGCGTTCCCGTCGGCCTTGAAGATCGGCTCCAGGCGGTTGGCCTGGGAGCCGACACTGTCGATCGTCACCACTTTGGAGCCGTCCGACAGCTCGTCGATGTTGTAGACAGACTCTCCGTTTCCAGCATAGGTCGGCGGAAAGATCACCGCTCTCTCGCCCTCGACCGGCAGTAGCTTCTGCTTCAGGTGCAGGGCCACCGGGCCGTTCGGATCGTCAGCCCAGAAGTCGACCAGTTGGTCAGAGACGGCGGCAGGCGTGCTGTCAGGCATGGCTGATGAGCTCCTCAGCAAACAGGATGCATCGCGCTTGGCCCTCCTTGCCGGGCCAGCCGAGGTGCATGACAAACCGACGAACAGAAACTCCCGAATTCGGTGCGCCCAGACAGGCGCGGGCGAGTTGGATGGGCAGAGTCGTCTCCCAGACGCCGTACTCGTAGCGAAGCTTGTCGATCATCTGCGGCCGGGCGTTCTGCAGGCCGAGTGCTGCGAGGAGTTCGACCAGCGGATAGCCGGCCACCTGCATGGCGCTGTGTTGATTCAGCGAAAAGCCGAGATCGAGCGGCACATAGCTCCCACGGCTATCGAACCGGAACGAGCTCGACTGTCGGGCAGAGAGTTCGAACGGGGCAATTGCGGCTTGCGCGCGCACCGCAGCCGGGCACACAGCGAGCTGTCCCAAGAGGTCGCGGGTCAGCGCCGCCCCCGAATACCCGCCCATGCCCGCCCAGAACTTGACCGCGTCGCGCTGCCGCGTGCCGTCGGCCCAATGTTCCAACCGCAACGGTTGTCCCTTGGGTCCGACGAGGATGGCTGGCAACGCGCTTGGAGTTGCCGGCTCGGCGCAGGGATAGCAATGATCTTCCCGTAAGTCGGTCGGCACCCCCGGTTCCTTTGCCCGAAGCGCGCTACCGATTGGCGCCACAGCACGGGCCTCGGCCTCGAACAGGAAGCTCAGCACCGCCTCCACCGGGTTTTCCGCTCCCTCGGCCTCGAGCACGAAGACCTCGTCCCCGGTCCAATCGAAGCCGCCTTCGGCGGGGCCGCAGAGGAGGTCGGCGGCCTCCAGGAAGCCGAGGCAGGCCAAGACCTGGCCGGGGTTGCGCAGATCGACGGGAATCGTGGAGCGGCCCATCAGGCGGGCTCCTTCGCTTGCACGAACGCGGCCGCGGGTATCGCCTCCTCCCGTTCGCCAGCCTTGTCGTTCTGGGCGGACGCCGCCCAGTCGGCGGCGCGCAGCAGCGCCTCCCACCAGGCGAGGCCCCACGGCCCCCAGTCGCGCTGCAGCCGGGCGAAGCGCAGCGCCGCGGCAGCCGCCCGTGCCGCGCCCTCGGCCGGCGCCGCCGGATCGACCGGCGCGATCAGCGGTCGCGCGTAGCCATGGTGCGCCGTGATCAGGTGCAACGCCAGTTCGCGCAACTCCTCCGGCACCGAAGCCAGCACCGCCGCATCCGCCTCGGCATCGCGAAGCGAGCCGAACTCGTGCCGGTAGGTGTGGGGGCCGATCCGCAGCCGCGCCGGATCGCCGGCGCCGGTGGACTTGGCGTAGGGGCGGCCGGCGGGGGCTCCCGCCCGGCCATGGCATTCTGCCACAGCGGCCGGTCCTTGCCGCGGTCATGCGCGCGGGCGGCAGCGACCAGCATCGCCCGGTAAGCAGCGGAGAGCCCTAGCGCATCGGCGATCTTGCCCGCCGCATCCGCCGCCCAGTCGCCATGCTCAGCCAGCCCCTGGGCCCGCCGGCTGATCGCGGGGTCGCCGTCGCGCCCGCCTTTGCTCCCGCGGGAGACGAGGACAGTGAGCATTTGCGGATCATCCTCGTCATCGGTCGCAAGCGGCAGGCGCAGCGCCGGCCGCCAGTCGACCGACCTGGCTTTGACTCCATCCGCATTGGCAATTTGCACCCGGAACCCCGGCGCCCAACGGTCCTCTTCGGGTCCCGGTGCATCGGCGGTGGTCGGCGGGCCAGCGGCAGCGGGCGAGAGCAGCCCGTTGTCATCGAGTCCCCCCAGCGACGCCGAGACGACGACCGTCGCGTTGGTCAGCAGCCTGGCAAGCGCGTCGCGATCCGCCGACTTTCCCTTCAGTGGCAGCTCGGCCAGCTCTTGCACCGTCCAGGCGCCGAGGCCCGCTTCTCGACGCGCACCGCGCTGACTCTGCTGCAGGCGCTTGAACTCGCGGGCCGGCGTCAGCACCAGCAGGCCTTGGCGTGTTTCGGGCTCCTTTTGTGTTCCGGGGGCCTCTGCATCGTCGGCCGTCCCTGATGTCTCGGGGGTTGCCGGCGCGCCACGCTCGCCGTCCTCGGCCGCAGCCTTGCGCGACGTCAGCACCGCCTTGGCGCGCGCGATCAGCATATCCACGACACGGTCAACCGGCGCTTCCAGCACCTCGCTCAGGTGCGGCCGCGCGGCGGCGAAGAAGGCTTCGACGTCGCTGGGCACCGGCGCTCGCTCCCCCCGCCGCCACGGCAGGAACCGCCGCCAGACCACCTGCACCTGCGGCTCGTCGTCGTCCACCCAGCCGCGCAGCCACGGCTGCGGCTCCGGCCGGCCCGGATGCTCGGGCAGCGACGTCAGCGACCAGGCATCGACGACGGCGCGGTCGAGCGCCGGGTGCAGCGGCGCCGGCGTCGTCGCCGCCGCGATCCGCGCGGACCCGACCTGCGTCTTCAGTCCGGCCAGCGCGCTGGAACTGGCGTTGTGTCCGCCGCCTTCGTCCTTCGGCAGAGCTTCCAGCAGCGCTTTCGCCGCCGCCAGCAGGGCGGCGCGCGCTTGCACCTTGCGCGCCTTTTCGTCGTCCTTGCCGCCCGCATTCGGCTTCTCCTGCGGCAAGCACAGAACATCGATCCGGGCGAGACGGCCTTCACCGCCGCGGCGGTTGACCCGGCCCAGCCGCTGCACCATCCGCTCGAAGGCAACCAGATCGCAGACCATGTGGTCGGCATCGAGATCGATGCCGACTTCTCCCGCCGAGGTTGCCACCAAAAAGGCCGGCGTCGCACGGGCGGGGCGTTCGCCCTTCGCCGGATGGATGAATCCCAGGCCCGTCAAGCGCTCCACCAATCGCTCGCGTTCGAACACCCGCCGCTTGCCGACGAGAACCTCGATCTCGTCCTCTGTCGCGGCAAGGCGCCCACGCAGGTCCGTCGCCACCTTGAGTGCCACCTCGTAGCTGTCGCAGAACACCAGCACACGGCTGTTGCCCTCGCCCAGCGCCCAGGCCCGCTCGGCCAGCGCCTTCGCGAGGTCGGCACCGGATTCGAGATCGTGGAGAGACAGCCGCTTCGCGGCGGTATAGCGCTGGGAGACGGTTGGCTGCGTGTTCCGGTCGGCGTCCTCCGGCTCCAGCCGGAACGCATCCCCCTCATCCGTGCGGCCGGTCGCCGACAGGGTCAGCAGGCGGAATCCGGGGATAATCGATCGGCGCTCCTCCCCGCGCGGCTTCAGGCTGTCCTCACCCGCGATGCCGCGCAGCAGCGCCTCGAACGGCGGGCAGAGGTGCGCCTCATCGAGGACGACCAGCGTATCGGCGCCGAGCATCCCCGCCTGATAGGGACGCATCCGCCGGCTCACGCCATAGCCCTCGAACAGCAGCCGCGAGCCAATCATATCGACGGTGCCGACGATGATCGCCGGCTGGCCCGGGTCCTGCAGCCATTCCCGGTTGTCGGCGAACTTGCCCCGCAGCGTGCTGAGCGGCAAGTCGCCGCCTCTCGGCAGGAGGAGCGGGCCGGTCTCCGCCAGTTGCAAGGTTTTCAGGGCGGCGCGAAGCTTTTCCGCTTCGGCTGTCGCCTGATCCACGACGACGCGGCGATCGACCACGTAGATGAGCCGGCGCGGCAGGCGAGGATTTTGCGCTCGGGCCAAAAGCCAGATCGCCATGACGCTGGTCTTGCCGAGCCCGGTCGGCAGGTCCAGTGCGCTCGGCAAATCGGCGGCGACAAAGCGATCGAACAGCCGCCGCTGCCAGCGGAAGGGCGGATTCCCCGTCAGATTTTCGAAATTGTCGGAGAACAACCGCGCGCCGCTCACTCGCTCCCCCGTTGCGGACTCCACCTTGCTACCCCCCTCAGGCCGCGTGCTGCCAGGGACCCAAGCCCGCTGCCAGCAGGACCAACCCTACACAAAGTACCCGAACGAGGGAAGAGGACACCGCTCCTCTATTCAAGTATGCTCGTCCGTTGAGCGTTTGCGCGTAAAGCACGGCCAGGGGGCGTGCTCGCGCCACGGAGGGGGGCCGCCATGCCTGACGATCAGCCTGAGCTGCCGTTACCGGCGCCGCCGTTGCCGGCCGATCTGCCGCTGTTGCCGGCGCGGATGATCAATGAATATGTCTATTGCCCGCGGCTGGCTTATCTCGAATGGGTGCAGGGCGAGTGGGCGGAGTCCGCCGATACCGAGGAGGGCCGCTTCCGCCACCGGCGCATCGAGAAGCCTGCCGGCGAGCTGCCTTCTCCCGACGATCTCGGCGAGGACGATCGCATTCACGCCCGCTCGCTGACGCTCGCCTCGGAGCGGCTCGGCCTGATCGCGCGCGTTGACCTGATCGAGGCCGACGACGGCGCCGTCGTTCCCGTCGACTACAAGCGCGGCAAGCGGCCGCACGCCGCCGCCGGCGCTTACGATCCCGAGCGGGTGCAGGTGTGCGTGCAGGGCCTGATCCTGGAAGAGCAGGGCTACCGCTGCGACGAGGCCGTGCTCTACTTCTGCGAGAGCCGGGAGCGGGTGCGGGTGCCGTTCGACGACGAGCTGCGGGCGAAGACCCGTGCTGCGATCGCCGGTCTGCGCCTGGTTGCTGCCGGCCATCAGGTGCCGCCGCCGTTGGAGGACAGCCCGAAGTGCCCGCGCTGCTCGCTGGTCGGCATCTGCCTGCCCGACGAGGTCAACTACCTGAAGCACGGCACGCTCAATCCCCGCCCGCTCGCCGTCGGCCGCGACGATGCCCTGCCGCTCTACGTGCAGGCGCAGCGCGCCCGGATCGGCAAGCAGGCGGAGACGCTGAGGATCGAGGTCGAGGACCAGGCGCCGACAACGGCGCGGCTGATCGACGTCTCTCAGCTCGTGCTGCTCGGCAACATCTCGATCACCACGCCGGTGGTTCACGAGTTGATGCGCCGCGAGATCCCGGTGAGCTGGCATTCCTACGGCGGCTGGTTCCTCGGCCACACCACCGGCACCGGGCATAAGAACGTCGAACTCCGCACCGCCCAGTACCGCGCCAGCTTCGATCCACAGCAGTGCCTGGCGCTTGCCCGCGGCCTGGTGGCGGCGAAGCTGAAGAACGGCCGGACGCTGATGCGTCGCAACTGGCGCGAGGGCGAGCCGCCGCCTGCCATGCTCGACGACCTGAAGCGGCAGGCCGAGCATGCGCTGCGCGCCCGCGGTCTTGCGGAGCTGCTTGGCATCGAGGGCTCGGGGGCCGCCGTCTACTTCCGCCATTTTGCCGGAGCCTTGAAGCGGGAGGGTGAAGAGCCGGGCTTCGACTTCGCAACCCGCAACCGCCGGCCGCCGACCGATCCGGTCAATGCGCTGCTGTCGTTCGCCTACGCGCTGCTGACGCGGACCTTCACGGTGACCCTGTCGGCCGTCGGCTTCGATCCCTATCGCGGTTTCTATCATCAGCCGCGCTATGGCCGGCCGGCGCTGGCGCTCGACCTGATGGAACCGTTCCGTCCGCTGATCGCCGAGTCGGCGGTGATCCAGGCGATAAACAACGGCGAGGTGCAGGCGTCGGATTTCGCCCGAGCCGGCCCCGCGGCGGCGCTGAAGGCGGACGGCCGCAAGCGCTTCATCGCCGCCTTCGAGCGACGGCTGTCGCACGAGATCACCCATCCGCTCTTCGGCTACCGCCTCAGCTATCGCCGGCTGCTGGAGGTGCAGGCGCGGCTGCTGGGCCGCTGGCTGCTGGGCGAAATTCCCGAGTACCCGCAGTTTATCACCCGCTGAGGCACAGAGGCGATGAACGACGAGGAGCGCCTCTATATTATCACATACGACATTGCCGAGCCGCGACGCTGGCGACGCGTCTTCAAGCTGATGAATGGCTATGGCGAGTGGCTGCAGCTCTCGGTATTCCAATGCCGGCTGACAAAAAAAAGCAAGGTCGAGCTGCAGGCGGCGCTGAGTGAGTTGATCAATCATAACGCCGATCATGTGTTATTGCTCGATCTCGGCCACGCCGATAAAGTCGAGTTGCGGGTAAACAGCCTCGGCAAGGTGTTCGCGGCAATGCAGCGGCAGCCGATCATCGTCTGAAGGCCGTCGCGCTGGCGGTATCGGTCGCCGTTGCCACGCGAGCGCTGCGGTGACGCGGGAAACCCGGGGAGCGCTCGTGCGCATGCAAGATATTGAGAACGCTGGCGATCTTGGACATCGTGTACAGAACGGATGCAGACCGGCCGGCAGTCTCGGACCAGCGGACCCGGCAGCGCTCGCAAACGACCCCTCCAATCCTGCTGGTTCAGCGGCTTACGGGCCGCCCATCTTCCGCGGCAGTAATGCCGCGGCCTCATTGAAGCGCCGGTATGGATGACGATCGATCAGACGAACGTACTCGGCGGCATCTTCCGCGGCAGTAATGCCGCGGCCTCATTGAAGCGCGTAAGTGCGTTGACGATATCGCTCACGGTTGGGAATATCTTCCGCGGCAGTAATGCCGCGGCCTCATTGAAGCACCACCGCCGTCGCCTGCGTGAGGCTGCTGAGGCCATCTTCCGCGGCAGTAATGCCGCGGCCTCATTGAAGCCGTCAAAGCACGAAAACTGCGAATGAAAGGGAGGCAAGATCTTCCGCGGCAGTAATGCCGCGGCCTCATTGAAGCCCCTTCATGGTCCCCCGCTGGTACAAGTCCGGGCAATCTTCCGCGGCAGTAATGCCGCGGCCTCATTGAAGCTGCAGAGTTTGTATCGACCAGAGGTCGCCGGACAGCGATCTTCCGCGGCAGTAATGCCGCGGCCTCATTGAAGCCGTTGGCAAGACTGTTGAGCTGCAAGAACTCAGCGGTCATCTTCCGCGGCAGTAATGCCGCGGCCTCATTGAAGCGCTGGTCCAGAGTGCTCTTCCTGTCGACATACACGGGTATCTTCCGCGGCAGTAATGCCGCGGCCTCATTGAAGCGGCGCGAACCCGCCCCCCACCGGGTTGATGCTGCCATCTTCCGCGGCAGTAATGCCGCGGCCTCATTGAAGCGCCGCATTCCGCGAATGGGTATTCGGTACGGCAATCGATCTTCCGCGGCAGTAATGCCGCGGCCTCATTGAAGCGATGGCCTGGACATGCGGTTCCTGCTGCCGCTCAAGCGATCTTCCGCGGCAGTAATGCCGCGGCCTCATTGAAGCATCGTCCGCGCCTGCATGCTGGTGTGCTGGCTGTTCATCTTCCGCGGCAGTAATGCCGCGGCCTCATTGAAGCCTTCTGCTTCTGAAGCGCATTGATCGCTGCAGCCCGATCTTCCGCGGCAGTAATGCCGCGGCCTCATTGAAGCTTCTCGATCGAGGCGAGTTTCGGATGGATGTACGGCGCATCTTCCGCGGCAGTAATGCCGCGGCCTCATTGAAGCCTGTCGGGGACATGGCGACGGCCGTGGCGACAGAGAAAATATCTTCCGCGGCAGTAATGCCGCGGCCTCATTGAAGCCGCTGCTCTCTCGATTGGGATTGCTCGGCGACCGTCATCTTCCGCGGCAGTATTGCACGGCGCCGCCCGGGCAATGAGCCGGACGGGCGGTACGGCGGTTCACCGTCGAGGACCACGCCGCGGCAACGGCCGGCGTCGAATGCCGCAGGGCGGGCGTCCGCGACGAAGCGCTTATGACCTGCAAGGACATCGACGCGGTGATCGCGGCGCAGCCCGACCTCGTCGGCGTCGTGCACGCGTTGAAGCAGGCGCGGTGCGTCAAAGGGTAGGGAAAGCAGAACGGGCGACTGCGAAGGGCAAGTGCTCTCAGGGGTAGGATTCACGACTGGCACCGGAGGGACGGCGATGCTGGAGGAATATCCCGACTACCGCGTTTTCTGGTCCACGGCGCAGCTTCGTGGCAGCTGCGTGTTCGAGATCTTCCCCGGCGACTTCGCAGGCGAGGTAACCTGGGGGAACCGGGGTTCCGCATACATTCAGGACGTGGCCTTCGAGCCCTTCATCGAAATCCTCCGCGCCATTGCGCCGCACTTCGACTGGAACGGAGAGACGGGGCTCGACCGACGCGCTTCGGTGCGACTCATCGGGCGCCTGGAGGTGTTGGCAGACTCAATCAACCGGGCTCGCAAGGTCTCCGATCTGCATGCGGCCTTTGGCAACCGACGATTGCGGATCGAGGAGGGGGCTGCCCTCGTCTGCCGGGCCCGACTCCGCACAATGATTCCAGACCTGCACTATCTCGCCCAGACCGCGATCGACAGGCGAACCGGCTTGTGCTGCTGGGACTGTGACATGGAATGCGACGGGACCGGCGCTTTCCGGTTCTCGCGCGCGACGGTGCTGGGGAGCCAGATCGACTCCGCTTCCTGAACTCTCGCTGACCCGCACTCGTCCAGCCCTCGATGGTCCATCGCAACAGCTTGATTTGATTGGCGCGCCCGGCAGGACTCGAACCTGCGGCCTACTGCTTAGAAGGCAGTTGCTCTATCCGCTGAGCTACGGGCGCTTACAGCCGTGTTATCGTGCTTTCCGGTCCGGCAGGCTTGATACAGGCGTTCCGCGCGGGTCGAACGACGTAACGCATGTTCTTACGATAATTCGGTCACCCCTGACGCTCAAGTCGGGAAGCCGGAACCCGTTGCGGTATCGGCGATGGTGGATTCACCCTGCGAGCAACGGTCCTCGCTCTCGCTCTACCCGGTCGCTCCCGTTCCTCGGGCACAATGAGCCCTGCGGCGGAACCGGGCCGCGGCCGGATCCCAGCGCCAGCAGCCCATCTCGCGCGCCCGACCGGCTGCAACGGCGACGATCAGCCAGAGCAGGTCAGGCTCGAAGACCCTGCTCGCATCATACGCCGATGGTGCGGTGGAGCCCTCCGGGTGCGAGTGATAGTGGCCGATGATCTCGTAGCCCCCCAGTTCGTAGCCCCCCACCTCGTCGCACCCGTCACGCAGCCGGCGCATCACCGCGAAGCGCAGGGCGGGGTCGATTTCGAAGCGACGCGAACGCTGAGAAGGGGCGACGTTGTCGCTCTCAGCGATACCTGTGACGCAGACAGCACTCCCCGTGCTTCGGCCGATCAGCAGCCCGCAGCACTCCTCCGGGTAGGCCCGTTCGGCGGCCTTTGCGACGTGCTCCAGGCAGCCATCGCCGAAAAAAATCATGGCGCGAGAAGGAGGCTCCCGAGCAACCGCCCACCGTTATCAAACACGTAAATGCGCTCGCATAATCCCATAGGCCCGGTCCGAACGTACAGCCGATCGGCGGTTGGCCGCATTTCGATCGCCGTACACCCCGCCGGGAGCGGGACCCGGATCTCCCCGAACGCGGCCAGGGGCGCCGCAGCCGTTGCTAATGGCCCGCCAAATGGCGGTGCTGGAGTTCGGATCGCTGCCGACGAGGCACCGTCTGCGTCCCGTGGCTCCTTAAACTTGGTATAGAAACCCCAGCCGAGCAGACCCATGCTGATGACGATCAGTATGCCCAGACCCACGACCAGCAATTTGAGCCCCTGCATGCGAACGCGTCCATATCTATGAGCCTGTTGGCCACCACTTACACTCTTACGGTCGATTCCGACAAGGCGGGAACCCGGCTGGACCGGTTTCTTGCCGCGTCCCTGCCCGAATTTTCCCGTTCGCAACTGCAGGCAATGGTCTCCGCCGGAAATGTCGCCGCTGGTGACGGGCGGCCGGTGACGGATTCATCGTTGCGCGTGCGGGAAGGGACAACGTTTGCCGTAGCCGTGCCGCCGAGCCCGCCGGAAGTGCCGGAGCCGCAGGCGATCGCGCTGGAGGTGGTCTTTGAAGACGAGCACGTGTTGGTCGTGGACAAGGCCGCGGGCCTGGTGGTGCATCCGGGCGCCGGCAATCGTGATCGGACCTTGGTCAACGCGCTGCTCGCGCACACCGCCGGAAAGCTTTCCGGCATTGGCGCTCCGTTCCGCCCCGGCATCGTTCACCGGATCGACAAGGACACCAGTGGCCTTCTTGTCGTCGCCAAGACCGACGCGGCGCACCGAAGCCTTGCCGGCCAGTTTGCCGAGCACCGGGTCGAGCGCGCCTATCACGCAATCGTCTGGGGACATCCGGAGCCGCCCTCCGGCCGTATAGAGAACGCGATAGGGCGCGCCCGGGTGCGAACACGGATGGCCGTCGTGGCCCGTGGAGGCAAGCCGGCGGTCACGTTTTATGAAACCAAGGCTTCGTATGGGCGCCTGGCCAGCTTTATGCATTGCCGCCTGGAAACCGGGAGAACACACCAGATCAGAGTTCACATGTCTTCCATCGGGCATCCGCTGATTGGGGATCCGACTTACGCCGGCCGCAGGCGCGACGTAGTGTCAGCCAGGCAGCCCGCCGCCGAGCTGCTGTCCTTCCCGAGACAGGCGCTTCACGCTTATTTGATAGGGTTTCGCCACCCCGCATCTGGCGAGACGCTGCGGTTTACATCCTCTCTCCCACGTGATATCAATAGGTTAATAAGTTGTTTAGAGCGCGTTTAGTTGGAACTATTTCAAAGTGGGATAGTTGGGTATTGTGATCGTGTCACCCGACCCCCGGCGAACTGCGCTAAGGGATGTCGGTCTGGCAAAAGGGATGGAGAGCTGAAAGATGCCTGGCCTCGCAATGGACATGGGCATTTCACCGGATCGAAATCTAGCCCGGTATCTGCAGAATATTCGGAAATTTCCGATGCTCGAGCCTGCCGAGGAGTTTGCGCTGGCAAAGCGATGGGTGGAGCACGGTGACCAAAAGGCTGCGCACCGGCTGGTCACCAGCCATCTGCGGCTCGTCGCCAAGATTGCCATGGGTTACCGCGGCTACGGGTTGCCTCTCGGGGAGCTAATCTCCGAAGGGAACGTCGGAATGATGCAGGCGGTCATGCGGTTCGACCCCGACCGCGGCTTCCGACTGGCGACCTATGCCATGTGGTGGATCAGGGCCTCGATCCAGGAGTACATCCTGCACTCCTGGTCGTTGGTGAAAATGGGAACGACGGCGGCGCAAAAGAAGTTGTTCTTCAACCTGCGCAAGCTGAAGGGGCAGATGCAGGCCATCGACGAAGGCGACCTGTCGCCGGAGCACGTCACCTCGATCGCAACCCGCCTCAATGTCTCGGAAGCGGACGTGATCCAGATGAACCGTCGCATCGGCAATCCGGACACGTCACTGAACGCCCCTCTGCGCGAGGAAGGCGAGGGCGAGTGGCAGGACTGGCTGGTAGATCAGGACGAAGGACAGGAAGTCCGGATGGCTGGCAGCGAGGAGCTGAACAGCCGGCGGGAGCTTCTCGCCGGAGCGATGCGATCGCTGAGCGAGCGCGAACGGCAGATCGTTGCGGAGCGGAGGCTGAAGGAACATCCGACGACGCTCGAACACCTGAGTCAGCGTTTCGGCATTTCTCGGGAGCGGGTCCGTCAGATCGAGGTGCGGGCGTTCGAAAAGCTGCAGAAGTCGGTGAAGAACGCGGTCATCGAGCAGCGCGTCTCGCACTGACCGCGCTTCACCTCTGACCCGGTGCGAGCGACGGGGAGGCCTGCGGCCGCGGAGGTCTGAAATCCGGACCGCGGACCTCTGGTCCCCACTCCTCCTCCAGGCGGGCCTGAACCCGCCGCAAACCTTCACGCCTCTGGCGTATCTCTTGGAGTTCGAGGAAGGCAAACAGTCCCGGGAGCAGCGCGACAAGAAGCCAGCCAACGGCCGCCGCGGCATACATGACAATCAGCGCGGTGGTGTCTCCAAGCAGGTTGGCCACAGGCAGAGCGTGCGCTTCGCGGGACAGCAGCGCTGGCAGGAACGGAGCGACACCGGCCACATTGAGGCTGCCGACGGTGCAGGCGGTGTTCTGGCCCTCGCTGCCATCGAGCACAAAGAGGACGAGACCCGGCAGCAGTCCGCAAGCCACCAGCGATGTCGCGCCAGGCGCGGCCACCGCTGCTGCGGCCATCCCGAAGCCGACGAGCACGAGGACCGGCATCTGCACCCGGCTTCGGCCGGGTGCGTTCGCGGAGGCCGACCGTCGCCTCGCCGAAGAAGCCGGGCGAGCATGGGTCCCGGGCCGCAGAGGCCGCGATCGCGCCTTCGCCTTCGGCTTCATCCCGGTTTTCGGCGCGGGCATGGCCCCTCCTCACCGCAGGTTGAGCAGGATGGTCAGGCCGATCGAGACAAATGCGGCGCTCAACCCGATCATCGATGAGAAGCGCGCGCCACGGCTCCGTGCGGCGAACTGACGGGCCGGTAGCCGGTCGTCCAATCCCCGCAGTTCGGTTTCTGCCCGCAGCCAGGCCGCGACCGCCGCGCGAAGAGCGCGTTCCTCGCGGCGGTGACGCTGCGGATCGCAGATCAGCGCCTGCAAGGCGCAGAGATCACCTTGGGCAATCAAGCGCGCGGCGTTGAGCTCCAGCGCGGCGCGCGTCGGGCGATGACGCACGGCGGCCGCCACCGCCGGCAGCTTGCGGCCAATCCACCTGGCGAGGCGCGGCCGCGGAGCGCCGCCATCCAGGGCCTGAAGACGCCCCAGCACCGCCAGCGTGGCGGTTGCCGATGCCGCCGCGTCGCTGTTGGCCATCTCGGGGAGACTTTCATCCAGATCATCGCCGCATCGCGCCGCGATGAAGGCCGCGACATGTCGATCGACGAGCTTGTCGTCCGGCAGTGCGGCCGCGACCGCTTCCAGTTCGGGTAACAGATCGGCGAGCTCAAAAACACCCGACGGGCGAAGAACTGGCGACAGACAAGGCAGGCCTGCATTCTCGGCGTACAGGCAGCGCTCTATGCCAAACCCCGGCCGGGGGTCGGAAAGATACTGCGCCAACGCCGTCGCCCGGCGCACCTGTTCCGCCATCGGCAGCGGCCCCACGCCTACGCCCTGGGTAAGCGGGCGTTCCGCCAGGCCGAGCGAAATGGCTTCGGCCAGCGACTGCACGCTGCCGCCGTCCACCATCTGCTTTGCAAGCGCGGCGCCGAACCCGTCCACGTTGAAGGAAACACCCCTGTACCGAATTGGCGCCCCTTCATCGAGCAACAGCAGTGTCCGCGCTACCAGCGCCTCATCGCCCTGATTTGTCTGCTCCCCGGGGTGTTTGCCGGCCTCGCCGATAAGCCCATCGATGCTGTTGGCGCGTGCCCGCTCGCGCAGGGCATGGCGGAGCCAGCTCTGCAGCGAGCCGGTCCGGATGATCCGCGAGGCGAGGGGGACATTGCCGGCCATCGCCGTCGCGATCAGCCGCAACCCTCGGTACGGCTTGCCGTCGAACACCAGCGGTGTTTCGGCGGTGACGCGCGGCGGAGAGACCCGGATCGGCGGGCGGGCACCATCCAGCCACGTCTGGACATCGCGGATCGACCAGCGCATGGCCGGGTCATCGGCCAGCATCCCCCGCAGCGGGTCAATCAGTGATTCAGGGACGCGGATGCCCTGTGTCAGGACCGGATAGCTGCCTTGTTCCATCCGCGCGGCAAGCACCTCGGCTTCCGCACGATCGGACCAGGGCGGAGCCTCGGCAAGGAGCCAGAGCACGGTTACGCCAAGCGCGTAAATGTCGGCAGCGGTGTCGCCTTCACCGCGTCCCGCGCGCTCGGCCATGGCGCGCTCGATCGGCTCGAACGGCACCGGCTGGTCCCAGCCCGCCGGTCCGGTCAGCGCGCAGCCGAGAACGGCGGTATCGTTCGCAAAATCGCGAAACCAGAGGTTATCAGGCCGAATGCCGCGGTGCGCGACCTCCTTCCGCTGCAGCTCCCGCAAACCCTCGACAATCGGCCCCACAAGCCTTCGGATTTTCTCGTCGCCGGCCACATCCGTCGCGCGGCGCTGACAGACATCCGCTACCGCGTCTCCTGCCGGCCGTTCATAGATGAACACCGGCACGCGGGCCTGTGCTGGCGGCCAGCGGACAATCCCGAACGCCAGCAGCCGAAGCAATCCCGGCACCGCTGCGCCGACGAGAAGGCGTGCCGGTCTGGCGCGGAAGGGCAGTCCGGATGTACAGACGAGGCCAACAAGGGGCCGGTCCGGGAGCTTCGTCTGCCACGCGGCGAACGCCTGCGCGCTCGGGCGATCGAACGCCAGCAGCGGCGAGTCCGGCCCGATGCGCCAGCGCCCGTCGAGGATCGCGGCACCCGCCTCCGCGGAGCCCCCGCCGTTGCCGCTCGCTGCCGGCGCCGCCATGTCGCCATTCCCGCACCGTGCGCGACAATGCGCGCTGAACCCGCGAGCTTAGTCGCTGCCCGATTAACAAATCGTTACCGTCCGGCCCGGGCTGCTTGCGGCCGGCCGTATATCTTGCCAGCGGCGTGCGGGCGGTGTTCAGTTGCGCCTTCGGAACGAAGGCGTCCCAGGGCGTCCGCTCCACACCGAAGATTCAATCGAGGACCGCGCCGATGCCGCTGACCGTCGCCATCCAGATGGACCCCATCGAAAAGATCGACATCGACGCCGATTCAACCTTTGCGCTGGCTCTGGAGGCGCAGCAGCGTGGCCATGCCCTGTGGCATTATCTGCCCCAGGACCTCACCTTTTCCGCCGGCTCGGTGTTCGCCCGGGCGCGGCCGCTGGAAGTCAAGCGCCAGCGCGGCGAGCACTTCCGGCTGGGCGAGGAAGAGGTGCTGGATCTCGGCTCGCTGGACATGGTGCTGATGCGCCAGGATCCGCCGTTCGACATGGCCTACATCACCGCCACCCACATCCTGCAGCACATCCACCCCAAGACGTTTGTCGTCAATGATCCCGTCGAGGTGCGCAATGCGCCGGAGAAGCTGTTCGTCACCCAGTTCCCCGACCTGATGCCGCCGACGCTGATCACGTCCGACCGGGCAGCGATCCGCGCCTTCCGCGAGGAGCACGAGGACATCATCCTCAAGCCGCTGTTCGGCAACGGCGGCGCCGGGGTCTTCCATGTCGATCCCGCCGACGACAACCTGAACGCGCTGCTGGAAATGTTCACTCAGTTCTACCGCGAGCCGATCGTCGTCCAGCGCTACCTGCCGGAAATCCGCGAGGGCGACAAGCGGATCATCCTGATCGACGGCCGGGCGGCAGGGGTGGTCAAGCGGATCCCAAAGACGGGCGAGGCGCGCGCCAACCTTCACGTCGGCGCCCGTCCGGAGAAGGCGACGCTATCGGCGCGCGACCACGAGATCTGCGAGGCGATCGGCCCGGAACTCAGCAAGCGCGGCCTGCTGTTCGTCGGCATCGACGTGATCGGCGACTACCTCACCGAAATCAACGTCACCTCGCCCACCGGCATCCAGGAAATCGGCCGCTTCGACGGCGTCTCGCTGGAAGCCCAGCTCTGGGACGTGTTCGAGGACAGACGGCGGACGAACGTGGCGTGAGTGCCACAGCGGCGTACACTCCCATCGTCATGCGCGGGCTCGACCCGCGCATCCACGTCACGCGTCGTCACCAGGGGGAGGCGTGGATGACCGGGACAAGCCCGGTCATGACGAAGGACAGGCGAGAGCGCAGGTTGGCGAGAGCGCAGGTTGGCGAGAGCGCGAGGATCGAGGATGATGGAGCCTGCGGCAACCACCCCCTGCGTCATCCGCGGACTTGTTCCGCGGATCCACGCGGCGGCGCCTGGCCTTGTCGAAAGGCGTGGATGACCGGGACAAGCCCGGTCATGACGAGTTGGCCAAGCCTCGTCGTGACGACCACAAACAAGACATGAAGCGCGATGCCCCTCTCCCTCTCCTTCCGTGAGTTTGGTTCCGGGCCGCCGCTGGTGATCCTGCATGGGCTGTTCGGCTCGGCGCGGAACTGGCAGTCGATGGCGGAGCGGCTGGCCGGGCAGTACCGGGTTTTCGTCTGCGACCTGCGCAACCATGGCGATTCGCCGTGGGCACCCTCGATGCGCTTCGAGGAGATGGCGGACGACTTAGAAGCGCTGATCGAGGAGAAGGGGCTGGCGCCGGCGACGGTGCTGGGGCACAGCGTCGGCGGCAAGACGGCGATGCTGACGGCGCTGCGCCATCCGGACGCCGTAGACGCGCTGATCGTCGTCGACATCGCGCCGGTCGCGTACGAAGCCCCCTTCCTCGCCTACATCGCGGCGATGCAGGCGGCGGACATCGGCCCTGGCCGCAAGCGCACCGAGATCGACGCGGCGTTGGCAGCGGCGGTGCCGGACGCCGGCACGCGGCTGTTCCTGCTGCAGAACCTGGAGGAGCGCAGGGCCGGCGGCTTCGCCTGGCGCCTCAACCTGGACGCCATCGCCGCGAACATGCCGACACTGTTGGACTTCCCGGACACCGAGGACCTCGCTTACGACGGACGGGCGCTGTTCGTCTCCGGGTCGGGATCGGACTACATCGGCCGCATCCATCACGGAGCGGTGTGGGACCGCTTCCCACAGGCCGAGTTCGCCGTGATCGAAGGCGCCGGCCACTACCCGCACGCCGAGCGGCCTGACGCCTTCTTCGACAGAATCACCCTGTTTCTCGACAGCGCCTATGCCTGACGCGCTCGTATGGCCGATCGAATAGGGCAGACCGATGCTCGCGCCTACTGCGGCAGGCTGACCGCCCAGATGCTCTGGATGCCGCCGTACTCCAGCACATAGACGGTGTTGCCGATGATTTCCGCGTCGATCGGCTTGTTGAAATCGGCCACGATCCTGGTGGCGTGCAGCGTGTAGGTGCCCCCGCTCTTCGTCAGATCGAGGTGCAACAGGTCCTGGCTCGCATCCTTGAACGGCCCGGCGATATTGTCCCCTGTGGGTGAGCCCTTGGTCCAGCTCAGCATGAAGGCATCGCCGCGGAATTCCGGAGCGAGAACGCCTGCGCGGTCGAAAACGAGGCCGAGAGGACTCCGATGCGCGGTGAACGTGCTGAATCGCTTGTGACGCCCGCTCGCGTCTTTCACGAGCCCATCGACGGGATCTCGATACTTGTCCGCGTCGGGTCCGAAGTTGCGGATCGGCTCGATGAGGGTCACGCCGGGCCGAGGCGGATACGTTGGATCATTCTGGTAGTAGCCATTCTTCACCGCGTGCGACAGAGGGTTGAGCAGCTTGTCGTCCTCAGGCCGGTAGTCCGCAAACTGCTGCGGGTTGTCATTGCCGCCCATCCGCCACGGAAAGCCGTAGTGCAGCCCCGGGCGCAGCCAGTTCAGCTCCTCGGGGTCGTCGCGACCGGGGCCATTCTCCGTGCCGAACAGGTCGCCGTTGGGAGCAAAGGCAAAATCGAACGTGTTGCGGATCCCTTCGGCGAAGACAAAGCCGTTGCTTCGCAGCCATTCCCGATTGTTGCGGAGAAAGATGTTCGCCCCCGATGTCGGCAGCTTGAGGATGCAGGCGGTCAGGCCGGCCTCGCGCATGTTCGGGTATAGCCCGCCGGCGGTCTGGATTTCGCCATGATCGGTGCGCGAGCCGCTGTTCACATAAACGAAGCCGCCGTTCGGATCGGCGATGATGCCGTTGAAGCGGTGATCATAGGCGGTGGCGCTTCTTGGATAGGCAGCGCTTCGCGCTAGGACCGACCAGAGCCGCGTGCCGTTCGGCTGCCTGACGCCCTTGACGATCGTCGCCCGCGTCCGGGTGCCGGCGACATCCTCGTTGTTGACCAGATAGAAGGTGCCGGCGGGGTCGATGGCGAAGCCCTGCAGGTTGCTCTGCCCGTGATCCGCGGTCTCGGTGACCAGCGTGCTCGCTCCGCTTGCCGGGTCCAGCCGGAAGATCTGGCCTCCTCGCTTGAGGTAGTACAGCGCACCGTCGCTCGGGTCCCGGACCAGCCGCATCGACGTCGAGCCGGCGGCGATCGAGTCCGCAACCTTGCGCAGGCTCACGTCGGAGCGCAGCGACTGCGGCGCGGCCAGGGCGCCAGTGCCATCGGCAATAAAAGCGACGATCACCAGAAGAACGCCGAGCAGGCGCAGCGACGATCCGGCTTGGTGCTTCGCTGCTCCAGATATTCTGTTCGTCATGAATCCCCCCAGGTTCAACAGCCGGACGGCTCCCACCCTTCCGCCGCCAGCTCGAACCCCTCGAATTGAAAGGCCGGCACCGTCGAACACCCGACCAAGGTAAATGCTCCGGTCGAGCGAGCAGCTTGCCATACCCCTGCTGGGACCACAACGTGCGGCGCTTCGCCGAGCAGCGGATTGCCACCCAGCAGAGTGTGTCGGATCGATTCGCCGGGCGGGGCCAGCGAAAGAACGAGCGGCGCCCCCAGGGAGTAGTGCCAGATTTCGAGGGCGTCGATCCGGTGCCACCGAGAGGCTTCCCCGGCCTTCAGCAGAAACAGGATGTGGGCGAGGCGGCCGCGAGACCCGTCGGCCCGGGTGTCCCGGAAATCCTCGCGATACCAGCCGCCTTCCGGATGACGGACGAGCCCGAGGCGATTGATGATGGCGTCGGCGTCCGCCGCTGTCATCGATTCCGCCGGTCGATCTGGAGGGCCGGCCGCTGTTCTTGCACGCGGCCACCGCACCCCTTGGACAGGCCGCCGAGGACCGGCTGGTTGGCGCGGATGGCGAAAAAGCGCATCGAATCCCGTCTGCCTGATTCCGTTAGCTCGATCTGCGACACACCACCGATGGTCGACATCATCGCTGTCAGCCTGTCGCGCATCAGCGAAAGGCGGTCCGTGACTCTGGGGCCACAGGGTGTATATCCTGCCTTTCCGTTCCTCCTGTCACCGATTCAATGCAAGGCGGGCCAATGATCATCGGTCGGAGAGTTTCATAGTGCGGACGGAGCCGAAGGACCCGCTCCTCTATCAGGTCAACACCCGGGCCTGGCTCACTGCGCTCGGGCAGGACATCGGCCGGCCGGCGACCCTCGACGACATCCCGGATGCGAAAATTGAACGACTGGCGGCGCTAGGTTTCGACTGGGTGTGGCTGCTCGGCGTCTGGAGAACGGGAGACGCGAGCCGCCGCGTTTCCCGCTCCCGACCGGAGTGGGTATCGGAGTACCGACAGCTCCTTCCCGGCCTCACGGACGACGATGTCCAGGGGTCCTGTTTTGCCATCGCCGACTACGAGGTGCACCCGGCGCTCGGCGGCAAAGCAGCCCTGGGCAGGCTTCGGCAGCGCCTCGTTGCGCAGGGCCTACGGCTCATGCTCGATTTCGTGCCCAACCATGTGGCCCTGGACCACCGATGGATCGCCGAGCATCCCGACTGGTTCGTCCGCGGCGACGAGGATAAGCTCAGTCGCGAGCCGCTCAACTGGTGCCGGATCGTCGGACCGGCCGGCTCGTCGGTGTTCGCGTACGGCCGAGACCCCTACTTTCCCGGTTGGCCCGACACCCTTCAGCTCAATTATGGCAATCGCGAGTTGCAGGCGGCGATGCGTGGCGAACTTCTGCGTATTGCCGAGCACTGCGATGGCGTCCGCTGCGACATGGCCATGCTGGTGGTTCCCGACGTTTTTCATCGCACCTGGCACATCGACGCGCCCGCCTTCTGGCCGGACGCGATTGCAGCCGTCCGCGCTGAGCACCCGACGTTCCGTCTGATGGCGGAAGTCTACTGGGACATGGAGTGGACACTCCAACAGCAGGGCTTCGACTACACCTACGACAAGCGCCTCTACGACAGGCTGCGTGCCGGTGACGCAACCGCGATCCGCCAACATCTGGTGGCCGGGCTCGATTTTCAGAACCGCCTGGTGCGCTTTCTCGAGAACCATGACGAGCCCCGGGCGGCGACGGTGTTCCCGCATCAGGAGCACCACGCGGCGGCGATCGTGGCGATGCTGGCGCCGGGGCTGAAGCTGATTCATCAAGGGCAGATGGAGGGCTGGCGGGCCCGTCTGCCGACGCATCTGGTGCGCTGGCCCGACGAGCCTGTCGACGAGGACCTGCAGGCATTTTACGAGCAGCTGTTGACGCTTCTGCGGCGCCCCGTCCTTCGTGAGGGAGCCTGGGCGCGGTTGGAGCCGCTGGCCGCCTGGGCCGGCAATCCGAGCTGGCAGGGCTTTGTCGCGTACGCCTGGCGAGGTGCAGACAGCCGGCTGATCGCAGCCGTCAATTATTCCGGGGCGGAAGGCCAGTGCTACGTGCGCCTGCCATTTCCGGAGCTGACGAGGCGCCGCGTGCGCCTGAGAGATCTGATGAGCGATGCCGTCTACGAGCGCGACGGCGCCACCTTGACGAGTCAGGGCCTGTACCTGGACCTGCCGCCCTGGGGCTACAACGTCTTTGCCTTGGAAACCGCCGGCTGACCTGGGTCAGTACCAGCCGTCGCGAATGCCGGGAATGCGGCAGTTTCCCGCCTGTACGGCGCCGCGGAGGGAGCGGCCGCGAACAGCGCCACCGCCAAGAGCCGCAATCGTTCGCTGCGCCACCGCCGATTGATCATCGCATGCGCTACTGATTCGGAGAACGAACGATGGTCTTGATCGGTCCGCGGGGCCGTCCGGAGAGCTCGGCGATCTTGCGGTCCTGCGCCTCGATCAGCCCGCGGGCAGGCTCGTCCCCGTCGAGGCCTTCGACCTCCTCCCGGGCAACCTTGCGGTTCGAACTTCGCGATCCGTCTTCATAAACCACATCGAAAAGAACAAATGCGGTTTCGCCGGACTTCCGGCGGATGCCCGCATCAGGTTTTCTGCGTGCCATACCCACTCCCCATTGTCTGGCGTTTCCATTGTCTGGCGTTGCGCATAGGACAACCGTCGGCGGGCAGCGTTTGCGGGTGACCGCAAGCGCCCCCAGCCAACAGGAGTTGCGGAAGCAGAGCTTGTTTTTCTGGACTCTGCGTCGAGGCTGGCTCGCTACCCCGCCGAGGCGATGGTCACCGCCTCGCGTCCCTTGGGCGTATCGACGACACCCATGGAGACGCGCTGGCCCTCGGCAAGATTAGCAATGCCTGACCGTTCCAGCACCGAGATGTGGAGAAAAACGTCCTTGCCGCCATCGTCACAGGCGATGAAGCCGAACCCCTTCTCCGTGTTGAACCACTTCACCGTTCCGACCATTTCGGTGGCGGTCGATGGATCAACCGTTCGGCGCGGCGACCCCATGCCCCCGCCCGGCGCCGGGCGCCGCGGCGGTGCCTGAGTAACCCCGCTGTCGTCAACCTCGAGGAGCCGGGTGATCTGCGGTCCTTTGGCCCCCTGGCCGACCATCACCTTCAACTTCGCCCCTGGCTGAATGGTATCCAGGCCGGCGGCCTGAACCGCTGCGACATGAATGAACGCGTCTCCCGATCCGTCGGCCAGCTCGGCGAAGCCAAAGCCCTTCTCGGGATTAAACCACTTAACTGTCGCTTCAACGGTCGGACCCTCGACCGGCGACGTATCCCGGGGAAAGTCGCCGAACGGCCGGCCAGCGGGCCGCAATCCACGTGTCTCTCGGGCGAACGGCTCATCGTCATCGAAGCCACGGCGTCGTGGTTCCCGAAAGCCCTTACCTTTTCGCATCATTGCTCGTCATCACCTTTTCGCATCATTTTCCATCATCACCGCCACCAGCGGTTCCACTAATCCCGCGCGGCTTGCCGCCGCGCCGTCGCCTCCTCTTGCTCCTTCTTTTTTTCTGTTTCTGTTGCCGCCCGGTGCAGTCTCGATCGGCTGCTGTCCAGCCTGATCCACGAAACCCGGGTCTTCTATCCGGCGCACATCTTAACACGCTCGTCGAAAGCCAGTCCGGAGAGAGAAAGGGCTATTTCCCCCCGCCAGGTTCGTTGGCAAAGCACGCGGACTGGGGGGCTTCCCCAATCAACACTCCCCTGTTGAACAGCGGCACCCTCGCCGCACCCTTGCCGGACCCGTTTCGCTATTGGCATTGATCGCTTCAGGATCTCTCCGAAACGAGCATCTTCTTATACCATCACCGCCACTGTTCCAGCCCCGCCAAACGTCGCGCCTGGTGATGCACATGTGCGTACCGCCAAGGCGCGATTGCAAGAGCGAGCGGACAATAGCGAGCGAGTGGCTGTGCTCCCGTTCGACGATCCTTTCGGCTGCCGCAAAATCGATGCTCCCGATCCGGACGGGGCGTTAACTTACAGGCGGAGGGCGATATCGGCAAGGCAATGGCGTCGAAATATTGGGTCGGCGGGCAGGTATTCATAGAAACGACGCAGAAGAGCAGATGCGACCCTGCAAATTGCCCGAGCCCGGCGCACCTCAGACGGACGATCCGTTGACGGTGGGAGGCGAATAAGTCATTTCGAACCCTGCTGCAGCAGCTTGAAGGGAAGCGGAGGCCAATGTTCGAGGCGATGAACCTGGCGATCATGATCGGAGCCGGACTCATCACCATCTCCACGTTCACCAGCCTCATCTCCTTCCGGGTCGGCGCTCCCCTGCTGCTGGTGTTTCTCGCCGTCGGCCTGGCCGCCGGCGAGGACGGGTTCGGCGGTCTCGTATTTGACGACGCGCCGGCCGCGTATTTCATCGGATCGTTGGCGCTCGCGGTCATTCTCTTTGATAGCGGCTTCAATACCCGCTTCCAGGCGGTCCGTGCGGCGTTTGGTCCGGCGCTTGTGCTGGCAACCGTGGGGGTGCTCATTACCGCCGGACTGGTGGCGGTGGCAGCCCGCCTCCTGCTTGATTTGCCCTGGCTCGAAGCGGCCATACTGGGCGCCATCGTCAGCTCCACCGACGCGGCTGCCGTCTTTTTCCTGTTGCGCGTCGGCGGCATCACCGTTCGCGATCGCGTCCGGTCCACGCTGGAAGTGGAGTCCGGCTCCAACGATCCCATGGCGATTTTTCTCACGGTGACCCTGGTCGAAATCGCCGCGTCCGGTGCGTCACTGGATGTCGCGGGCGTGGAAGTCCTGACCGCCTTTGTCCGGCAGATGGGGCTCGGTTTGCTGGCCGGTCTCGGCGGCGGGCAGTTGATCATCCTCGTGGTCAACCGCCTGAAGCTGGAGGCGGGCCTCTACCCGATCATCGTTCTCAGCCTCGCGCTCTGTGTGTTCGCGACCACCGGACTGTTGGACGGCAGCGGCTTCCTGGCTGTCTATGTCGCAGGCCTGATGGCGGGAAACTCCCGCCTGCACGCGATGCCGCTGTTGCGCCGGTTTCAGGACGGACTGACATGGTTCAGCCAGATCGCCATGTTCCTGACCCTCGGACTGCTGGCTTCGCCGTCGCAGTTTCTCGGCATCGCTTTGCCAGCGCTGTTGCTGGCCTTGTTCCTTACTCTCGTCGGCCGTCCGCTCGCCGTGTGGCTGTCGCTGCTTCCTTTCGGCTTCAGCCGCAACGAAACCACGTTCGTCGCCTGGGTCGGCCTGCGGGGTGCGGTCTCGATTCTGCTCGCCATCCTGCCGATCGTTGCCGAGCTTCCCAGCGGACGCATGCTGTTCAACGTGGCCTTTGTCGTCGTCATGGCGTCACTGCTGGTGCAGGGCTGGACGATCGGACCCATGGCACGCTGGCTAGGATTGATCGTCCCGTCCCGGTACGGCCCGGTCGACCGGGTCGAACTGGAGCTGCCCGGACGCGCGAGCCACGAACTGATCGCCTACCGCATTGCTCCGGAAAGCCCCGTCGCCACCGGAGAACGCATCCCGCGATGGGCGCGCCCCTCGTTGATCATTCGCGACGGGCGTTCGATCCGCTTGCACGAGGCCGGTCGCCTGAGCGTCGGCGACTACGTCTATATCTTTGCCCAGCCGAAGATGGTGCCTTTGCTGGACCGCCTGTTCGCTCGCCGCGCCGCCTTGGATCCCGCAGACCGGGAGTTTTTCGGCGATTTTACGATCGATCCGGAGACGAAGATGGCGGATCTCGCGGAAGTCTACGGTCTCACCGTGTCCCCCGACGATGCTGCGCTCACCGTTGCCGAGTTTGCCCGGCGGCGGCTGCACGGCATCATCGAGCTGGGCGACCGCGTGCCGCTGGAGGGGATGGAACTCATCGTGCGCGAGATCGGCGAGGCCCGCGAGATTACCAGCATGGGACTCGCCGTCGAGCCCAGCCGCGCCGCGCAGCCGAAGCTTCCCGTGTTTCAGACGCGCGATGAGATCATCGCCGGCCTGCGTCGGTGGTGGCGCAGGCGGAGAGGTCGGCGGAAGCCGACGGCCGACGATTCCGCTGCTTGACCTCAGGGAAGCGCACCGGTTTTGGGCCGCCGGTCGCCCAGTCCAGCAACTCGACGGTGTGAACGACCGGGATCCCGTCTTTCCCGCCGAGCTGGGTGATACAGCCGATGTTGTCCGTGGCAACCACCGACGGCGCCCTGGCCCTGATCGCGGACAGCTTGCGTTGGCGCAAAGCCGCCGACAGCTCCGGCTGAAGCACGGAATAGGTGCCGGCGGAGCCGCAGCAGAGATGCGCCTCCTCCGGCTCGCTCACGACGAAACCGGCCTGTATCAGCAACGCCTTTGATTGGGTGCGCAGTCCGAGGCCATGCTGCATGGTGCACGCCGCGTGGTAGGTCACCGGGATCCTCTCGGGAAGGCGCGCGGGCAGGGGCTTAAGGCCAAGTTTCAAAAGCACCTCCGTGACATCCCGTGCCAGACCCGCGATGCGCGCCGCCTGGGCTGCCAGCTCCGGCTCGTTCGCCAGCAGATGGCCGTAGTCCCGGACCGCAAGGCCGCATCCGGAAGCATTGAAGACAACCGCGTCCAGCTCCCCGGCTTCAAGCTCGCGGCCCCAGGCCGCGATATTCGTTCGTGCGAACCTCTTTGCACTCTCTGCGGACCCAAGCTGATGCAAGATCGCCCCGCAGCAGCCGGCGCCGCGGGCAATGACCACCTCGCAACCATGCCGGGTCAGCACTCTGACCGTTGCCTCGTTGATTTCGGGACGAAGAACCTGTTGTGCGCACCCCGTCAGCAACGCCACGCGCATCCGGCGTTCACCTTCCGCCGGGATGGTTTGCGGCCGGTCCACCCACGACGGGCTGCCGATGCGGCGGGGCGCGTTGACCAGCATTGCCTTGAAGCGCTGCGGCAGCCAGCGAGCACAGGGTCGCGTGAGCACTCGCGCGATCTGACCGGCCAGCGCCGCGAAGCGGAACAGCGCCGGGTTAGGCACGATCGTCGCCAGACTCCGCCGCAGTAGCCGGTCCCGCGATGGCCTGCTGTAGGTGTGCTCGATGTGGTCGCGAGCGCGTTCGACCAGGTGGGCGTAGTCGACCCCGGACGGGCACGTGGTCATGCAGGAATAACAGGTGAGGCAGCGGTCGAGGTGTCGGACGACCGGCTCGGTGGCCGGCCTGCCGGACTCAAGCATGGTTTTGGCGAGATAGAGTCGTCCGCGCGGACTATCCAGTTCGTCGCCGAGGAGAAGGTAGGTCGGACAGGTGGCGAGGCAGAAGCCGCAGTGGACGCAGGTGCGCAGGATCGCGTCGGCTTCGCGAAGGCTCGGATCGTTCAGCCGTCCCTCGGCAAATTCAGTCCGCATCGTCAGATATCCGCATACATGCGCCCCGGGTTCAGCACCCGGTGCGGATCGAAGGCGTCCTTGATGCGCCGGGTCAGGGCAGCCAGGGGCGGGGGTTGTGGCTGGAAGACGGACACCCGGGCGCGGACCTCGGACGGCGCCCGCAGGAGGGTTGCGTGACCGCCGCTGATCCCGACGGCACCACGCACCGCAGCTTCGCAAGCATCAACACCGGGGTCGAGTGCCAGCCAGATCAGACCGCCACCCCAGTCGTAGAACGCCTCGCCCGCCACGCGGCCCAGGATCCGCGCCACGACATCGGCGCCCGCGGAAGGGGGAACCGACAGCCGCCAGACCTGATGCTGCGGGAGGGCGACAAAGAAAAAGGCGTCGCGGATCTCGCGCCAGGCGCCGCCGCTCTCTGGCGCCTCCAGAACCAAGGGCGTCCCGAGCGGGCCCAACAGCACGCTCAGTTCCCGGGAGCGCGACGCAACGGACCGGGCAGGCCCTTCCAGCCGGAGCAATGTTGCCGAACCCGTCGAGGCGGCAATCGCCGGAACCGATGATGCCGAAGCGATCCCGGCCGGCAGGTGCGCCGCCCCGGAAACGTCGCAGGCACTGGTGAGAGCGAGGGCCATGGCGCGGCTGCCGTCCGGGTCGGACAGCCCGAAAAGGACCACCGTGCGGGAATCCTCGGGAGCCGGCAGGGCGCGCACAGTCAATTCGGTGACGGCCGCCAGCGTGCCGAACGAACCTGCGATCAGCTTCGAGAGATCGAAGCCGGTGACATTTTTGACCACCCGTCCGCCAGCCTTGAAGCATTCGCCGCGGCCGCTGACGGCCTGGAATCCGAGGATATGATCTCTCGCCGCTCCCGCTTTGATCCGGCGCGGTCCCGCCAGATTGCATAAAAAGGCGCCCCCCAGCGTCCCGCCCGCGTTCGAGGGTGGCGCGGCCGCGTCGCAACCGAATAACTGGCTCAGGTCGGGAGGCTCGAAGGCCAGATGCTGCCGGCGCTCCGCCAGCAGCGCTTCGATCTCGGCAAGCGGGGTGCCCGGCTTCGCGGTCAGGACGAGTTCTTCCGGCTCGTAAAGCACGCCCCCTGCAAGCCCTGCCAGATCAAGCCGGGCATCCGCGTCGGTCGGGCGGCCCCATCCGGCCTTCGTCCCGCTGGCGATGACATCCAGCCGCCGCGATTCGACAATCGCGGTCCGCACCGCTTCGGCCACCTGATCGGCGCTTTCGGGTCGCATCGGCGTCGCTGCCTGCATCTCTCGCGAAACTCCTCCGGGTGCCGGAAGCCTCTCAAAAGCGCGGAATTTCGGGGAAGCGGAGTTCGCCCCGGTGCACGTGCATCCGCCCCAGTTCGGCACAACGGTGCAGCGTGGGATAGACCTTGCCGGGGTTGAGCAGGCTTTCGGGATCGAACGCGCATTTCAGGCGCTGCTGCTGCTTCAGGTCGTCCTCGCTGAACATCTCGCCCATCAGATCGCGCTTCTCGACGCCGACGCCGTGCTCGCCGGTCAGGACGCCGCCGACGCGAACGCATTCGCGGAGGATATCCGCGCCGAACGCCTCTGCCCTCTCGATCTCGCCGGGAACGGCGGCGTCGTAGAGAATCAGCGGGTGAAGGTTCCCGTCTCCGGCGTGGAAGACGTTGGCACAGCGCAGGCCGTGCCGTTGCTCCAGGGCCTGGATATGGGTGAGCACATCGGGAAGCCTGTGGCGGGGAATGGTCCCGTCCATGCAGAGGTAATCGGGACTGATCCGTCCCACGGCGGGAAACGCCGCCTTCCGGCCCGCCCAGAAGCGCAGCCGCTCTTCTTCGTGCCGGCTGGCCTGAACGCTGCCGACGCCGCAAGCGCGCGCGATCTCTTCCACCCGGATGACGAGGTCTTCGACCTCTTCCTCCGGCCCGTCGACCTCGACGATCAGCAGGGCCTGAGCGTCCAGTGGGTAGCCGGCGTGCGCGAAGTCCTCGGCGGCGCGCATGGCCGGCGCATCCATCATCTCCATGCCGCCGGGGATGATCCCGGCACCGATCACGGCAGCGACGCAGTCTCCCGCGGCCTGCACCGACCGGAAGCCCAGCAGGATCGCTCGCGCCGTCTCCGGCTTGCGGATGATCCGCACCGTGATCTCGGTGACCACCCCCAGCAACCCTTCCGAACCGGTGATCACCCCCAGCAGATCATAGGCCTCGCTGTCCAGGTGCTTGCCGCCGAGCCGGACGACCGACCCGTCGATCAAAACCACTTCGGCACCGAGGATGTTGTTGGTGGTCAGCCCGTACTTCAGGCAATGCACGCCGCCGGCGTTCTCGGCGACGTTGCCGCCGATCGAGCAGGCGATCTGGCTCGACGGATCGGGTGCGTAGTAGAAACCGCGATCCGCCACCGCGTTCGAGATGGCGAGATTGGCGACACCCGGCTGCACCGTCACACAGCGGTTGTCGTAGTCGATCTCCAGAATGCGGTTGAACTTGCCGAGCGCCAGCAGGACACCGTCGGCGAGCGGCAGCGCGCCGCCAGACAGCGACGTGCCCGAGCCTCTCGGCACCACCTTGACCCCCTCGGCGTAACAATAGGCCAGGATTCGCGAGACCTGATCCGTGCTTTCGGGAAGCACCACCAGCATCGGCGGTTGGCGATAGGCGGTCAGCGCATCGCTTTCGTAGACCCGGAGTTCGTCCGGATGGTCGATGACACCCTCTCCCGGGACGATCGCCCGCAAGGCCTCGGCAATCGCGCCTCGCCGCACGAGAACGCTGGCATCCGGTTTCGGCATCTGCATGGCCGCGAGCCTCCTCCGCCGGCGTCTGGCGCGCCGCTGGTCACCCGGAACATGGCTTCCCGCCTTTTATTGCGAACCCGACCCGCGGACGAGGCCAACCCAGTGTCGGCGACAGGTCCCGCCCCACGGATTGCTTCGCTTTGCTCGCAATGACGGTGTTTGAGCCTCTCCGCTTACGAATGTAGGGCTTTGGGGACGCGGGTGAAAGCGCAACAGCAGCCGCTGCTGCGCCTGGGACGACTGCCGGCGGAAAGTTGCAGGGATGCAACCGGGGAAGGGAGGGTCAGCCGGCGAAGGCGCAGACTAGCCCTGGCGGGTCTTGTAGCGCGGCTGCTTCTTGTTGATGACGTAGAGGCGCCGCTTGCGCCGCACGACCAGACAGTTGCGCTCGCGGGTCTTCGCCGACTTGATGGAATGCCTGATCTTCATAACGCCTAGTCCAAGAAAGTTCGTAGTCGCGCCGGGCGTCCCGTCGCAAGGTCCGGCACCATACGCGGCGAAGCGGCGCCGGTCAACGGCGCGAAGCATGGGATTGGGATTGGCTCGTGGGCCAGCGGAAGCCTTGGCCGTCCGGAAAAATCGTGGCGGCCGGTTGCGCGGCGCGGACGGAGAGGTCAAAACCGAGGTCATCTGGCAGAAAGGCCCGAACCGGGGCACGGAAGGTTATGATCTGGATCGATGGTGTGGCGATCGACGAACGGGCGTTGGAGGAGTGCTTCGTCCGCGCCTCGGGACCCGGCGGGCAGAACGTCAACAAGGTGTCGAGCGCGGTGCGTCTGCGCTACGACCTGGCCCGTGCCGAAGGCCTGAGCGAGGGGACGCGCGAGCGGCTGCGGCGGTTGGCCGGCCGGCGACTGACGCGCGATGACGTGCTCGTCCTCGATGCTCAGCGGCACCGCACCCAGGAGCGCAACCGGACCGACGCGCTGGCCCGCCTGGCAGCGATGATCCGCCTCGCCGGACAGGCGCCCCGGCCGCGCCGCGCTACCTGCCCGAGCGCCGCCGCGCGACGCCAACGGATGGAAGCAAAGAGACATCGCGCCGAAACCAAGCGCTTGCGCGCCCAACCGCCACCCGACTAGCCGCCGCCATCACCGCGGTGCCGCGGCAATATTTCCGCCGTCCACGGTCAGCACGGCGCCGGTGGTCTTCGCCGACAGGGCGAGATGGACGAAGGCTTGCGCCACGTCGGCTGCCGTCACCTCCGTGCGCAGCAGATTGCCGGCCATGTACTCTTCCTCGCTGACACCGCGCGCCCGGGCGCGCTGCGCCACCAGCTTGTGGTTGAGCAGGCCGCTGCGGATCCGGTCGGCGTTGACCGCGCAGGAGCGCACGCCATCGCGCCCATAATCGACGGCGTACTGACGCATCAGCGCCAGCGTCGCCGCTTTGGCAATGCCATAGGGGCCGAAGTCCGGGCCGGGGTCGAGCGGTTGCTTGGAGGCATTGAACAGCAGCCACCCTCCCGTCGCCTGCGCTCGGAAGATTCGCACCGCAGCGCGCGCCACCGACTGGTGCGCCCAGAAGTTCAGATCGAAACTGTCGCGCAACACCGCCTCGTCAACCTCGCCAATGCGGCCGGAGAAGGCGCCGCCGGCATTGGAGACGACGATATCGACGCCGCCATAGACCTCGGCGACGCGGTCGAAGGCATGTTCGACGGCTTTCTGATCGGTGACGTCGCAGCCGATGGAGAGCGCGCCGAGCGGCTTCGCCACCGCGGCGGCCGCATGGGTGTCCAGATCGAGCACCGCCACCTCGGCCCCCTCCGCACGGAAGGCGGCCGCCGTCGCCGCACCGATGCCTGAACCGCCGCCGGTAATCAGCGCGATCCGCCGCGCCAGAGGCCGCTCAACCGCCTTGCCGAGCTTCGCCTGTTCGAGAGACCAGTGCTCGATATCGAAAATGTCGGACTCCGGGATGACCTCGTAGGTATCCATGGTCTCGGCGGCGGCGATGACGTCGATGTTCGTCTCGGCCAGATCCGCCGCGATTCTGGCCTCGGCCTTGGAGGCGCCGATGCCGAACAGCCCCAATCCCGGCACCAGGATGACGCGCGGCGCCGGATCCAGCATCGTCTTGCGGCCCTCGTAGCGCGCCTCGTGACGGGAGAAGTAGGCCGTATAGTCGGCATGATAGTCGATGAACGCCTGCTCGGCCGCGGTCGCGAAGCCCTCCAGGTCCTCCGCGTCGGGTGCGGGAACGATCAGCGGCTTCGGCTTGATGCGGATGACGTGGTCGGGGGTGGCGGTGCCCTGTCGGCCGTAACGCGCCAGGTCCTGGCCACCGACAAAGTCCTCGATCTGCGGGCCGGAGCGGAAGTCGAGGATGAAGCGACGGTGGCCCCCGGCACCTTCCGGCAGCGCCGTCAGCCCGCGCAGGATCGGAGCAACCGCGGCGACGGGGGCGATCCGCATCGGCAGCTTCGCCGGATGAAATGACTTTGGCCGGTGCCGACCCAGCCCCTTCGGGAGATGAACGCCGGCGACGCTGACGCGCCGTGCGTCGGCGATGCGCGCTTCCGCCGCCGTCACCACGCCGATCATCCGGTCATAGGCCTGGCGCGCCGTGTCCCCAAACGTGAAAACGCCGTGTTTCAGCAGGATCATGCCCTGGACGTCAGGCCGCTCGCGATACGCGGCGAGCGCCGCCTTCGCCAACGCGAAGCCAGGCATGACGTAGGGGACCAGCGTCATCGTGTCGCCCCAGATCTGCCGGCATAGAAGTTCGCCGTGCGGCTGGTCGGTCAGCGCCAGCACGGCGTTGGCATGCGTATGGTCGATGAAGGTGTGGGGCAGGAACGCGTGCAGCAGGGTCTCGACCGAAGGATTGGGGGAGGCGGGGTCGATCAGGTTGGCGCGCTGCTCCCTCACCATGTCCTCGTCGGACAGGCTGTCGAGATCAACCAGCCGGCGCAGCGGCTCCAGACGCACCGCGGGCAGGCCCGGGGGCTCGATGACTGCCATGTCCCAGCCGGATCCCTTGACGCAGATCACCTCGATCGGGTCGCCGAAGCGATCGCGGACCGTGGTCTTCACCGAGGTGTTGCCGCCGCCATGGATCACCAGCTTCGGCTCTGAGCCCAGCAGCCGGGTGGTGTAGGTGCGCAGCGCCAGGTCCATGCCGGCACCCTGCTTGGTCCAGCGCTCTATCGCCGCTTCCGCATCCTGATCCGACCAGCGATTGTCCATGCGCGGTCCTCCTATCATCGAGAAGAGGCCGGGGCGCGTCGCGCGCTCCTCACGGTATTATAGCAGGAGCGAGGATCGCCGGGCGGCCTCAGCGCGTCTGCTTGGGCTGCAAGGTCGTCACCATCGGGAATTCTGCCGCGATCGTCTCGCGGCGCAGCGGCATGCGGATGAACCGGCTCTCCCGCCACAGCGGAAGCTGGTCACAGAAATTGGCGCTGCCGAGCCAGCCGTCATTGCCGCCAAGCAACGTGAACCAGTTGGCATCCGGATCGGACATGTCGGAGATGTGCCGCGCCATTGAGCCGAAGGTGGCCGCGTGTCGGCCATTGACCAGTCCGTGCGCCATTTTCATCGGCGTCTGCCGCGAGCCGCCGGCCGGCAGGTTAGCGACGATAAAGGCGCCGCGCAGCACCGGCAGCCGGGAAAGCTGATGGCCGAGCCGCAGCCGGTGCATGTCTCCCCAGGTGGGATAGCGGGCGGCATCGCGCTCCGCCGCTTCCGCCGCCGCGCGGAGCAACTGCCCCCGTTTGGCGGGGTCGAGCTCCGCAAGGTCAGGCATCAGATACGTGGTGAGATAACTCCACTGACTGTAGAGGTCTGGCAAATCGGACGGCCGCTTCCCGTCGTAAAGGCGCAGCACCACGTGATGCAAAAACGTCTCGAAAGCGACGGCGCCGCTCGACGCCTCGCAATAATCTCCGTCCCACGCCGCCAGTTTCATCGTCAGCGCCGTCGTGGCATCCAGGGCTGCTTCCAGTTGGCGGGCAAGCGCCAGCGACAGCCCCGCCGCGTCAGGCGCATAGGTGTCCCTTTGCAATCCCGCGAGATCCTCGAACCTCAGCTTCTCCCGTCTGCCCAGCAGGTCGTAGAGACGGAGGATCCGATCTTCCGAACCGAAGGTGAAACCGATCGGCACGTCGGTCCCCGCCGGCCGGTCGTTGGCCGAGGCAATCACCCCCGCTTCCGGATTGAGCCGCATCGGCAGGTCCATGACGCCTGCGAAACCGCGCCAGTGGGTTGCCGGATCCTTGGCGTCCAGCACCAGGTCGTCTTTCGGAAAGGCGGTTCGTACCGGCTGCGTGACCGCCAGGATGTGGCCGATGTCGCCGGAGCGTGTGGCGAACAGCATATTCTGGCCTGAGACGCCGTAGCCGATGAAGGCACGACGGAACTCGTCGGCGTTCCGAGCCCGGGCGCAGTTCATGAAGCTGGTCATTTCATCGTTGGGTTCGTGACCGACCCAGCGCAGCGCGATCGGCCCTCGTCCGCCGCACTTCACCGTCTTCGAATCGGAAATGATCGGGCCGAAGGCGCTGCGACGGATTTTGCGGGTCGTCGAGCGCCAGAACCGCGAACGAATGACCGTCTCCCGCGTTTCGAAAGAATTCTGGTCAAGCCCCGACACGTCGTACAGGTCGCTGGACGCAGCGCGGAGGTTGGTCCCACCCCAGGCCAGATCGGGGTTGCGGCCGAGGCCAAGCATGGGGAGACCGACGATCGAAAGCCCAACCACGTCGAAGGTGGGAGAGCGCAAGCCAACCAGGATCCACAGATTCGGCAGCGACAGGCCGAGGTGCGGATCATTGGCGATCAACGCCGCATTCGTCTCGCTGCGGCCGGGCGAAACAACCACCGAGTTGCTGCCGGAGCGGGGCGTGTTCAGCAGCAGGTCTTCCAGCTCGGCCCCCGGAGCGTCGGGCCGGCTGCTCGACGTCGGGGTTTCTCCTGTCTCCAGGGTCCGATTCCACAATTTCGCAAACCCTGGCCGACCGCGCCGTTCCAGCAGCGGAAAGTAGTTCAGCCAGGTGAAATCGGTACCGGCGAAGCGAGAGCCGACAAGAATGTCGCGGAACGTAAACGTCTCCGGCCGCATCCCCATCAGCCGGAATTCAGGCGGCAGGCGGGGCAGGCGATCCTGGTAGGCGTTCAGGCCATCGACAAAAGCCTGAACCCAGGCGCGCGTCTCTTCGGGCATGCGCCTTTCCCACTCAGCCGCGGCGTGCCCAAAGTCCATGATGCGGATCGCATGATCGAGATCGCGCGCGAGCGGCCCCGCCAGCTCAGAGATGCGGCCATAAAAAAACCGCTTGAACAGGGCGATCTGTCCCAGACGCAGGTGGGCATGGACCATGCCGAAGGCGACGGCGAGATCGTGATCGCTCTCCGCCTCGATGTAAGGCACCTGATGGTCGTTCCAGCGGATGACCACTGGTTTCTCCAACGGCAGGCCTTCGGTCGGAAAGGCGGCCAGGCGCTCTTGCGTGGAGGCGGCATCGGGAACCAATGCGCCCAGCGTTTGCTTTACGGGGGCCGGCAAGACCGGGAGAAGACGGCGGAGCAGGCGAAGCGGAATGCGGGGGTCCATTGATATCTCTTGCGGCAGAACGCCAATCGGCGGGCCAGTTAGACAAGCCGGATTTAACGCTCATCGGTTTGCGCACGGCTGCCGACGTCGCGCGATGATCAGGCGGCACGGAAGGTTGGAGAAAGCATCGTGCGTCTGGTAAGTCATAACTTAACCGCTGGCGACATGTCGCGCATTCGTTCTCTCGTTCTTCGGAGATGGTTGCCCGTCCTCCGAAGAACCGATCCCGGACAGGACATCTCTCCCCCGTGATCAGGCTGGTCCGACTTTTTTTCGCGTTTCGAGGCGCCAATCCCTGGATGGTGGTGGTGTGCCTGCTGTTCGCGAGCATTGCCCAGGGATTCGGCATCGCCAGCCTGGTGCCCCTGATTTCCATGGTTGGTGACGAGAGCAGCCACACAAGCTCGCTGGCCGGCCGCACCGTCGTCGATGTGCTCGCGAGCGTCGGCCTGCCCGCGACTCTGGAGGTGCTGCTGGCGGTCGTCGTGATTGCCGTGGTGGTGAAGGCGGCATTGACCGTCCTGGCCATGGTCTATGTCGCGCGGGCCGTGGCGAATGTCGGGAACAAGCTTCGCGAAGATCTGATCAACGCGCTGCTGAAGGCCCGCTGGAGCTATTTCACCAGCAAACCAACCGGAACACTGGTCAACGGTGTCGGCCTCGAATCGACGATGTCGGGGATCCTCTACCTGATGATCTCCCGCTACATCTCCAATGCCATTCAGACCCTGATCAATGTCGCCGTCGCGTTCGCCGTCTCGTGGCAGCTTGCGTCGATTTCGATCGTCGTCGGCGGCGTCGTGGTGTTGTCGATGCATTCCTTCGTTCGCATGGCGGACAAGGCCGGGCGCCGCAATATCAAACGCTCGCGCGAACTGGTGACGCGGCTGAGCGATGCCATCATCGGCATAAAGCCGCTGAAGGCGATGGCCCGTGAAGACGAATTCGCCAAGCTGTTTCACCGGAAAATCGAGCAGATTCGCACGGCGGTCCGCTGGGAGATGATCAGCAAGAACCTGCTGAACAATCTCCAGGAGCCGCTGCTGATGATCATGATGGCGGCGGGCTTCTACATCCTGATCACCTACGGCCAAATGCCGATTGCGACGGTCGTGGTCATGGGCGTGCTGCTGCAGCGCACGGTGCAAACCCTTGGCCGGGTTCAGGCGCAGTACCAGGAGGCGATCGCCGCCGAAAGTGCCTATCGCTCCGTTCAGTCCATGACCGAGGAAGCCGAGTCGGCGCGCGAGCCCGTTTTCGGCGCAAGAATTCCTTCGCTGGACGTGGGCTGCACCTTCCGGAACGTCAGTTTTTCGTTTGGCGACGTGCGCATCATCAATAATCTCAATCTGCGCATTCCGGCGCGCAAGCTAACGCTGATCGTCGGTGCGTCCGGCACCGGCAAAACCACGCTGACCGACCTGCTGCTGGGGTTCTATAAGCCTGACCGGGGCGAGATCCTGATCGACGGCACCCCTCTCGGCGAGATCGAGCTGCGGGCATGGCGGCGGGTTATCGGCTACGTTCCGCAGGAACTGATCCTCCTGCACGATACCATTCTCGCCAACATCACGCTGGGCGACCCTGACATCGGCGAAGCACGGGCGCTTGAAGCGCTGCACCTTGCCGGGGCCGGCGACTTCATCGCCCGCTTGCCGGACGGTTTGGCGACCGAGGTGGGCGAAAAAGGGGCTCGCTTTTCCGGCGGACAGCGACAAAGGATCGCGTTGGCGCGGGCCATCGTTCATCAGCCGAAGCTGCTGATCCTGGATGAGGTGACCAGTGCGCTCGATTCGGAAACGGAACTGGAGATTTGCGAGAACATCAAGCGCATCTCCCGGTCGATGACGGTGTTGGCCATTTCCCACCGACAGGCTTGGATAGACATTGCCGATGAAGTCATCCTGCTCGAGGGTCAGGATTCCGAGTCCGTTCTGGCCGGCTGAGCGAGCCCGGCCCGGCGCCCTTGTGGTATCGTTCGTGAGCACCGCCCTGATTTCCCTGAATGCTTCCGGCAAGCGCATGGTTTACCGGGCGCCAGTCGGCTATTGGAAGCCCTTTCCGGACATTGGCCTAGCACTCTAGGCATGGACCGCAATTTGAGTTCCAGCATTGGCAACAGGCTGCCCTTGGTCTCGGTGATCGTGACCAACTACAACCACGGCCGCTTTCTGCGCCGACGGATGGAAAGTATCCTGGCGCAGACCTACAATCGCTTCGAAGTCATTTACATCGACGATGGCTCGACCGATGAGAGCGGGGAGGCCATCGAACCCTTCCGCGCCGACCGGCGGTTGCGCTGCTTCGAGAGCGAGCGCAACAGCGGCTCACCGTTCATTCCCCTCAACCGCGGCGTGCGCATGGCCCGTGGCGAACTGATCTGGGTCGCTGAAGCTGACGATTATGCCGATGCCCGCTTCCTTGAGACCCTCGTCGGCGTTGTCATGAAGAATCCTTCGGTCGGCGTTGCCTATTGTCAATCCAACCAGATCGACGAGAACGGCACCTTCCTGTCTACCGTTGATTACTGCAGCTTGACCAAAGATGAGCGGTGGCAATCCGGGTTTGTCAACAGCGGCATCGAAGAATGCAGACGGTATCTGCTGTACCGAAACACCATCCCGAATTTCAGTGCTGTCGTTTTTCGCAAGGACCTGTTCGAGCGAATCGGCTTCGCCGACGAAACAATGCGCCTCAGCGGCGATTGGCTTGTCTGGATCAAGATGTTGATGCTGGGGGACATTGCTTTCGTCGCCGAGCCGTTGAATTACTATCGTCAGCACGCCGCTCACGGCGCGTCCTTGCGTCGGCGCGTCGATATTTTCAGCCACGCAAGCGAACTCTACCGCGTCGCCGACTATTGCCGGAACCATCTCCCCTTTGGCGAGACCGAATGGGACGTGATGCTGACCAGAATCATGAAGTTCTGGCTCAGAAGCTGTCTTGAGAAGCGTCCCGCCGATCGGCGCTTCGGCGACTTCATGCGCCTCTGCAAAGTGGCGCGGGGTGCCGATCCGCGATTTCTTTCGCGCCTGCTGTGGTGCTTGGCGGATCGCGTTTCCTTTGGGTTGACTTTGCGAGCCCGCAGCCGGTTGGGTCTGGGAGCGCTCACCTGTCCGCCGCCCGCTGGGGCTCACCTCCCGCCCGAACGATGCTGACGCCAGCCGGCCTGATGCAGCACGAACGTGTCATTTCGGTCACCGGCCTCGGATATGTCGGCATCCAGGTGGCCTGCGCGTTCGCCAGGCGCGGCTGCCGCGTCGTCGCCTTCGACGTGGACGTTGCGCGCATCTCCGACCTGCGAGACGGCAGAGATCGGACTGGCGAAGCCGACGCAGCGGACCTGGCGCTGCCGTTTCTCCACTTCACGGCGGACTCCCGTGACCTCTCCGCCGCGGACTTTCATATCGTTTGCGTCCCAACGCCGCTTACCGAGTTGCGCAAGCCCGATCTGCGGCCGCTGCTGGCGGCAGCCCGCTCACTGGGGGCCAGCCTGCGGCGCGGCGCGATCGTCGTGTTCGAATCGACCGTATATCCGGGTGCCACCGAGGAGGAGTGCATTCCGGAACTGGAGCGGGCTTCGGGACTGATCTGTGGCGAGGACTTCGATGTGGGCTATTCGCCCGAGCGCATTAATCCCGGCGACCGCCAGCACAGACTCGAGACTGTCGTCAAGGTGATCGCCGCGCGGAACGCCGAGACGCTGGCGATCATTCGCGCCGTCTATGGCAGCGTCATCGACGCCGGGCTGCACGAGGCACCCGATGTCCGGACCGCGGAAGCGGCCAAAGCCATCGAAAACACGCAGCGCGACCTGAACATCGCGCTGATGAACGAACTGGCGATGATCTGCGGCCGTCTCGGCATCGATACGCGGGACGTCCTCGCCGCCGCAGCGACCAAATGGAACTTTCTGCCGTTTTCGCCAGGGCTCGTCGGCGGCCACTGTGTCGGGGTTGATCCCTATTACCTCACCGACCGCGCGGAGAGAGAGGGATATCACCCCGAAGTGATCCTCGCCGGCCGTCGGATCAACCACGGCATGGGTGCGTGGATCGCCCAAGAGACGATCAAGCGCCTGCTGCGGACAAGACCAGCCGGCGCTGGCGCCGGCGACATCGTCGTTCTCGGGGTCACGTTTAAGGAAGACGTGCCGGATTGCCGGAACTCGCGCGTTCCGGAACTTGTTGAAGAACTACAGGCTCTTGGAGCGCGCGTTCAGCTCGCCGATCCGGCCGCTGAGCCCGCCGATGTGCAAGCGACGTACGGATTGCGGCTGATCCCCGCCGCGCAGCTCCGGCCAGGCGGCGCCGTGGTTCTCGCGGTCCCGCATCAGGCCTATCGGGCGGCGGGCTGGCCGCTGATCCGCAGCCTCCTCACCAACGGTGTCGGCTTCGTCACCGATGTTCGCGCCTGTCTCGATCGGGAGGGGGCGCCGCCCGGGATCCATTTGTGGCGGCCGTAGCCGGCAGCTCAGCCGGCCTGGTCCGACAATCCGCCGGGATGGGCACTCGCGCACCAATGCTCGTGCCACGCCTGGAACATCAGCAGCGCCCACAGGATCCGCTCGTGATTGTGCGTCCGGGAAAGGTGCTGCTGCCAAAGCTGAAGAATCACCCGGGACGACAGCAGGCCCCCCTGATCAAGCCGGCGCTCCTCGAACAGCGTTTGCGCCCAATCGCGCAGGGGACCGCGCAGCCATTCGGCGACCGGAAGCCCAAAGCCGGCCTTCGGCCGCTGCCAGAGCGATTCGGGGACGGACCGGCGGAGGAGGTTGCGGAGCACCAGCTTGCCACCGCCGGGACCGAACGTCATTTCTGAAGGAAGGGAGAGCGCGAACGCGACGATGCGCCAATCCAGCAGCGGACAGCGGACTTCGAGCGCCACCGCCATGCTCGCCCGATCCACCTTCACCAGGATGTCGTCGGTCAGATACCCTTCGATGTCGACCTGTTGCATCGCCTTCAAGGGATCCAATCCCTCCGCTTGCCGCTGCCCGTCGGTCAGCACCGTGGGCAAGTCCCTGGCGCCCGGCACCAGCATCTCCGGCCGATCCCAGACACTGCGCTTGGCGGCAAGCATCGCGACGGGCGTAGCACCGCCAATCCGGACCGCTCGATCCGCTATCCCCGCGATCACCTTGCGGGCACGACCCTCTCCCAGAAAACGGGCCGCGTTACCCGAGTCGAAGGCCCGCGCAAGCTGGGCCAACCCTTGGCGCATCCCCGCCGGCAGGCGCCTCGCGCTATCCCATTGTTCAAGACACCGGCGGTAGGCCGTATACCCGGCGAACAACTCATCGCCACCGTCGCCGGTCAGTGCCACCGTCACATGCTCTCGCGCCATGCGAGAAACCATGAAGGTCGGAATCTGTGACGGGTCGGCAAACGGCTCATCAAAGAGCTGCGGGATCCGCGGGACGAGGGCAAGGCAGTCCTGCGGGCTCAGGTAGAGCTCGGTATGGTCGGTGCCCAGATGGCGGGCGATCGCCGCGGCATGCTCCGCCTCGTTGACTTTGGCTTCATGAAATCCAATGCAGAAGGTTTTCGTCGGCCGGTCCGCCAACGCCTGCATCACCGCGACGACCGTCGTCGAATCGATGCCGCCCGAAAGCAGCGCTCCCAGGCTGACATCGGCGACCATCCGCTTGCCAACGGCGTCGTTCAGCAGGATGGCAAGGTGGTCCGTCGCCTCTTCAAGATCGCCGCCGAACGGATGGCGCGCGCCGGATAAGGCTGCTTCCTGTGCCGACCAGTAAGCCTCCGGCTGCGCCTCTGCGGCATCCATGCCGGCGGTGAGGTGCAGGAGACTCGCCGGTGGCAGCTTCCGGACGTTCTTGAAGATGCAATGGGGCGCCGGCAGATAGGCGTAGCGCAAATATGTCGCAAGCGCGTCGCGATCGATCTCGCGCCGGAATTCCGGGTGTGCCACGAGCGCCTTCAGCTCGGAGCCGAACATCCAGGTGCCGCCGAAGCAGCCGTAATAAAGCGGCTTCTTGCCGAGGCGGTCCCGCGCCAGCGTCAGCGTCCGGCGCTCCTGATCCCACAGGGCGATCGCCAGCATGCCGTTGCAGCGTTCGAGCGCCTCGCGCAGGCCCCACTGGCGAACCGCCGCCAGCAGCACCTCGGTGTCCGAATGCCCCCGGAAACCGTGCCCTAAAGCCTCCAGTTCGTCGCGGAGTTCGCCGAAGTTGTAGATCTCTCCGTTGAACGACAGCACGAAACGGCCGTCAGCGCCGAGCATCGGCTGGTGACCGGCCGCCGAGAGATCGACGATCGATAGTCGCCGATGGCCGAGCGCAATCCCGGCGACGGGATCCATCCAAACGCCGGAATCGTCGGGGCCGCGATGCGCAATGGCGTCCGTCATGGCCACGGTGACGGTGCGCAGCGTTTCCGCGCTCGCCGTCGCGTCCGGCAAAAGGAACCCGGCGATGCCGCACATGATGCTGTTTCCTCAGCAGCCCAGGGAATGGGCGGCGTCAGCCTGCCATGACCGCTTCAAAGCGCCGGACCGCCCGGTCCAGCGAAAACTCGCGCGCTCGATCAATCAGGCACCCCCGAGCCGGAGCAGCACTGAGGGTGGTAAGGATCGCCTTGGCCATGGTGTCGGCCTCACCCACCGGGACGAGCGTGCCAAAGCGGCCTCCGTCGAGAATTTCCCTGGGGCCGCTTGGACAGTCGGTGCTGACCACCGGGCAGCCGCAGGCCATTGCCTCGATGAGCGCGTTCGGTAGCCCTTCCCAGATCGACGACAGGACGAACACCGAGGCCCGGCGATAGTAGGCGAACGGATTGTCGACGTGTCCCGGAAAGTCGACATCTGCGTCAATATCAAGGCTCCTGGTCAAGTCGCGCAATTGGCGTTCTCCCTCGCCCTCGCCGAGCACAATCAGCCGTGCCGGCCGCTCGGCGCGCACCTTGGCGAAGGCACGAAGCAGCGTCGGAAAGTCCTTTTGGGGCTTGAATTTTCCGGATCCAAGAATGATGGGTTCGTTCCCCTCGACCAGCCAGGGATGGTCAACGGGGGCTTCGGCCATCGCGACCAACTCCGGCCGGAAGACCGGATTGTAGATCACGGCGATGCGGTCCAGATCGATCCCGGTTATTGCAGCTACATCCTCGGCGACGCCCTGTGAGGGCGTAACGATGGCGTCCGCTCGCCCGAACAGCCGGCTCATCAGGCGGGGCACCGACCGCACCCACGCGGATTCGTTGAAAGCGGCGGCTGACGACATGTGATTGCGAACGCTGACGACAAAGCGTGTCTTGCCGCGATGCAAGGTGGCGACGAGCAGCAGGACGGCGTTCGGATAGTTCAGAAACGACAGGACCGCATGCGGCTGGGACTTGAGATACCGTCGAATGGCGACAAGCGGCGGTGCGTCCTTGAACAGCAGCGCCGCCACAGGCCCCAGACAGGCATCGCCGTGCGTTATGAGAGTCCTAGGGGCCGAAAGAAGGTACGTCAGAAACGTCCGCATCTGCAGCAAGCGGTCGGCAATCCCGTCGTGGGAAGTCTTGCGCAGATCGACCACGCAGACGCTGTTGGCGGCACCGCCCAGTTCGCGCCGAAGCCAATCCCCACTTTCCTCCACGAGAAAATCGACCTGATGACCGCGCGCGGCCAGACCGCGGGCGACGTTAACGGCAACCCGCTCCGCCCCGCGCGCGGACTCGACACTGCGAATGTAAATCGCCAGGCGCATATCCCAGGCCTAACCGCGGCATTGTCAACGGCACCGCAGGCGCGAAGGTGCGCGCCAAGCGCCGCCCCCGTCGCCGACAATGGGATCGGCTAGATTGTGGTCGCCGGCCGACAGGAAAGCCTGACCTCGTAGCACACGCGGTAAAGCGCAGCAAGAAACGACTGGCCCCCTTCGAGGCAGAAGGGGCGGCGCCCGAAGCTGCCCAAGCCGCTGATCAGGCAGAGCGGCGGAGAGCGGTAAGGGCCGGCTCGGTCGCCATCGCCGGGGCGAGAAGTGCCGTGGCCTCAACGAGGGAGCGAACACGGCCAACCGCCCGGTCGAGACAGTCCAGCGCCGGCAGCGGCCGATCCTTGCGCACGTCGTCCCCCAGCCACACCGCCCGCCCGCTATCGACGAGATACCCGTGGATAATGCGGATATCCCGGCTGAGCCGCTCCGGTCCGAAGCGCATCATCTGGCGGTACAAGAACGCCTTGATATGGGCGCCTTCCAGCGGGCGGTTTGCGTCGCGCGCGCGCCGCAGAGCGATGGCCGCTTCCGCGGTTTCCGGCCGCATGGCGTTTTCACCTTCGCCCAGGTCGAAAATATGAACCGACTTGCGGGTGGCGCAGGCCTCCGCGAGCATCGACATGCTGTCCCCGGTCACGATGATGTGCTCCGCAGAACCGAGGAAAGCGAAATAGGGATTGTCCTTGGCGTTCGCCTCCCAGCGGAACAGGAAGTGCGGGACATCCAGATTCTGTTCGAGCACGTCGATTGTCGGTGCCGGCGTCCTTGCGCTCGTGGTGATGAGCAACGAACCGCCAACGCGCCGGGCAAAATCACACGCATCCTTCGCCAGCCTTTCGGCCGCACGCGTGCAGAAACTGTAGGGGCCGGAGCTGCCGCCGACGACGACGGTGATGAACGGACGCGGCAGATGGGCCAGCCGGTCCTGCCAGCGCGCCGCCTCCCGCGCGAGGCGCTCCTTGTTCACCCGATGCAGCGGCGTCTGGTTGTGCAGCACGTTGGGCCGCACCGGCAGGCGGTACTGCGGCGTGGTGATGATCAGATCGAAATGGTGCAAGCGGCTCCAGGGGCGACCGACGTGAACGGTTTTGACGGTCTGCGGCGCCTGCTTCTTGATCCACCGGGCAATCGGCTCGTTGCGCCGGCCAGCGGATATGACCAGGTCCGGCCACGGCGCCTCCAAGGGGCTCGACTGTTCCCGGTCAATCCCGGCGACCGTCGACCGCAGGAGCATGTTGGGCACGATCTCAAACCGTGTATGCACGAAGCGCTTGATCTCGAAAGGCCAGCCGAGCGCTTCCGCCAGTGCGAGGACCTGGGAGTTATCGCCGGCTTTATTGCCGGTCAGCACCCACACCCGAGGCGCAGCGATTACCGATTCCGATGGGACCAATCCGTGCGGCATATTCTTTTCCTTGAGGAGGCGCCCTGGGTCAGAGCGCACCAACACCCTGATTTGATCGCAATCGTGAGAACGATACTCAAATCAATCATTGTTTCCGTTTGTTACGCGCAACAGCTCTGCACCCTCAAAAGCGCAGCGCCACGGCGCGATGCAGGGGAGGCGCCGGGAGTCCTGCGGCTGGCGGATAACGCTGATTTTCCCGCAGCGTGGCGCGGCAGGCACAGGGAGTGGGTCGGCGCCACAGAGGCGCCTGCGATCGGTTCGCAGGAGGCCGGGTGGGGACGCAACGCAGGCCGGAGTCGGTTGCGAAGCGCAGGTGCGCTCGCTATAGCTGATTCACGACGTTAGCAGAAACATTTTTCCGGGACTGTCCGCCATGAATATGGCCTTTCGAACGACTATGCGCCATGTGATCTCGTCCTCGCTGTTCTTCCTGTCGGACGAGCGACGGACGCGGATTGAGCGCTGGCTCCGCGGCCATGAGGACGCCCGCAAGCTGGCGCTGGCGGACTGCGTGATCATTTCCTTCGGCAAGAGCGGGCGCACGTGGCTGCGGGTGATGCTGTCGCGTGTCTATCAGGTGCGCCATGGCCTAGCGCAGCGGCATCTGATCGCTTTCGACAACCTGCACAACCGGATCCCGGCGATTCCGCTGATTTTCTTCACGCATGACAATTATCTGAAGGATTACACCGGGCAGCCGGGCACGAAGCGGCCCTACTACGGCAAGAAAGTGATTCTGATGGTCCGTGATCCGGCCGACGTCGCCGTCTCACAATACCACCAGTGGAAGTTCCGGATGACGGACCGGAAAAAAACGATCAACAACTATCCGCCGGCGGGTGCCGATGTCTCGTTGTATGATTTCGTGATGATGCCATCGTGCGGCTTACCCAAGATTATCGACTTCATGAACGAATGGGCGCGAGAACTCGGCCAAATCCGTAACCTGATGGTGATTCGCTATGAGGACCTTCGCGCCAACCCCAAAGAGATGCTGAAGCGCGTCCTTGAATTTATCGGAACCCCCGCCAGGGAAGAGGAACTGCAGGAGGCGGTGCAGTTCGCGTCTGTGGATAACATGCGGGCGCTGGAGCAGAAACGCGTGTTCTGGCTCAGCGGCCGCCGCATGCTGGCGAAGGACCGCAACAATCCCAATACCTATAAGGTGCGGCGCGCCAAGGTCGGAGGGTATCGCGACGACTTCACCCCGGAACAGCTCGCGGTTATCGATTCGGTCGTAGCTAACCGCCTTCTGCCGGGGTTCGGGTATGGCAACGCAGAGGGCGGTGCCGCTGTCGATCAGCGTGCGGCCGGGTGAGGCTTTGGCCATGGATGCAGCCGAAAGTGCAGGAAGCGAGGTTTCAGACGTGAAGCCCACGGTCTTCATTCACACCAATGAACGGCAGATTGTCGGGGCGCTGGTTGCCGGATATGCCCTAAAGCGCAACTCCCGCAGCCCCGGCGCTTTCGAGACCCGGATCATCGAGACGAAGGACTTTCCGTTTCTGGCCGCCAGGGAAGGTCAGCCGTTCCGCCGGGACGGCATCATCCGCATCTGGCGAAATGACGACCTTCAGTCTTTCACGCCCTTGCGCTTCGCTCCGCCGGAACTGATGGGATATGAGGGCCGGGCCCTGATCATCGACCCCGACATTTTCGCGGTCGGCGACGTCTGGGAACTGCTGTCCCGCGACATGCAGGGCGCGGCGATCATGTGCCGCATGCGCAACGGCCCCAAAGGCAAGTTCGGCTACTACGCATCGAGCGTGATGCTGCTGGATTGCAGCAAGTTGCGGCACTGGCGGTGCGAGGAACAGTTCAACGAGCTGTTTGACTTCAAGCGCGACTACATGGACTGGGTGTCGCTGAAGCTGGAACGGCCCGAAACCATCGCTGCATTCGAAAACGAATGGAACGATTTCGACCGGCTGACGCCCCAAACCAAGATGCTGCATAACACCCGGCGCCTCACGCAGCCGTGGAAGACCGGCCTGCCGATCGATTTCGAGCCCCCTGACGCGTTCAAGCCGATCCCCATGTACGCCTGGTTGATGCGGTTTGGCCGTCTCTTCTTTGGCCCCAACCGCCTCATTGGCCGCTACTGGCGCCATCCTGACCGCAATCAGGAAGGCTTGTTCTTTGGACTGCTGCGTGAGTGCCTTGAGAGGGGAATCGTGTCTGAGACGATGCTGCGCGAAGAGATGCGCCGCAACCACGTCCGCCATGATGCCCTGCAAGTCATCGAGCGGACGCAACCGTTAGCGGCGTGAGGTCGGTCGCCACGCCGCCCGTGTCCAGCAACGATCCGGCTCCGGGAGAGGACGGCGAACGAGGCTTCGTTCTCGCCCACCTGTCTGATCCTCACGTGCCCCATCGGCTTGCTGCAATGCCGACGGCAATGCTGAGCAAGCGCATCTTCGGCTATCTCGGCTGGCATCTGCGGCGGGTTCGGGTTCATCGCCGGGAGGTCCTCGACGCGTTGGCGATTGATCTGGCAAAGCAAGGCGCCGATCATGTTGCCGTCACCGGCGATATCGTCAACATTGCCCTTCCGAGCGAGTTCAAGTGCGCCGCCGAGTGGCTCAGGACCCTGGGTTCTCCCGACGGCTTGACCGTCGTCCCCGGCAACCACGACGCCTACGTCGCCGTGAGCTGGGATCGTTCCTGGGCAGCCTGGCACGATTTCATGACCAGCGATGACCATGCAGGCCCGTCGCCGCGGGATGCCCAATGTCGCTCCGGCACCATCGACCATGGCTTTCCGATCTTCCGGCGCCGTGGTCCGGTCGCTTTGATCGGGATATCGACGGCCGTGCCGACCGTTCCCGGAAGGTCCTCCGGCCGCGTTGGAATGCGGCAGCTCGAGCGCTTGGGGGAATACCTTGAGCGAGCCGGCGGCGCCAATCTGTTCCGGGTCGTGTTGCTGCATCATCCGCCGCGGGCCGAAGAGGCTCCGAAGCACAAGCAACTCACCGATGCCAGAGAATTCCGCAGAGTGATTGCGGCAAGAGGCGCCGAACTCATTCTTCACGGCCACGAGCATCGCTTCCGTTACGTCGAACTCGCAGGACCCCGCGGCATCGTGCCGGTTTTCGGCGTGCCCTCGGCCTCGATGCTGCCGATCGCCGACGGCAGCATCGCCGCTCAATATCATCTGCATGAGATTCGGCGCCACGGCGCCCATTGGTCGATCCGCACGCATATCCGCAGTTTCAGTCCGGAGCACGGGGGATTTACGGAGAGCAATCGTCGCTCCCTGGTGTTGCCGGCAGAGGCCGCCAGCGAAGCACAACCGGGTTCGACATCCGCAACTTCCTTATGCTAAGGGAAGATTAGATATCCGACCTCCCGATTGAGCTTTGGACGATTGCCCGCGCCGCCAGCGGCGCCCAAGCCGCCCGAAGCTGTCAGCCCGGGCCGGGGGCGTTTTGGACACGTCAGGAGCGGCAAGCCGGAGCGTCGGTCTCCCGCAGCGAGGTCCGCAGATCAGCCGATGCGCACCTACGACCTTTACGTCCTTCGGCAAACGATCAAACCGCTGACGCTCGCGCTGGTGGTCGCGCTGCTGGTGCTGCTCATAGAACGCATGCTGCGCCTGCTCGAGTTGTTGCTGGGCGCCCAGGGCCCCCTGAAGCTGGTCCTGGAAGTGATGGCCTATCTGGTGCCACACTACATAGCTCTGGCGCTGCCCATCAGCCTCCTGATCGGCGTCATGCTGGCGTTCAACCGCCTCAGTCGGGATGGCGAGATCGAGGCGCTGCAATGTGCCGGGGTGGACCTGGGGCGGCTCTCCCGCATGGCTGTGGTCGTCGCCTTGGGCGTTGCGATCGTCACAGGTAGTGTCCTCGGATACCTCAAGCCTTACGGGCGGTATGCCTATCAGGCGATGATCTATACGGTGACCAACGCCGTCCTTCAGGCTTTCGTGCAGTCGGGCGTCTTCAACTCGATCGGCGATACGACACTCCTGGTGCACGATTTTGACGCAGAGAATCGAACCTTCTCCCGAATCTTCGTCTTCCAGGACGGCAAGGATCAATCGACCGCGATTACTGCCGGCGAAGGGATGCTGACGCGGGCGGATGAGGGCTTGCCCGTGCTGCGTTTGTTCGATGGCGTCCGGCTCACGGAGAACCGCGAGGCTCCGGAGCATGGTGCGGACGCAAGTCCGGCGGTGGGCGTGCTCCGCTTCGACCAGCTCCGCATGTCCCTCAGCGATGCTCAGGCTCCGATGTTCCGCCCGCGCGGAATTGACGAGCGCGAACTGACGATCACCGAACTCTGGCAAAAGCGGAACACGCCGCCGCCGGGGATCCGCTCGTCGGACGTGATTGCCGAGTTCAATGTCCGCCTCGCTCGGACATTTTCCGTCCCGTTTCTGCCGCTTCTGGGAATTCCGCTGGCCTTGGGGCGCCGCCGCAGCGATCGGTCATGGGGAATCGCCGCCGGTCTGCTGGTGCTGATCCTTTACAATCAGATCCTCGATCTCGGGAAGAATCTGGTCGAAAGCGGCGAAACGGGGCCGCTTATCGGCATATGGCTGCCGTTCTTGGCGTTTGCGGCGGTGAGTTGCTGGCTGCTTTGGCGGGCTTCCGCGCGGGTGCCGCAGACCAGCGGCGGTGTCTTCCCAACCTGGGGCTTGCTCAGCGACGTCGGCGGCGTTGTTACGCGTTTGACGAGGCGGCAATGAGCCCGATCCTGGGCAGATATCTGTCGGTGCGGTTCATTGCGTCGTTCGCGTTCACGCTCGGGGCGTTGATTGCCGTTGCCTTGACTCTGGACCTCATGGAGGAGGCCGACAGGGTGCTGGCGTCCCAGTGGGGGGGCATCCCGGGGCTGCTCTGGTACAGTGCGCTGCGCTTGCCCGACCTCTTCGGCCAGATGCTGCCGATCGCGACGCTGCTGGGCATCGTGATCAGCCTGGGCCAGTTGCTGCGTCACAATGAACTGGTGGCAATTTGGGGCGGCGGTGTCTCTCCCCTGCAAATCATGGTTCAATTGCTGCCGGTCGCCGTGCTGCTCGGGATCGTGGGGTACTTCAATGCGGATTTTGCCGTGCCGGAGTCCCGTGCGTCGCTGCGGGCGTGGGACGTGGGGGAGGCCCGCAAGACCGGGATTCTCGCCGACGATGGCAAGCTCGCCTGGATGGTGAGCGGCACCGATGTGGTGCGCACGCCAAAACGGGCCGGGCCTTCCGGCGAACTCCACAGTATTACGATCTTTCGCCGCGACGCTCAGGGGCGGTTGCTCGAACGGCTCGATGCTTCTCGTGCGGAGCCCCGGAATGGCGGCTGGCAGCTCTACGACGTCCGCCGGGTGGACACCGGTGCCGCCACCACGTCGCAGGTCCCGGAACTGTTCTGGGATGGCGCGATCGACGTGGCGGCGCTGCCGCTGATCGTCAGTGACAACGGGGATTTGACCAGCCGCCAGTTGCTTGGTTTGATTCGCAACGAAGGCTACGGACAGCGTCCGGGTTACCGCTTCGATACCTGGTTGCAATCGCGCGTGGCCGCGAGCTTGACGCCGACCTTGATGGTCTTGCTGGCGGTTTCGCTGGCGCAGCGGTTTCGTCGCACGGGCGTGTTCGCAACTCTGTTCCTGGCCGCCATCGGTGTCGGCTTCCTGTTTTTCGCCCTGGACGGCGTCGCCTTCGCCATGGGCGAAACCGGGCTCCTGCCGCCCTGGTTCGCCGCCTGGGGCCCGAAAGCGGCGCTCGTCGGCCTGGTCGGCTCGATCCTGCTGAGCAACGAGGCGTAAGCCAGCGCGCCCGGCCGGTCCGGTCAATAACGCACACCACGCGGATCACAGGGCGCGCGACTTTCTCGGCATACAACGTTAGCCGTATGGGAACCTGCTTCGCGCCCAGAGCCGGTGCCGGACGGCCCGCATGACCAATGCAAGTGCGTTGCGATGGGCAAAAATGGAGAATAGAATCAACGGTTAGATAGTTAGGTCGAGGCCTTGATCAGCCGAATCGAGCCTCGTTTCATTAGGGGAAAATAGCCCACAAAAATCAACCAAGAAGGGAGCTCAAAATATGATTTGCCCAACAGCGTGTTTCCGCCATGCGGGGCTGGCCGTCGCCCTGGCGGCGAGCCTGACAGCATCGGGCGCACAGGCAGAACATCCCACCAGCTACGCACCCGTCGCCATCACCGAAGACTTCTCCACAATTATGAACCGCATGAAGGCGGCGAAGCCTGACATTGCCAAGCGGCAGCAGCAACTGCTGGAGGAGCGCTACGATCTCAGCGATCGTCCGGCCGCCGGAGTGACCATGTCGCGCGGCAAGCCGCTTCAGGAAGGGGTGCGGGTCAAGCTTCCGGCCGGCACCACCTGGGATGATCTGGCAAAGATGACGCCGGACGCAATCCGCGATAAGGGAGCGTTTCCGAAGGGCTTCCTACCGCTGCCGCACCCCAACCAGGCGGAAGGCGGGATGGTGTTTCCGAAGTTTCATATCGAGGAGATCAAGAAGCAGGAAGGACGGGATCTCACCCGCTTTGATCTCGACTTTGACCTTCCCGATCACCTGATCCCGGAGTTTCCGCCGGCGATCTACCTGACCACCCGCCCGGATCTGGGCGACGTCTCCAAGGGACAGCTCGTCACCATCATGAACTACTTCGAGCTGTTCAACGGCATTCTGAATCCGAAGCAGATCGAAGGCCTGCGGCTGCTGGTGACGCCGTTCCCGCAACAGCAGTTTAACCAGACGGATGACCGGCGGACCGTGCTGGCAAGCCGGGGCGTGACCTGCTTCGACTGCCACGTCAACGGCCACACCAACGCCTCGACGCACCTCGTCGGCGACATTCGCCCGCAGGAGTTCCGCCACCGGATCGACACGCCTCCGCTCCGCGGGGTGAACATCCAGCGGCTGTTCGGCTCGCAGCGGGCCCTGAAGACGGTCGAGGACTTCACCGAGTTCGAGCAACGCGCCGCCTACTTCGATGGCGATCCGGTGATTGCCACCAAGAAGGGCGTGAACATCCTGGAACGCGGCAGCCAGGTCCACTTCATGGCCGAGTTCGAGGAGATTCTCGACTTCCCGCCCGCACCCAAGCTCGACGTCTTCGGCCGTCTGGATCCGGCGAAAGCGACTGATGCCGAGAAGCGGGGCGAAGCAGTGTTCAACGGCAAGGGCCAGTGCGCCACCTGCCACGCTGCGCCCTATTACACCGACAACCTGATGCACAACCTGAAGACCGAGCGGTTCTTCAAGCCGCAGATGGTCAATGGGCGGATGGCCAGCGCCGATGGTCCGATCAAGACCTTCCCGCTGCGTGGCATCAAGGATTCACCGACCTATCTGCACGACGGCCGGTTGCTGACCCTCGACGACACGGTCGAGTTCTTCAACCTCGTTCTCGGCACGCAGTTGACGGCCGATGAGAAGAAGGATCTGGTGGCGTTCATGCGCGCGCTTTAATCCTTCCCGGCACAACGAACCTTTTCGCCCCGGCCTTGAGCCGGGGCGAATCCTATTCGAGGCGCCGAGATATCGAGGCCGATGGAGCGAATGACAGACAGCCCGCCGCGGCCCCCTCGTCCTCATGTTCAGCCGGCCGATCTCTCCTACCTTGAAAGCCTTTTCCGTGCCGAGGTCGGCTGGAGCCTGGCTCCCGTCCTCTCCTGGGTGATCAAGGAAGGCCGGCATATCAAGAGGCCGCCCAAGTTCATCGCCCGTCTCTGCGACAGCCTTGTCGCCGCGGGGGCGCCGCTCTGGCGCCTGGGCCTGGACGTTCGCACCATTCATCCACGGTTTGCCGCCTGGCACCTGACATGGGACCGGAACTCACGCCGGGTTGACGAGAGGATGTTGGGGCATAATTTCCTCGACACCGTGACCTATGGCGGAAGCCCGACGCACCGGATCCACGAAAAGGGTGCGATGGTCCGGTGCCAGCTGGCGTCTCCGGAAAACAAGGTGGATCATCCGTCGCTGCAGTTTCTTGCCGCGCGCGGCGGGACCGATTACGTCGCGTTCCCTTTGGAGTTCTCAACCGGCCAGCTGAACGCGTTGTGTCTGGCGACCGATCGTCCCGGCGGCTTCTCCGATAGCGATATCGCCAAGTTTCAGGTGCTGGTCCAATTTCTGGCGCTGCCCATCGAGACGTTCGTGGAGCATCGCGCCGCGCTTGCGCTGCTCGATACCTATGTCGGTTCGCGGGCGGGCCGCCGGGTCTTGCAGGGATTGATCCGTCGCGGGGAGGGCGACGTCATCGAGGCGGCCATCTGGTTCAGCGACCTGCGCGATTTTTCCGCGCTGACGGAATGCCTGCCCTGGGCCCAGCTTCTCGAAATCCTCAATGCCTATTTCGAATTCGTCGACGCCGCGGTGACCCCGCGCGGAGGAGAAATTCTGCATTTCATCGGCGATGCCATGCTGGTGGTCTTTCCGACTTCTGCGACGGGCGACCGCCATCAAGCCTGTCTCGCTGCGCTGGACGCCGCACGCGACGCGTTCAACGGCATCGCCACGGTCAATCAGCGACGATCGCGCCGAGGGCAGCCGGCGATCCGCTTCGGCGTCGGCCTGCACATGGGCGAGGTCATCTATGGCAACATCGGCGCACCGGAGCGGCTCAACTTCACCGTCATGGGGGCCGCCGTCAATCGCGCGGCCCGTTTGCAAGACATGACCAAAACGCTTGCCCGGCCCGTCCTGATCTCTTCCGACTTCGCCGCTTGCATCGAAGACCCCGTCGAGTCCCTGGGATATCACCTGCTCAAGGGATTGAAGGACCCGCAGGAGATCTTTGCGCCGCGTGGGATATAATTTCGCTGACGTCGGCCTATGTCGTTAAATGCCGGCAAAAAATAACGGCGGCGCCCGGAGGCAGCCGCCGTTGTCGATGCGAGGAAACGGATCGGCCTAGAACCGGTAGCCGGCGCCGAATCCGCCGTTCGGGATGCCCTCGTCCCAGTTGTTGCGGAACTGGAAGTCGTAAGCGGCCTTGGCGTAGCCGAACCACTCACGGGAGAAGTCGAACTTCAGGCCCAGTTCAGGACCGGCGATGAAGCCATCCTGAACGCCGCGCCCATAGGCGCCACCCCCATAAATGCCAATGTACGGCTTCACCGCCCCAGTGGGCGCCTCGTAGCCGATGCCGAGGGTTGAGCGACCGCCCCAACCGTCATTATGGCTGGTATCCAGCGTATTGAAGCCCTGCTGACTGATCGTGATCGGCAGCCAGGGGGTCGCGTAGTAGGAGATGCCGAGGTCAGCGCCGACCAGGCTGGAGCTCTTGTCGTTGCCGGTGTCGACTTCCTTGAGATTGTAGCCGTACCACGGGCCGAGGGTCACCGCCCACTTCAGCGGTGGTGGTGGCGGCGGCGGCGGGGCGGCAACCGGGGCCGGCGCCGGAGGCGCGGGCTTGGCGACGACCGGGACCGGGAACTCAATCGCGACCCGCCGGTTCTGCGGCTCGCGAACGTTGTCCTTGGTCGGGACCAGCAAGTCTTCCTGCCCGCGACCGATGGTGGTGATGCTGCCGACAGGGACGCCGAGACGAACCAGTTCCGCCTTCACCGCTTCAGCACGGCGAATGGACAATCCCATGTTGTACTGCGCCGAGCCGGACGTGTCGGTATTGCCGGTCGCCACAATGCGGGTCGAGCCGGTCTTTTTGAAATCCTCCGCAGCGTTGGCGATGATTTGCCGCGCTTCCGGAGTGAGAGTCGCCTTGTTCCAGTCAAAGAACACAAGAAACTTTTTCATTTCTTGGCTCGCCGCCGGCTGCGAAGGTGCCACCATCGGTTTGGCCGGAGCAGCCATCGGCTTTGCTTGTGCATAAAGCATATCGGTGTTGCCTACTTCTTGGGCAAAACCGGCCGCCGGCATTAGGAGCACGCCGGCCATCGGGATAATATAACGGCGCATGTCTTTCCCTCTGGATCCTTGCAATCTAGCGCCTGCCGTCCGCATGGTTGCAACACGCGTCCTCTTAACGGCGACATCGCTCTCGCTGTTAACTAGTTCTGCCGTCGGAGTAAAACAACTCGCGGTCGCGCAAATTCAGTTGAGGCGCCGCGCGCGTTGCATGAAGGCCACAGGCGTTGCGCTCATAGCCTCTTCCCCCGGCGCTGGTGGCTTGGGTCCCCTCCGGGTCCTGAGGGCTACCCCTTCTGTGTACGGCAAAAACTTAGCCGTTACTTCGAGGCACTCCTGCATCGGGTGGCCGATGCCGGGGGCGCTCGGTGGCACGGATGCTACGCCAGGAGACCGGCTGCGGCCGACGGCTTTCGATGGTCACCCGGGAAAGGCGATGACGCGGGCAGGGCCAGTCCAAGCCGGGGCTGGATGGCTGATCTGCGACGCCGGAAAAGCGATGATCGAGGCATCGCCGCCGCCGGCCGCTGCCCGTTGCGGCCGATCCTCCGCTACCGCAGGAAGTGTCTTGTATTCGGTTGCATAAACCGCCCAGTCATCCGCGCCGTCCGGGAGCGTCCAGGTGAACGCGATCTGAAGGCTTGCCGCGTTGCCGCCCGGCTCACCCGACTGGGCGCGAACAAAGGCGCGGAACCGCTCTTCGATGCTCGCTTCAACGTCTGCCAGGCGCGCGTCCCGCAAGGAGAGCAACAGCTGGGTCAGGTCAGAAAACAGGACGCGTTCCGCAGGGGTGTGGCTCATAGTCATCGCCTCGTCTGAGCGGCTTGAAGTCTACTCAACGGACCGTTCAAAAGCCGTTAACTGCTGTCCGGATCGTCGTTCGGCCGCGTCCCGAAACGATCCCGTCCGCCGTCCTCCGGTTTGCATCGGAATCGCCTGCTCAGAGTATGAAGCAGTTCACAAACGGCGATTCGAAAGGACGTGATTTATGGATACGGCGGGATCGGCGAGGGCGTCTTCAGGCGCCATGGAGGATCGAGCAGATCAGGACCGAGGCAGCCACGCCGGCCGCATCGGCGACGAGCCCGACGACGACCGCGTGGCGCATCCGGCGGATGCCGACGGCGCCGAAGTAAACGGCCAAGACATAAAAGGTCGTCTCCGTGGAGCCCTGGATGGTGCTGACCAGATACCCGGTATAGCTGTCAGGGCCTATCGCGGGATCATTGAGCACCGACGCCAGAAAAGCGAAGGCGCCGGAGCCGGAAAGCGGGCGCAACAGCCCCATGAGCAGGGCTTCCCCCGGCAGCCCGATCCGAGCCGTTGCGGCGCCCAGCGGCCCGATCAACAGATCAAGCGCTCCGCTTGCGCGCAGCATGCCCACCGCGACCAGGATTGCGACGAGATAGGGGATGATGCGGATCGCCACCTGAAATCCCTCGCGCGCGCCATCAACGAAGGCCTCGTAAACGCGCACCCCGTGCGTGGCGCCAAAGAGCAGGAGGCCGACCACCAGGCCCGGAATGATCCAGGGCGCGACGCTCTGCCCCCAGATGACCGTGGCCGGAATCAGCAGCACGACCAGCGTCAGCGCGAGCATCGACGCCCATGCCGGAGAGTCCGCGGCCGGGTCCGCCGCGGCAGCGAGTTCCGCATCTTGATGCGCCTCGGCCTGGGTAATGTCGTCTGGCTGGCGATTGGCAGCAGGAGAAGCGACGGCGGGATTACTCTCCGCTCCGGTGCCGGAGACCGGCCACCAGCGCTGGCAAGCCTTGGCCATGGCGATCGCCACGGCCGTCGAGCAGAGCGTTGCGAACAGGGTTGTCGGGACGATGCCGGCGGGATCGCTGGAGCCGGACGCAGCACGCAGGGCGATCACGCCGGTCGGCAGCAGGGTGACGCTCGATGTATTGATGGCGAGGAACAGCACCATCGGGTTGCTGGCAACCCCCTTGATCGGATTCAGCGCATTCAGGTGCTGCATGGCGCGGATGCCGAAGGGGGTGGCGGCATTGCCGAGCCCGAGGACATTGGAAGCGATATTGAGAATCATCGCGCCCATGGCCGGATGCTGGGGAGGGACCGAGGGGAACAGGCGCACCAGTACAGGCCGCAACAGTCGGGCGACGATGGCCAGAAGTCCGCCCGCTTCCGCCACCTTCATCAGCCCGAGAAACAGCGTCATCACACCGACCAGGCCGATGGCGAGCGTCACCGCCTGGCCGGCGTCCTCCACGATTGCTTTGGCCAGCCGGGCCATCGTGTCGGGGTCGGCGGCGGCGATCCCCAATTGGCGCAAAGCGGCGCAGCCGAAGGCGAGCAGCACAAGGGCAAGGAAGATGCCGTTCATCGCACGTCGCCGTCAACGATCGGAGGGAACCGCAAACGGCGTGTGCCGCCTATTGCGCTTCGCTGAAACCCAGGGTGCGCACCAGCTGGAAAAGGCGCTTGCGGATGATCGGGTCGGGGATCCGGAAGTAGTTGTGCATGAGCTCGAAAGCCTCGCGCGAATTCATCGGATTCACCTCGAACGGCTGTGCCGGTGCATCGGACAGGCCGGCCGCCATGGCGTAGCCGGATGATGGTGACAGCGAGGCGTCCTCAAGCGCAACACCCTCGAAGAAAAAGGCAACATCGACGCCCAGCGCCTTCGCCATCTTGAACAGATTGCTGGCACCGACACGATTGGTGCCGCTTTCATACTTCTGAATCTGCTGGAAGGTCACACCGATTGCCTGACCGAGCTTCGTCTGGCTGATCCGAAGGCCGACGCGCCGTCCCCGGATGCGGTTACCGACATGCCGATCGATGGGATCGGGACCTTCTTCTGCGACGGGCTTCCTCATAAAAAGAGCGTACGTCAAGTTGTACCAACTGTCGAGACTCTCGCAAAGCTTCGACAAAAGACGCCGCACGCCCGGACCTGGTCCCCCCGAACGCTGGTCCGAGCGGGGAGTCCGACCACCCGAACCGCGATCAGCCTGGCTGCGACAGCAAGGTCAGCCGGTCGGCGTTGCCGAACAGGCGGGGAATCTCGATCTTGGGACAGCGATTCATGATCACGGTCAGGCCTGCCGCCTCAGCCCTGCGAGCGGCCGCATCGTCGCGAACTCCCAGCTGCATCCAGATAAACCGGATATCGAGCCGCGGCTTCAACGCGATCGCCTCGTCCACGACACCGCCGGCAGCGGCGCTGTTTCGAAAGACGTCGATAAACTGCACGGGGAATGGAATATCGGCAAGAGAGGCGTAAACCCGCTCGCCGTTGATCGTCCGCCCCACCTCATTCGGATTGACCGGGATCGCCCGCCAGCCGCGCGTCTGCAGGAAAGCCATGACATAGTTTGAGGCGCGCGCCGGATTCGCGGATGCACCGACGACCGCCGCGGTGGTTGTCTCGGCAAAGACGCGTCGAAGCAGCTCGTCGGGATAAACCAGCGCGCCGGTCATCGACCCGTCCATTCGGGCATCGGCTGCTTGGCGAGGAACGAGTCAATGCCGGCCTGCGCGTCGTGCGTTCTCATGTTGCAGGCCATCGTTTCGCTGGCGAGCTCGTATGCGGCCTCAATGCCGACTTCCAGCTGCTTATAGAACAAGCGCTTGCCCAGCGCGACCGCCGCCGGAGACTTTGATGCGACCGAAACCGCCATCTTTGCAACTGCCGCGTCCAGTTCTTCCGCCGCGACGACCCGGTTAACAAGCCCCCACCGTTCCGCCGTCGCCGCGTCCACGAAGTCGCCGGTAACCAGCATCTCCATTGCCTGCTTCCGGGAAAGGTTGCGGCTGAGCGCGACCATAGGCGTTGAGCAGAAAAGACCGAGGTTGACGCCGGAAACGGCGAATCGGGCTTCCCTCGCGGCAACCGCCAAATCACAGGTTGCGACCAGCTGGCAGCCGGCGGCGGTTGCTACACCATGGACTCGTGCGATCACCGGCTGTGGAATGCCAACGATCGCCAGCATGACGTCGGCGCAGAGGCGAAACAGCGACCGGGTCGCTTCGTCGCTGGAATTGGCCCGCATCTCCTTCAGGTCGTGACCGGTGCAGAACGCTTTCCCGGCTCCCGCCAGGATGACGGCCCGAATGCTCCGGTCGTCGCCGATGCTCCGGAATTCGTCATGCAGTTCGGTCAGCAACGCAACGGAGAGGGCGTTGAATTTGTCCGGCCGGTTCAAGGTGAGCGTGGCGACGCCATCGGCATCGTGTCGCGATAACGGCCGCGCCTGCACATTTGACCTCTCTCCCACCGTCGTCTGCATGTCCCGGGTTCTCCTGCTTTGCTTCGCTCCTCTCGCGCGCCGGCGAGTGCGGACCCGCGTCACTCCCTTATGTCTGCCGCCGAAGTCCCCGCGGCAAGGCGAAAGACGGCTGACGATCGGGATTGACCTGGTGGATGGGGTGTCTAGGCTTGAGCGTGCCGGTGGAAGAGGGAGCAAGAAGCGCATGTCGGCACCGAAAATCTCAGTTTCCGAATTCGATGAGATCATTCGCGAAGATCTGCCGTGGGCGCACGAGATCGGGATGCGCACCGATGCCATTACCCATGGTGCGGCGACCTTGCGTCTGCCCTTTCATGCCGGCTCCCTGCGGCCGGGGGGCGTGGTTTCCGGACCGTCGATCATGGCGTTGGCCGACGCCTGTATGTATGCCGTCGTGCTGTCGGCCATAGGCAGCGTCAAGCTGGCTGTCACCACCAGCTTCAACATCAACTTCCTCTATGGAGCGCGGCCGGTGGACCTCCTGGCGGACGGCAGCATGCTGCGCCTGGGGAAGCGGCTGGCGGTGATCGAGGTGCGGCTGCACTCGGAAGGTCATGCCCAACCGGTGGCGTATGCGACGGGAACCTATTCGATCCCGCCGCCGAAGACGAGCTAGGCGCTAAGCGGAGAGATCGCGTCTCATCTGCCCATCGCCGCCGTCAGAGGGAAGTCGCTGACCGCACCGAAGGCACGATCCGCTTCCTGAATCTTCTGCAGCGCTCCGCGCATGTACGGCGAATACAGCTTATCGCGGCCAACGATGTGGGCGGTCAGCCAGTTCTTCAGGAACGCCAGCACCTCGCGCCCGTGCATCGATTCGGGATTCCGGCGATACCGGTCGCGGATATCATGCACCTGGGCGCGCAACGTGTGGTGCGTGCGGACATGAGCATCGATTTCCGGGTACCCGCAGGCTTCCATCAGGGATTCCTCCCGGGCGAAATGGTAGTCGGTGTAGTCCAGAAGTGCGTCGAGAACCTTGGTGACTGTCTCGATCGGTTCGCCCGAGCGGATGGCATCGTCCAACTGGTTGATCAGACTGATCAGCACCTTGTGGTCGGTATCGAGAGAGTTGACGCCAACGCTGAAGTCGGGGGTCCAGTGAATGAGCGGCATCGAACGCGTCCTCTTCCGGATCAGCCGGCGCCCAAGCGTAAGTGGGTCTATTCTCCCCGCTGACCGCACTAGCAAACCACTATTTGCGGCCATAGACAACTGGTGGATGCAACATTTTTAGCGAAAGCCGCGGCGCCTCTGTCAAGGACGGTCAACAAATCATTATGATTTGCTTTCGCAATGCAGTATGGACCTAGCTCACCTCATGTGCATTGTTTTGTCGTGGCGCATGCGCCGCCCGCTTTTGCAGAGGGCGGTCCGGATGACATTGACAGGCAGGGTATGATACGAGCGGGGGATAACGTCGGCAAAGGGTTGCGAGATGCTTCCAGAAATGGTTCATCCGTCCAACTACCTGCAGCGGATGCCGGACGGCACCGTCAAGCAAACAAACCCGTTCACCGGCACCGAAGTCTGGACGGTCCCCGGGCGGGGACACAGACCTCTCGGCAATCACCAGAAGTCCGGCTCGCCCATTGACGCAATTCGTCTGGATGAACACTGCGCCTTTTGCAGCAGGCGACTGCTCGAGACACCGCCGGAAAAGGCGCGGCTGGTGCGGACGGAAGACGGTTGGCAGACGCTGAAGATGCTTACCGTCGAGCGTCTCGCAGAGACCCGGGCGGAATTTCGCCGCGTGCCGAACCTCTTCGAAATCGTCTCGTGGGATTACTGGCAAGAGAACTTTGGCCACGCCCTCGCCGAACCGCTTGCGGCGCGCCAGCGCGCCTATGTCGCCACGGAAGCGGGGCGCCGCCACGTCCTGGATGTGATCGAAACCCGGATGCGCCTGTCGGGCGTCGACCCCGCGCTTCTGGCAGCGATGCCGGTCGAGGACAAACTGGCGGCGGCAAACGCCTTTTTCGGAGGCGGGCACGAACTCATCATTGCCCGGCGGCACTTCATCGACGGTGCCACGCATGACAGCGAACTGGCCGGGTCCGGGTCGCTTACGCCTGAAGAGCACTACCAGTACCTGCGCTTCACCATCCATGCGATGCGCGAGATCTACCTCGAGAATCGCTACGTGCGATTTGTCGCGGTCTTCCAGAATTGGCTTGCCCCAGCCGGCGCTTCGTTCGACCACCTGCACAAGCAACTGGTCGCCCTCGATGCCCGCGGGGTCTACAACGACATGGAAATCCGCCTCGCCCGCGCCAATCCCAACATCTACAACGAAGCGGCCGTTAACTTCGCCGGCTATCGCAATCTGATCTTCGCCGAAAACGACCACGCCGTGGCGTTTGCCGGCTTCGGCCACCGCTTTCCGACGCTGGAGATTTACTCAAAAGGCGAGCGCAGCCAGCCGTGGAACCATACCGCCGAGCAACTTCGAGGCATGTCTGATCTCGTCCATGCCTGCCACGTGGCGATGGGCTCGGCGATCCCCTGCAACGAGGAATGGCATTATAAGCCTCCCGATGCCGACTCGCCGATGCCGTGGCGGATTCTGATCAAGTGGCGCATCTCCAATCCGGCCGGCTTCGAGGGGGGCACCCGCATTTATGTGAACACCATTGATCCGGAGGGATTGCGCGACAAGATGGTGCCGCGTCTCTACGAGTTGCGCAACGAAGGGCGGATCGCGCCGTTGCGGATCGGCGCAGAATGTCACTGCGTGCCCAACTGCCTGAAGTACAACCCCGCGGTGCGGCACGAGGATCGTGAAGACCGGGAATTCCCCCCTCTGTCCGCCGCGGCACGGCCGACGACGCCGTGAGTCAGGCGCGACTCGTTTCCATCTGAAGCAGGCGTTCAACCGTCTGCTCGGCCAGCGTCACCGTTTCGTTGACCGCCAGGCTGGCGTTGACGATATGTGCCGAGTTGACCAGGGTCAGCCCGGGGAGGGACGTCACGGTCGGCGGCAAGTGGTCCGAGTAGTTCAGTGTGCTGACGGCATAGACGTGGCGCGCCCTGGCGATGCGAAGCGCCAGGATCTGGTCGTCGCTGACGTCCGGATACATTCTCCGCAGGCCGGCGAGGAACCGCTGCCCGATTTCGGCGTCGGAGAGGCTCCAGAACGGATCGTCGCCGGTCACATAGCGCGGCAGGTACACGAGCGTCTTGCTGCCCAGATACGTCTGCGGATTTACCAGGGAAGACATCTCGATCACGGCGGTGAACGGGATATCGCGATCGGTGATGTAAGTGAGATAATAGCCGCCGAGCGGCCTCGTCAGAACGACCGACGCGCAGATCACGCCGTTGTAGGTCACCTCCCGCAGCCGGCGTTGCTCGTCTTCGGTAAGTCCCTCGCAAATCGTTGCGGCCAGCGGCGAAGCCGTGGTCACGACGAGCCGCTCGAAGGTGAGCTTCTCTTCGCCGCGGCTGAGTTCGAAGGCGCCATCGGCCGTCCGCACGATCCGCTCCGCCGGCCAGCCGGTCAGGATGCGCACGCCCTCGTTTGCCAGCAGCACCGCGAACTGATCGAGGATCCGCGCGTAGCCGCCCGGAACATAGCCGAACATCTCCGTCTTCATGCCGCCCTGCCGGGCGGCGTAGAAGCGCCGCGCGTATGACCAGATAAACGACGCCGACGCCTTCTTATAGTTTTCACCCAGCTTGGCAGCGAGGAGGGGCCGCCAGATGTTTTCGAACACGCGCCGACCGGAGAGGCGCGTCAGCCAGTCTGCGAGGGGGATGGCTTCCAGGCGCCGGCCGTCCTCGATCCGGGCCATGTAGAGGATCGTCAACCCAAGGCGAAATTTGTCCAACAGGTTGAGCGCCGGAAACCGCAGGTAATCCAGGGCATTGTTCAGTTGATAGAGCCCCTTGCCGGTGAAGAAGCCGGCGCGGGTGACCTTCCAGTCGATTTCGGCATCGAGGCCCAGTTCGTCGAGCACCCGCCGCAGCCGCTGATCCGACAGCATGATCACGTGATAAAAGCGGTCCCACGTAAGGCCGCCGACTTGCCAGGCTGAAGCCAGTCCGCCCAGCTTCGGGGCTGCTTCCAGGACGGTGACGTGATGCCCCGCCTGCGCCAGGCGGTGGGCGATCGTCAACCCGAGCATTCCACCGCCGACAACGCCCCATCGCTTCATCTTGCTATGCTCATGGTCTGTGCTTGGTGTCGGGAACGTCGGGCACGCATCGAGGGTGCCCTGCCTGCGCAATCGGCTCCGCCAATTACCAGGTGCCGGTGTTTGCCATGTCTGCCCACGGTTTGGCTATCGGCAAGGCCTCACCTTTCTGCAGCAGCTCGATCGAAATGCCATCGGGCGAGCGGACGAAAGCCATCCGGCCATCGCGCGGCGGACGATTGACGACGACATTCCCAGCGAGCAACCGTTGGCAGGTTGCGTAGATGTCATCGACGCGAAACGCCAGATGACCGAAATTGCGGCCCCCGTCGTACTTGCCCTCGTCCCAATTCCAGGTGAGTTCCAGCAGCGGCGCGGCATCTTCGCGAGCGCGCTGTTCGTCCGCCGGAGCGGCCAGGAAGACCAGCGTAAATCGCCCCGGCTCATCGTTCATGCGCCTGATTTCCCGGAGCCCGAGCTTGTTGCAATAGAAGTCCAGGCTTTTGTTCAGGTCGCCCACCCGGACCATTGTGTGCAGGTATTGCATGCGCCTCTCCTGTCATCAGCTCCGGCTGGGGCCAGCAGCCCGGCATCAGGAGATGTGGGAATAATCGCCTCGTGGGCAACGCTTAATGCCAAGCGCAAGGCGCCTTGCCAATGCAGGGTCAGGAAAACCGGCTAGAACTTGTAGTCGACCATGACCCCGCCAAAAAACTGGTGGGGGGACGGGTCGTTCTGCTTGTCGGTCTCCCCGGCACCAAGCATGCGCTGGTAACGCGCCTGCGTCTGGATGTTCCAGTTGTCGGTAATCGAGTAGCCGAGACCGAGTCCGACACCGACGTCCTGAAATCCGGGTTCGGCCGTGCTCCCGGAGCGCAGTGCGGCCGACCGGTCCAGACCAAGCCCGCTGACGTTCGAGCCCTCCGGGGCATACGTCGAAAACAGCCGCGTATTGAATTGCCAGGAAGGAGAAAGGGCCGCCGAGTAGTCAAGGCCCGGCTGCACCAGCCATCCGCCCGACGATCCCTTCGGGTCGGTGGCGAACTGCAGGTCCATCCCGACCGTCCCAGCGGGTTGGCCGGTTGCGTCGTCATGGAACAGATAGCCGATAAAGCCGCCCAGCTCGACGGGCTTGCCGTCATCCCGCTTCGCGGCGACCACCGGCTCTTCCGGATGCGATGTGTCCGGACGGTAATCGAAGGTGGGGCCGGCCTGCAGCGTTTTGCTGTCCAGCAGATTGGTGCGCATCTGGATGCCGCGCTGGCCGGTGGCAGGGGAAGGCAGCAACTGGCGTTCCAGCGATCCCGACGATCCTGCCGGGGCTTCAACAGATCCAGTCAGACCTTTCGAAGGCGGGGCAAGCACCGAGGACGCGGACGGTCCCGTGAGGGGGTCAGCCTGGGCTACGGTAGCCACAAAAACAGCAACACTCGCCAATGCACCGGCGCGTCGCGAGAGCTCGAAAAAAGCTGACAAAACCTGCACCACCTGGGTGGACCGATGAACACAACTGAAAGAAAAACTCACGAAGCTGATATACGCCGCTCCCCCGGCGGCGTCTACACCTCCTGCGATAGTTGAAGAGATTCCAAGCGAGGGTTGCGCGAGTGCAACGCTGCGGCGCTCCTGCATTCGGGCTGCTGCCGTAACCGCGGCAAACTGGCGGTTTGCCGGTCAGGTGCTCGGTTCGGCCGCATCATGGGGGTTTTCGATCTGTGCTGGCGTCGCGATGGCGATGCAGCGATAGGTTGCATACCGGATGTCGAGAGGCGCGAACTGTTCCGCGCTCTCCAGGCCGGCGGAACGGCCCGTCCCCTGACAAATCGTCTCCGCGAGTTGATCGACCTCGCTTCGGGAATCCGTGGCGGGGACGTGGCGGACATAGAAGCGATCCTCGCTATAGGTCACCACCCGGGGACCCTGGACGACCTCGGCGCAGCCGCCAAGCATCATCGGCACGAAAGCCAGGAACGGCAGAAGCTGTCGCATAACAGGATGTTAATCCAGCGGCCAGAACTTCGCAAACGCCGCGGCCACTGCAACCGCTTTCCCCGGCACCTACATAACCGTCCTGTATCCGGCGAAGGTGCCGGATGCGGAAGAAAAGAGAGGGACGATGAGCAAGCGCATTCTGATGCTGGTGGGTGACTTTGTCGAAGACTACGAGACCATGGTGCCCTTCCAGGCGCTGCAGATGGTTGGATACACCGTGCACGCCGTCTGTCCCGGCAAGAAGGCAGGAGACAAGGTTCGAACCGCCGTCCACGACTTCGAGGGCGCTCAGACCTACAGCGAGAAGCCCGGCCACAACTTTCCGCTGAACGCCAGCTTCGACGAGGTCAAGGAGGGAACGTATGACGCGCTGCTGATTCCGGGCGGACGGGCGCCCGAGTACCTGCGATTGAACGAGCGCGTCCTGGCCATGGTTCGCCACTTTGCTTACGAGTGCAAGCCGATCGCCGCTGTCTGCCACGGGGCGCAGCTGCTGGCCGCGGCCGGAGTGATCAAAGGTCGCCAGATCTCCGCTTATCCAGCCTGCGCGCCGGAGGTGGAACTGGCTGGCGGTCAGTTCTGCGATATTGCCGTCGATGCTGCGGTGACGGATGGCAATATTGTAACGGCGCCGGCGTGGCCCGCTCATCCGGCGTGGCTCGCGCAGTTTCTGAGAGTGCTGGAGACCGCACGCGATCGCGCTGCCTGATGGGGGAGGGGAGGTGCCGCGCATTTGCGGGCGCCAGACACCTTTTCGACGCTTGCCTGCGGATCTAGGGATTGCCCAGAATCATCGCGCCGGCCGATGTGCCCGACCTGCTTCGGCCGGGGACGACCGTCTATGCGCCGGGAGCGGGCGGTGAATCGCCGGTATTCGCGGCGGCCCTTCAGGCGGCACCGGACGCCTGCCGGCAGGTCCGGTTCGTCGGCGTCTGGCTTCCGGGCATCAACCGTATCGACTACGCGGGTCTGCATCCGGAGGCGCGGGCGACGGCCTTCTTTGTGACCCGTGACATGGCCGCGAGCCACGCCGCCGGCCGCCTCACGTTCCTGCCCATGTCCTACTTCGAGACGTTTCGCTTCCTCCGCGAGCGGATGCGGGTCGACCTTGCGGTCCTCCACACCACGCCGCCCGATGGCGAGGGGCTTGTCTCGCTGGGGGTCGCCAACGACTTCACGCCGGCGGTCGTGGCGCAGGCTGCCACCCGACTGGCCTTCGTCAATCACCACATGCCGCCGACGCGCGGCGCCGGGCGCATCCGATACTCGGACCTGGACTATGTGGTCGAAGCCGATGCTCCGCTGCTGTCGGACGACGATCTCCCCGATCCAGCGTTCGATGCGATCGGCCGGCACATTTTCGGTCTGATCAGGGACGGCGACACGATCGAGGTCGGCATCGGCCGGGTGCAGCGGATCTTCGCAGCACTTGCCGGGAAGCGGGATCTTCGCATCCACAGCGGTGCGATCACCGCGCCTCTGCTCCGCCTCGTGGAAGCCGGCGGCATTGCCCAGGGCGGCGATGCCATCACCACCGGTATCGCTCTCGGCAATGCGGCACTCTATCGCTTCGTCCGCGATGACCCCCGGGTGCGCTTTGCCTCCGTCGGCTGGACGCACGATATCGCGACGCTGCGCGCCATCCCGCGGTTCGTCGCCATAAACTCGGTGATCGAGGTGGACTTGTTCGGTCAGGCCAACGCCGAAACAATCGATGGTAGACAGGTCGGCGCCGTCGGCGGACTGGTCGACTTTATCCGCGGTGCCTTCGCCTCTCCTGGCGGCCGAGCCATCGTTGCGCTGCCGGCGACCGCACGAAGCGGGGCGGTCTCGAAGATCGTCCCGTCCTTTGCCGCCGGAACGCCCATCGGCGTGACGCGCGGTGACATGGATACCGTGGTCACCGAGTACGGTGTTGCGGACCTGCGCGAGAAGTCGATCGACGAGCGGGCCGCGGCTCTGATCGCCGTCGCTGCCCCGCAATCTCGTGACGACCTCAGCCGCGCCTGGTCGCGGCTCCGCGCGCGCCTCTGAGCCTCATCGGGCTCCCAGTCTGCCAGGCTAAATGCCGCTGCCGGATTCGAGAATGCCGGTCAGGTATTCGACCCGGCGGAGCAGCGCGCGCAGCGTCTCATCGACGAAACCTTCGGTGGCCATCCGTCGCAGCGTCTCGATCAGATAGTCGCGGTTCAGGCCGGCAACGCCGCGGGCGGCGACAATGACGTCCGCGGCGCGTTCAACGGGAAGCTCGCCAGCATAATGGGGATGCTCCGGGTCCGAAATGAAGGTGTAGGCGCTGACGGCGCCAGCTTCACCACCCGTCAGCTCGACCGGCAACCAACAGGCGGCGTAGGCATAAGACATGAGCTCGCGCTCATCCAGATAGGCCTTCACGCCGGGCCAATCCGCCGCGGCGACCTTAAACGCCACACCCTCGCACTGGCCTCCCGGCGCCAGGCCGAGGACCAGGCCCGGCCGCTCCGGTGTGCCGCGCCAGTGACGGGACCACACGCAGAACGATCGGTGGAAGCCGCGCAGCACGCCTGGAACCTGGGCCAGGTGGCTGAACTCGGGTCGCCACATCAGCGATCCATAGCCAAACACCCAGCAGCAGCCGTCGTTTTCGCTCAATGCCGCACCGTTCACGCCGCCCTCACGGGATGACATAATCTCCGACGAGAGCCCTGTTGTCACACGGAGGAACGTGGATGAGCGAAGGAAAGGAGCATCGTCATCAACACGAGCATGCGCATCTGCACAGCCACCGGCACGAGCATCTGCACGGCAAACTGACCCACGCCCACGAGCATGTGCACGAGCACAGCCACGCACACATTCATCAACATGCCCATTCCCACACCCACGACGCCGGCGACGGCGACGTTCACAATCACCAACACGAAGATCACGAAAGCAAACCGCACGATCACGCGCACCGCATCAGCGATCTGGAGCCGCATGATCATCGGCACGCGGCAGGGGCCGACGACTAGCGCGTCGGCCCTACGTCCCCCTACGTCCGGAGCCGTTCAGGCAGCCGTCTGACGCCACGCGCGCAGGTACTCGGCGACGCTCCAGGCCTGGGCGACGCACCCGCGATCGGCATAGGGAGGGTCTGCGTCGAAGATCTCGCTGATCGACCCGATGCACCCGGCGTTGAGGTGCGCGTTGAAGCCATCGAGGAAGCGACGGCCTTGCTCCCGGTCCCCCGGGTGCATCTTGACCCAGGCATCGATGAACGGACCGATCAGCCAGGCCCAGACCGTTCCCTGATGGTAGGCGGCATCCCGCGCGTGCAGGTCGCCCCAGTAGCGCGGCTTGTAATCGGGATGGCCGGGGGCAAGGGAGCGCAGCCCGACGGGGGTCAGGAGCTCGCGCTCCACGACGTCGAGGACCGGCTTCCAGCGCTTGGCATCGAGCACCGGGTGACGCAGCGACAGAGCAAAAATCTGGTTTGGACGCAGGGCGTCGTCGTCGCCGTGCTCCCCATCGACGATGTCGTACAGGTAGCCTCCGGCCTCGTACCAGAAGCGGGCGTTGAAGGCCTGATAGGTCTGATCGCCGATTTCCCCGAGGGGCGGCAGATCGGCGTTGTAGCCCTCTTCGCTCGCCCAGCTCGCGAGCAGGCGCAGGGCGTTGTACCACAGCGCATTGATCTCGACCGCCTTGCCGCGCCGGGGTGTCACCACCCAGCCATCGACCTTGGCGTCCATCCACGTCAGCTGATAGCCTTCCGCGCCCTGCCGCAGCAGTCCGTCGGACGGATCGACGCCGATGCCGAACCGCGTGCCGGCAAGGTGATGGCGGACGATATCAACCAGCTTCGGCAACAGCTCGCGCAGCAGCGCGCGATCGCCGGTCGTCTCCAGGTATCGATCCACCGCATGGAAGAACCACAGCGTCGCATCCGCGGTGTTATAAATCCCTTCGCTTTCGTGCTCAGGAAACAGATTGGGAATCAGGCCGTCCCGGATGTGCTGGGCAAAATTGCGCAAGATGCCGCGGGCTTCGGCGTGCCGGCCCGTCACCAGCGTCAGCCCTTCCAGGCTGATCATCGTGTCGCGCCCCCAATCGGTGAACCAGTGATAACCGGCAATGATCGTGCGGTAGGGATCGGTGCCTGACGCGGTCGCCTGCGTCTCCTGGCGGGGCGGCTCGATGACGAAGCTGTCGGCCGCGATCACCAGTTCGTTTGCCGGCGCCTCGCGCAGGCTCGGGTGCGCCGCTTCGAGCAGGGAGCGCCGTCGGGCGACTTCTTTCGCCATGGCCTCGCCCGGGAGAAACGCCGTTGCCGCCTCCCAGCTCTCAGTCGAGGCGGTGAGCACTGTGTCCTGCCCCGCAACCAGAGTGACGTCGAACGACCCCGGCGTCCACAAGCCGCCGCGACAGTCGTAACCGCGCTTGCTCTCCCAGCCGTAGAAGATCTCCTGCCGCGAACCGCCGTCGAGCGTCACCGACGCGCTGTCCCCCCGCAGCATCAGCTTCAGGCTGGGGACGCCGTCTTGCGCCAGAACCTCGTGACGATCCCCCTGGCTGACGATGCGGTAGGGGGTGGCGCTTCCTTCGCTCACCTTGGCGTCGCTCGGTCGAATGTTCAGAAACGGCCGGATGCGCAACGCCAGGCGCTGCGCTCCTGAGATCAGCCGCCAGGCGATCAGCACCGTGTTCTGCCCGTGCGGCATGACCAGCCGGCGCTCGATCACGACGTCCCCCAGGGAGAAGCGCCAGACCGGCAGGCCCATCTCCAGGCGGAACTCCGCGAGCCCGGCATCTTCTCCGGCGGCAGCCTCGCCATCGCTGACCTGGTCCACGCCAAGTTTTGCGGGCTGTCCGCCCGCCAGCGTGACGCTCTCGCCCAGGGCGTTGAGCATCATCGTCCGGCCCAGCGGCACCGGCAGCGCCGCCGTCAGCAGGCCATGGTAGCGCCGCGTGATCAGGCCGGTTACGGTGCCGCAGGCATACCCGCCCAGGCCGTTGGCGACCAGCCATTCGGGCGGAGCGCCGGCATCCCCTCGGACTGCCTCTGAGCGCCAATCGAGAACACGAAGACAATCCGTCATCGACTTCCGCTCCTAAATTGTTGCTAAACCTATGCTCGCCTCAGTCTCCGACTCGGCTTCCTCGATGGGTTGGGCGGCAGGCCGCATCAGCACGCAGGCGTTGCCGGGTAATCGCCAACCTTCGTCGCCGTAAATCGGCGGTGTCCCCGAGCCGCCATAAGCGGGATCCTCGCTGGACCACATCACCTCCCAGGTCTCGCCGCCGCCCGGTGCGAGAAGCGGCTCCGGCGCCGGATCCAGATGCAGATCGGATTCAAGGTTGACCAGCATCAGCCGGTCATTCTCTTCCCCGAAAAAGCGCAGGACGAACGCGCCCGGCCCGAGACAGGCACCATCCACGCCGTGCCGACGCTGCCGGCGGAGGACCGGGTCTTCCCGCCGCAACCGCAGGAGGTCGGTATGCAGGCGCACGGCTTCCACGTTCCGCTCCCGTTCGGCCGGATCGAGCTTGCAGCGCTCGAAGGTCTGCCGATCGGCGGGAGGCGCCATGTTGTCCTGCATCTCCGGTGTGGCGAGACTTCTGAACTGCTGCAGGAAGACTTTTCGACCTTCATAGACCAGGCCTGCTAGTTCCTGGTCGTGGTCAGCAAAGTAAAGAAAGGGCGCAGACGACGCAAATTCCTGCCCCATGAACAGCATGGGTGTTCCTGGTAAAAGCAGGATGTAAGCAGTCATTGCCCGGCACAAGGCCGGCCGGGTCAGTTTGTGTATACGATCGCCGACGCCGGAATTGGCAATCTGGTCGTGATTTTGAATGAAGGTGATAAAGTGCGAAGGCGCAAATTTAAAGGCGAGCGTGCCGCGCCGGTCTTTTTGCCACTTATATCGCTGTCCCTGATAGAGAAAGCCGTACTTGGCGGCTGAGACGAACTCCTGCGGATTGCCGTGGTAGTCGGTATAGTAGGCTTCCTTGCGGCCGGTCAGGGCGACGATCGCCGCATGATGCAGGTCATCGTTCCACATCGCATCGATGCCGAAACCCCCTTCTTCCGGGGAGCGAAGCAGCCGGACGTTCTGCGGTTCGTTTTCCGCGACGATGATGACGCTCCGGTTGCCTGCCGCGGCATGCGCCGCGCTGGTGACCGCTGCGAGGATATGCTCGTGCGTTTCATCAAAATCATAGATGTTCTGCGTGGCATCAAGCCGCAGTCCGTCGAAGTGGAACTCATCGATCCAGTACCTTGCATTAGATACGAAGTACTCACGCACTGGATCGCAGTGATCGCCGTCGAAATTCAGCGGCTTGCCCCAATCTGTCTCATACTTGTCGGTGAAATAATATGCGGAAAACCTCTCGAGAAAATTACCGACGGGCCCAAGATGATTGTAGACAACATCCAGAATCACAGCCAGGCCGTGGCCGTGGGCGGCATCGATAAAAGCGCGCAAGTCGTCCGGACCGCCGTAAAGGCGGGTCGGTGCGAACATGTTGACGCCGTCGTAGCCCCAGCCGAAGGCCCCTGTGAAATCGGCGATTGGCATGATCTCGAGGACAGTGATTCCAACCGCCTTGAGACCTGCGAGCTCGTCGATCGCCGCGCGCCACGTTCCGCCGGGCGTGAAGGTGCCGATATGCATCTCATAAATCACCTGGCCCTCGAGAGAAGCCCCGCGCCAGTCTCCGTCGGTCCAGGGAAAGCGGGGATCGATGACCTGTGACGGCCCCAGCGGGCCTTCCGGCTGGAACCGGGAGGCGGGGTCGGAACACAGAGTTTCGTCATCGTCGATCCGAAACCAGTACAGGGTCCCGGCGCTGGCATCGGGAACTGTGACCGAAAAGTAGCCGTCGCCCTCCTCAGCCAGGGGCGTGGTCGAGAGCCGCTCGATCCCGTCGGCGATCACGACCGCCACCCGCTCATGCCCGGGTGCCCAAACGCGAAAGTGGACACCCCCGCCAATCGCCTCCGCGCCGATGGGATACCGGCGCTCTGCGGTCACCCCCGCTGGCCCGGAGGCCGGCCTGGTTGCATTCACCACATCAACGAAATTACCGCGATCTTGCTCGGACGCCGTCAACACCTGAAGGACCCCTTCGTCAATGGATTGGCTGCTGCTGCTGCCCGTGGAGTGCAAGCGAAACGAGGGCGGAGAGACTCGGTTCCCGGATCAGTGGATGGATGATTGCCGCATGCGGCACCGTCCCGCGCCTGGAAATGGGGCGACGGCCAGTGAGCGCGGCGCGGTCTTGTGCCGAGGCTCAGGTGAAAAGGAAGAAAACGATCGCCAGCGCGATAACGGCCCCGGCAAGGGAAAGCGCCAGGATGTAGCGAACGACGCCCTCGGGTTTTGCTTGCCTGGCCTCGGTCGGGGAACGATCGGCCGTCATAAGAAGCACCTCGTCAAGGTTTAGAGGCTGGAAAACCGCCGCAGCGGCGGCGGCCCAGCGGTGCCTGCCTTCCGGCAGGTTGCGGCTTCGGCAAGATCACCAAAGCCGCCGGAGCATTCGGTCGGAACGAGCGACCCTCGTGCCAGATTCACCAGGCGGCGAGGCCTTCCCTCACTTGTCGCGGTGAACTTGGGGATCCTCTTCCAGAGCTTTCGCTTTGCCCTTCGCCTCAGCTTCCCGGAGTTCCTCCGCCTCGGCGCCGTCGAGCGCCTGGACCGCCTCGCGTGCAAACTCTTCGACGCTTCCGGCTTTTACGAATTTTTGTGTCTGATCGTTGTATTCACGAGCCGCTTCCCGGTTTCCTTCGCCCTGATTTTTGTCGGTCATCGGTGTCATCCTCCATGCAAAGTCCGCTTTGCCCTAAACCGCGTGCGGCCGTCCCGGTTCCGCGGCGACCTGCAGCGACTCACCCGCCGACGATCTCGCCGCCGTTCGGATGGAGAATTTGCCCGGTCATGTAAGAGGAGTCGGCGCAGGCGAGAAACAGGTGGCACGGGGCCACCTCGTTCGGTTCCCCGGGCCGCCCCATCGGTACGTTCTTCCCGAAGGTCCTCACCTTCTCCGCATCGAAACTCGCCGGAATCAAAGGCGTCCAGATCGGCCCAGGTGCAACGCCGTTGACCCGGATGTTTCTGTCCACGAGCGATTGCGCCAACGACCGCGTCAGGGAAACGACGGCGCCCCGCGTGGCGCTGTAGTCCAACAAATGCTTGCTGCCACGATACGCAGTGACCGAGGTGGTGTTGATGATCGCGCTGCCTTCCGGCATGTGGGGAAGTGCCGCCTGGGTCATGTAGAAATAGCCAAAGACGTTGGTGCGAAACGTCCGATCAAGCTGGGCGCTCGGGATCTCGGTGATATCGACGCGCGCGTGTTGTTCGGCGGCGTTGTTTACAAGGACGTCGACGTGACCATAGCGATCGACGACCCGCGCCACCGCGTTCCGGCAGAAGTTCTCGTCGGCGATATCCCCGGCAAGGAGCAGGCAGTCGCGCCCCTCCTCAGCGATGAGCCGGGCGGTGGCGCGGGCATCTTCGTGTTCTTCCAGATAGACAATCGCGACGTTTGCCCCCTCCCGCGCGAACAGGACCGCCACCGCCTCGCCGATTCCGCTGTCGCCGCCGGTAACGATCGCGGTCTTGCCCGCCAGCCGATCGGATCCCCGAAAACGGGGTTTGACCTCCGGCTTCGGATGCATCACGCCTTCAATCCCCGGCTGTCGCTTCTGAACCTGCGGCGGCTTGGTATCGGTGTCTTCCATTTTCATGGGCCTCGATTGGCGTTCGGCAAACTTCTGGTAGAAGACGGAACGGGCGAAGACAGCGCTGGTTCCGGACAGGGAACTTGCTACCGCTCCTTACGTTTGACTTGGCCATCACTGCTCAAATAGGGAAGCACCATGTTACTTAAGGAATTGCTCTCGTCAGAGCCGGTTCTCAGCGTTCATCCGGACGCGAAAGTGGTCGAGATTGCCCGATTGATGCTGAACCAGGACGTCGGCCTCGTCCCCGTGATCGAAGCGGAGCGGCTGGTCGGGGTGGTGACCGACCGCGACATCGTCGTCCGGTGCATTGCTCTGGAGAAGCCGGAGGAATCGGTCTGCGCGGCCGATATCATGTCTATGGAGGTGATCTGCGGCTTCGAAGACCAGTCGTCGGAGGAAGCGCAGAGGCTGATGGATGAATACGGCATCTCCCGGCTGCCCGTCATCAGCCGGGAGCACCAGCTGCTGGGGGTGGTTTCCACCGCCACGCTCGAGGGCGGTTCGGAAGCAAAGCGCAAGCCCTATAAGGTCACGATGTATCGTCACAAGACGGACTCCTATGGCCGGCCTCACAAGGTTCCCCTCAAGACGGTCTACGTGAGTGGGAAAGTCAGCGAAGAGGAGGCAAAGATTTCCGCTGAGCGGTTCGTGAAGGAAGAGCACAAGAGTCCGCTGACCGAGGCGGTCGATGCTGTCGATGCCGAGAAGATGCCGGATAAGGTCGACAGGAGTTAATGCTTCGATCAGGTCTCGGAAGAACCAGGAAAGCGCCGCCAGCCGGCGTCCTGCCGTAAAGGCGAAGGAGTCGGATCAGAGCCGAAGGATGCAGGGGGTGGGACAAGCAATACGTTCGATGCGTCAAGACCTGCCCAACGTCCGTCTTATTATTGGAGCGCTCGTTGTCGGCGTCGTTCTTCCGGTGCTGGCTCTGATGGCAGCGTACGGAGCTTGGAATATCCGCCTTCAGCGCCAGACGGTGGAAGCAAGCTTGCAAAGCACCGCGGCAGCGCTGTCGCTTGCCGTGGACAGGGAACTCAGCGGGGTCAGGTCGCTTCTCCTCACCCTGGCCAATTCGGCCGCTGCCCAGGACGACGATCTGTCGGCATTCTATCACCGGGCGGCGGAGCTGGCGCGTTCACACGACGGCTGGATTGTGCTTACCGACGCGTCCGGTCAGCAGCTGATGAATACCCTTCTGCCATTGGGTCAGCTTTTGCCCAAGACAGCGAGTCCAGAAAGCGTCGCCAAGGTGTTCGAGACAGGCGAAGCCGTTGTTTCGAACCTATTTTTCGGACCAACAGCCGGCCGGCAGGTGATCTCGCTGGTGGTTCCTGTCGTCCGTGATGGAACAATCATATCAACACTGGCCATGACCTTCACACCGGAACGCCTCAGCGAACTGCTCGCGAGCAACAAGTTGCCGGCGGGCTGGGTCAGCAAGATCATCGACCGCAATGGCATTTTTGTCGCCCGATCCAACAATTGGCAGGACTACGTGGGCCAGCCGGCCCCCTCGTGGTTTATCGGGCAAGGCAACGCCAATGCGATCAGCGTCGCGGAAGGCACGGCCCGTGACGGCACTCTGGTGGAGGCGGCTTTTGCGCAGTCAGGCTTGAGCGGTTGGACGACTGTGGTGGTGGAGCCCACCGAACTCCTTCAGGCGCCGGTCGCGCGAGCGACCGCTGTGGTGGCGGCTGGGGGGCTTGCATCGCTGGTGTTTGCGACCGCGGCAGCCTGGTATATCGGCCGCCGGATCACCTTGCCGCTGCAGAGCCTGGCCCGAAATGCGGACGGCATCGTCAGCGGCAGTGTCGCGTATACGGCAGAGGCCTCAATATCGGAGGTGGCGGACGTTCATCGCTCACTCCTGAAGGCGGCGGCCAACCAGCGGGAGAAGGTCGAGGCGCAGATCCTGCTGCGATGGGAGCGCAAAGCCCGTCATGCGGCGGAAGAGGCGCATCAGGAAATCTTGCGCCGGGACAAGAGATTTCGCCGTCTGATCGATGCCAACCTCATCGGCATCGTCGTCGCCACGGAACTCGAGCTGGTTGAGGCAAACGATGCCTTCCTTAAAATAATCGGATTTACGCGCGCCGAACTTGATGAGGTGAAGAAGAGGTGGCGCGAACTCACTCCGGCAGAATTTCAGGCGGTGGATACCGCTGCGAACCAGGAGATCTCGGAAAAGGGTGAGTGCAAACCCTATGAAAAGGCCTTTGTGCATAAGAGCGGTCGGTTGGTCCATGTGTTGATTGGGTGTGCCAAGGTTGAAGCCGCCGATCTTGCCTGGATATGCTACGTCGCCGATCTCACCCGGCAGAAGCAGGCGGAAGCGGACCTGCGCGTCAGTGAGGAGCGCTACCGGGTCCTGACCGAAGCGATCGCGTCGCTCGTTTGGACAACAGCCCCCGACGGCACGGCCATCGACATGCCCCTCTGGCGGGCAGCAACGGGACAGACCATCGAGCAGTCGGCCGGTTGGGGCTGGCTTGATGCAATTCATCCCGAGGATCGCCTGAGAACTCTGGAAGCCTGGCAAACGGCGATCCGGGGTACCGGGACGTACAATACCGAGTACCGGATTCGCGATGCCGAGGGGAACTTCGGTTGGTACAACGCACGCGGCCTCCCGGTTTCGAATGGGGATGGCAGCGTGCGGGAATGGGTGGGCGTGTGCATCGACATCGGCGGCCGAAAGGCAGCGGAGGAACGCCAGGCGCTGCTCATGGCGGAACTGGATCACCGGGTCCGCAACATTCTTGCCTCCATCCAGGCGATGGTGTCGCTCACCGCCCAGGGCTCGCAAACGAAGGAAGAATATGTCAAGCGATTGCACGGACGCATCGCGGCGATGGCGCGCACCCATGGCCTGCTGACCCAGCAGAAATGGAAAGGCGCGAGCCTCCAGCGGCTGATCGAAGACGAGCTTACCCCTTACGGACAACGGCCGGAATCCGTCGTCATCCAGGGGGAACCGCCGAATTTCATCCTCCGGCCGCGCGTCGCCCTCAACCTGTCACTCGTCCTTCACGAACTGGCGACGAACGCGGCGAAATATGGGGCGCTCTCGGTCCCGGCCGGCCAGGTCACGGTCTCGTGGAAGCTCGGGCAGAAAAATGGCGAGTCCTGTCTTTATCTGCAGTGGCGCGAAGAGAATGGCCCGGCTGTCGTCAAGCCGGTGCGCGCTGGCTTTGGTTCGACCCTCGTCAAGAGCGCGCTGGCGGGTGAGCCGAAGGCCAGTGCCTTTCTTGAGTTTGACCCGAAAGGGGTGATCTGCCGGATCGAACTGTCGCTGACGCGGCGGCCGGCCGATGGCGGTTCCTCCGCGTCCCCCGATGGCACCACCCCCGATGGCAGCACCAACGACGGCGATGCTGGGCGCGAGGGTCTCGGCCGCATTCGCATCCTCCTTGCTGAGGATGAGCCGCTGGTCGCCCTCGGACTTGCCGCTGGCTTGATCTCCGCCGGAGTGGACGTGGTCGGACCGGCGGTTTCGCTGGATGAACTCATGACGCTGATCGCCGACAACGTGTTCGACGTCGCGGCACTGGACACAAGCCTCAAGGGTGCTGCGGTTTATCCGGCCGCGGACCGACTGAGAGAGCGCGGTGTGCCCGTAATTTTCATGACGGACGTTCAAAAAGAGCCCGCATTGCCGGAACGATATAGCCAGGTTCCGGTCATGCCTAAGCCGGTGGAAGCCGGTTCTCTGGTCCCAAGAATAAGGGCGTTTTTTCGCCGGGAGGCTCCCGACACGATCTTGTCCAGCGCAATTTCACGCCTCTCCTCCTGACTGGAACGGAAGCCTGCTGGCAACGTTCTCGCAGGGATGCTGTCACGTACAGCGCCACCCAACGGACTTGCAGGGGCGGAGGTGTGGATGTCTCGTGTTATTGGTCGCGCCGCGGTTTGGTTTTTTGCTGCGGTTTTAAGCATTATTTCCGTTGTAGTTGCTGCTGTTATTGCCATCGCTCTGGTTTATGACTGGAATGATTTGCGGGCGCCGATGTCACGGATCGCGAGTACTGCCCTTGGCCGCAAGGTCGTTATTGGCGGCGATCTCGATGTCGATATCGGCTGGACCACCCGGGTGAAAATCGATGATCTCGCGGTCGCCAACGCCACGTGGGCCCGGGAACCGCAAATGGTTCAAATCGCAAGGGTCGATGCCGCCATCGACGTTTGGCAGGCTTTGCAGGGCCACATCCGTCTTCCCTCGGTGGCGCTGGACTCACCCCGGATCTTTCTTGCTCGCAATCAGAAAGGGCAGAACAACTGGACCTTCGGCAGCGGGGGCAGCAGCAAGTCGGACGGCGACAGCGGGGAGCTGCCGATCATCGAGGAGTTCACCACGAAAGATGCCTTGATCCGTATTGAGCAGCCTGACCCCGGCAACGCCGTCGAGGTGGTCCTGGATACGCTCACCTTGCGCCAGGAGCCGCCAAACCAGGACATTCGGCTGAGCGCCGACGGTCAGTACCAGAAGCAGCCGCTCCGGCTTCGCCTCGAAGCCGGCTCGTTCGCCGAGCTGCGCGGCGGCGGGAAGCCCTTTCCCCTTAAGGTCGATCTGAAGGCGGGCAACAACAAGGCCCTGGTGTCGGGAAGCATTGGCGATCCTGCCAAGATGCAGAATCTGGACTTGGCGGTCGATTTCAGCGCCGAGAATGCTGCCGACCTTTATCCCCTGCTGGGACTGGCACTGCCGCCAACCCCGCCGTACCACATCAAGGGCCAGCTGACCCATCAGAAGACCGCCTGGTCCCTCGCTGACTTCGAGGGGACCCTGGGCGGCAGCGACCTGAGGGGCTCGATCGCGGTCGATCTCGGCGGCGCGCGGCCGAAGCTGACGGGAGATCTGCGGTCCAACAAGCTCGATTTCGCCGATCTCTTGCCGTCGGTGGGTGCGCCGCGAAATCCCCAGCCGGACGGAGAGGTGAAAACGTCCGACAGACCTGGCCGTGTTCTTCCCGACAAGAACATCGATCTGTCCCGGCTTCGGGCAATGGACGCGGACGTGACCTTCCGCTCCAGCCAGATTCTCACCACCGCGATTCCGCTTGATCGGTTCGATTCGTCCCTGACGCTCGACGATGGCACGCTGCGGCTGCAACCAGTCAGCTTTGAGATCGGAAAAGGGCGGGTCGATTTGTACATGTCGCTCTACGGCAGCCAGGAGCCGGTCGCCGTCGATATCGATGCCCGCGTAAACCGGATCAATCTCAGAGACCTGCTTAGAAACACGCCGTTCGTCGAGGAGAGCGCCGGCATCTTAGGCGGCCGCGCCAAGATGTCGTCTACCGGCACTTCGGTCGCGGATATCCTCGGCAACGCCAACGGCGAGACGTCGCTGGTCATGTCCGGCGGCAAGATGAGCCTCCTTCTGGTCGAACTGGCCGGCCTCGACATCGCCGAGTCGCTCGGTCTGCTCGTCGAAGGCGACAAGACGACACCTATCCGCTGCCTCGTTGCCGAACTGCCGGTGAAGGATGGGGTGTTTCAGGCGGAGCCGCTCGTTCTGGACACCGGCGACACCGTCATTATCGGATCAGGTGATATCAATATGAAAAACGAGACCCTGGGTCTGACGATGAGGCCCTATGCCAAGGACTTCAGCCCCTTGACGTTGCGTACCCCGATCTCGATCGGCGGAACTTTTGCCAGTCCCGAGCCCTTCCCGGACCCCACCGGAACCGGAAACAGGACGCTCGGCGAGAAGATCCTCAATGCTGTCCTGATGCCTTTCCTCGGCGTGCTCCCGCCCTTCGACACGGAAGTCGGCAAGGACACCCCGTGTACCGACCTCGTCGACCGGGCAAAGCAGGCCGTATCAAAGAATGCCAAGCGCGGTTGAGCCCGCGGACCGGCGGCGCAGCCGCAAGGCCGAATTCTCAGGCCGGGTCTCTCGTTCCCGGCATCTCGGCCAACCCGGCTGCGATCCTCCCTGCCGCCCGTCCGGCACCGCAAGGCCTCACGCGACATCCTTGCTGGGCGCCAGCGGCGGCGGCAGGACGCTCAGGGCCTGGCCGATAAACATCTTCACCGCGTCCGGGTTGAAAGGCTTGGTCATGACGAAGGCCGGCTCGACATTTTCGCCGGTCAGCAGACGCTCCGGGTACCCGGTGATGAAGATGATCGGCACCTGGGTGCTCTTGAGGATGTCCCGGACGGCGACGATGCCGCTGCCGTCACCGCTGAGTTGGATATCCGCGAGAATCAGGGCCGGTTTCGTCGCTGCCGCAAGTTCGATCGCCTGATCCTGTCGGGCTGCGGTCGCACAGACCCTGTGCCCCATCTCCATGACGATCCGTGCCAGATCCATGGCGATCAGCGGCTCATCCTCGATAATCATGATCGGAACGGAGGTTTCCAGGTGGAGGGCCTGTTGTGCCTTCTCCAGAAGCTCCTGCGCTTCCTCGAGGCCGAGACCCACGATCGCCGCGGCATCGGCCAGGGAGAATCCTTCGAGAATGGTCAACAGCAGGATTTGCCGCTCGACCGTTGGCAGTTCTGCGAGCCCATGCTCGATACGCGGCACCGTCCCCGTCTGGTCGACATCCGCTACGGGAGTCCGCGCATTGATCGCTCTCCACCCCTCGTGGAACGCGTTGAACAGTTCGAACTTTGTCGGGTGCGTCGCCGGCCGGTTCGGTTCCGCCAGAATTGTCTCCAGGCATAACCGGACATAGGCGTCGCCGCGCTTTTGCGACCCGGTCAGGGCGCGGGCGTAGCGGCGCAGGTGCGGCAGAAGACTGACAATTTCCTTTGCGTCCAACGAGGTCATGTCGCGCGCCTCATCCGAGGAGATGTTTCTTCGCCGTCGAGCGTCGATCGATTGATTGCGGATCCTAGCACAGAAGGAACGGCGTGCTGAAGGTTCCAATGCAGGAAAGCCGTGCCAATGGGACGTTCTCTTCTCCGTGCAGGGAACCTTCGGTCGCGTCCGCCGTTATGGTCTTCAGTCGAGGCAATTGCCACCGGTTAACGAGCAGATCTCTATCTTTCATGATCCGGGCCATGCATTATCGCCGAGTTTTGCTGAGTAGCGTGCAACCAACGGCAGGCGGGGGTCTGATAATGGCACCGCAGAAGACCAGATATCGGGCGATTCGCCGAACTTCTGGCGAAGAGCGGAAAGAAGGACCATGTCAGCAGGGCGAGGCCGCCAACGATACTGTTGAGGAACCGTTCGATCGCTGGCTGAAGGATAAGCTTCACGTTCTCTACGGACCGGTCGTGAACGAGCCGATCCCCGATGAATGGCTGCGGATCATTGAAGAATTGGGCAAGGGCCATAAACAGTGAGGTGGTCAGGGGACCATTCTCTTGAGAGGAGGAGATAATGGATACCTGTGTGGATGCCCCCTCTACCGAATTCTGCGCGCAACTTACCGCATGCCTCCCCCGGATGCGCTCATTTGCGCGGTTTCTCTGCCGGCGCGAAGACCTGGCCGATGACCTTGTGCAGGACACCGTCGTTCGGGCGCTGACAGCGGCGCACCAGTTTCAGCCAGGCTCGAACTTCAAGGCCTGGATCTTCACGATCATGCACAACCAGAATATCTCGAATTTCCGCCGCAAGAGGCCTCAGATCGCCTCGACCGAAGTGGATAATCCCAACACAGGCCAGATTGCACCGAACCAGATCGATGCATTGATTCTGCGCGATCTCGACAGCGCGATGCGCAAGCTGGCTCCGGCGCAGCGGGAAGCGCTGGTTCTCGTCGTCGTCAACGGATTGTCGTACGAAGACGCAGCGCAGGTCTGCAATTGCGCGATTGGCACGATCAAGAGCAGGGTAGCACGGGCGCGCACCGCGTTGCAGGACATGCTGATGGGACGCGACGGTCAGAGTGCTGCGGAAGATGGGCCGCAGGAGGCAGCGTCGCTCGCCGCAGACCGCCGTCATGATGACCGAACCTCCGACGGGATTCCGCCTTCGGGTGAAGCTCCCGTCGTGGCGATGCGCATGGCGGCGAGGCGGTCGGGCAGCAAGACCCTCTCACCCGGTGCCGCCTTCCCAACCGGATAGTCTGTCGCTCAACCGCACGGAAAGGGCGCGTTGTGCTGATGGGCAGAGCGCGCCTTTCGCTATGCGAGCCTGCTTCCAGTCCGGAATGCCTGCCAGGCGCTTGACGGGCAGGGGGGTGGCCTAACGGTCTGACGTGGGCGCTATCGGCGAGCGCTCGCTGATTGCTTGGCGGTTCTCGTCGAGCACTGGAACCTAGCGGAATCTATGCCCCGTCGTGCCAAGCGGCTGAGAACCATCGCGCGGTGCGACCGGCAATTGCTGTCAGCGCGTGAATGGCTGCAACTTTGCCGACGGGCGGCGACGGCGGGCCCGCGAACCTGTGGTGGAATTGGTGAGCTCAGTATTTTCAGCTGATAAAATCGTCAGTTTAAGAAGATTGTTGCGGGTCGTTCACCATGTGCCGGGGCGACTGCGTGTCCGGTTCGTGGGCGCGGGGGGGCCAGCTTTACACGTGGGATCACTCCGGGATTTCCGGCGGTTCGTGGAAGACATCCCCGGGGTGGAGCGCTTGCGGATCTCGCCGGCGACACTTTCGGCGGTCGTCGAATACGATCAAAGTGCCCTGCCTCCCGGCGAGTGGGATACTCTGATCAACGGCCCGGAACAAGCCGCCCGGCAGGCCTTCGACAGGCTTACGGCGGCTTCCCAAGCAGGATAGGAGAGCAAGACGTGACCGATAAAACGACCGCAAAGGGCGACCACCAGCAGCGAGCTAAACTCGCGCCGGACAGCGCTGGCGCGGCACATGAGAAACTGGATAAAGCCCCGGGGGCGGGCTCCGAACCAGCCGGCGGCGCTCTCGTCTGCCGTCACGGGGGCCAGCGGAGCACGGCATTGCAGCTGGTTGGGGAGGCCCGGCCGATCCTCCCCAGCGTGGGCACCATCGTTCAGGCCGGTGCCTTCGGCGCGGCGCTCGGTGGCATGACCACCGGCGTGATGGAGATGGCGCGCGTCCAACGGGGCGAGATCAGCAGCGACGAGGCGATCCGCAACGTCGTCAAGAGCAGTGCCCAGGGTGCGGCGACAATGGCGGTTGCCGCGGTGGCGGCACAGGTGGTTCGCTCCCATCCGATATTCGGCTTCGTCGCTCTGGCCGCCGCCGGCGTCGGTGCTCTCGCCATTCTCAGCGGCGCCAGCGCTGGACCTGCGCAGGCGCCGCGGACGGCCAACCTGCCAAGCAAGCCGGCGCCGGGCGCGAAAAAAGCCAATCCAGCCTAAGACTGGGCGCAATTCTGGCGCTCGATTTGTTCGAACAAGGAAAACCGGATGTACAATCAGATCACGCCATTCACCCACACCGTCACCAGCGGCAACTTCCTTGCAGGATTTGGAGCCGGGGCGGTGGTGACCCTCCTCGCGACCAATCCCGCTGTGCAACAGGCGCTGTTCAGGGCGGTCGCGAGAACCTCTCACATGATCGCCGCCGGCTTCGCCGAGGCAAAGGAGCGCTTCCACGACGCGCAGGCGGAAATCCAGCACGAGGCCGCGCAGGAGCCGGAAGCTTCGTAAGTCGTAGCGTCCTAAGATCGGACGAACCGATGCGCGTGGTCCATGAGCTGCCGGGCCGGATCCGCTTCCGGTGCGGGAGTTGCTGCGACAGCCGTCTGGGGGCTGAGTTCGCCGAAGCCTTGCCGCACGCGGTGCGGGGAGTGCGCCATGTGCGATCCAGCCCGATGGCGCGCTCCCTGGTCGTTGCATACGACGGATCGGAGGAGACGCGGGCGGCGCTGTTGGGTCTGATCGAGGCGACCCCGGTCGAACTCGTGCCGTACCGGCCGCAACCGAAGCCCACGGCCAAATACCTGCGCGGGACGCTGCTCTCGGCGACTGTCCTGCTGGCGGGGCGGCTGCTGCCGCCCAATGTGCGGCTGGCAGTGACGTGGCTGATCGTGACGCCGACCCTCTTAAAGGGCGTACGGGCGCTGCTCACCAGAGGGCTGTCGGTGGCGGCACTGGATGCGGCGGCGCTCTCCATCGCGCTGCTGCGCGGTGAAGCCGGAACTGCCGCGGCGACCCTGACGCTGCTCAACCTCGGCAACTATCTCGAGGCGACGACGAGCGAGGCTTCGAACGATCTGCTGCGGCGGATGCTGGCACTGCCCCCCGCCCGAGCCTGGCTGGAAACCGCCGACGGCACCCTCGCGGAAGTCGCCGCCGACGATCTGCGCGAAGAGGACATCGTCGTCGTCGGGCCGGGTGACATGATCCCGGTCGATGGACAGGTTGTCAGCGGCGCTGCGACGGTGAACCTGGCGTCAATTACCGGCGAGAGTGTGCCGATCGATCGCGAGGCGGGCGGGCGTGTGGTGGCCGGCGGCGTCGTTCAGCAGGGACGCCTGCGCGTTCGCGCGATCCGGGTCGGTAACGCCACGACGACGGCCCGCATCGCCGAGTTCATCAAATCGGCGCTGAACCGCAAGCCTGTGATCCAATCCGAGGCGGAGCGACTGGCCGAGCATCGCGTTCTGCTCACCCTCGGCTTGGGTGCGGTCACCTTCCTGTTGACGCGGGACCTGAACCGTCTGGCGTCGATCTTTCTTGTGGATTACTCCTGCGCCCTGAAGCTGGGCGCGCCGGTCGCGATCAAGTCGGCGCTCTATCGCGGCGCCAAGTCCGGCATCCTCATCAAGGGCGGCCGAAGCATCGAGGCATTGACCGAGGTGGATACGGTCGTGTTCGACAAGACCGGCACCTTGACGTTCGGCGATCTCAGCGTGACCGACGTCGTGCCTGTCGGCGATCGATGCAGCCCGGACGAACTGCTGGCATTGCTCGCATCGCTAGAGGAGCATACGACGCACCCGGTTGCCGAGGCCATCGTCAAGGAAGCGCATCGCAACGCCGCTTTCCACCACATCCATCACGACGAGGTGGCCTTCATCGTCGCCCATGGCCTGATCAGCGAGACCGACGGCAAGCGGATCGTCGTCGGCAGCCGGCATTTTCTGGACGAGCATGAGCATGTGCCCTTCGCTCCTTTCAGATCCGATGCGGAACGTCTGGAGGCCGAGGGCAAGCTGCTGCTGTACGCGGCGATTGACGGCGAGCCGGCGGGGATCGTCGGCTTGCGTGACCGTCCCCGTCCGGAGGCGACGGCGGCGATGGCGCGGCTGCGCGAGCTCGGGGTCCGAACGCTGGTCCTGCTGACCGGAGACCGGGAAGCCAAGTCACGGGCGCTGGCCGACGATCTCGGTCTCGACATGGTCTTTGCCGACCGTCGTCCGGATGAAAAGGCCATCGTCGTGCGCGACCTTCAGGCCGAAGGCCGGACGGTTGCCTTCATCGGTGACGGGGTCAATGACGCGCCGGCGCTGATCGCCGCCGACGTCGGCATCGCCATGCCGCGCGGCGCCGATCTGACCCGGGCCACGGCCGACGTGGTCCTGCTGCGGGACGACCTGTTTGGCGTCGTGCAGGCCCGGGCGCTGGCCAGCGAGACGATCGGCCTGATCCAGAGCAACTTCCGCTGGGCAGTCGCGCTCAACACCCTGCTGTTCATCGCCGCGGTCACTGGTCGCGCCTCTCCGGTCTTCTCGACCGTCGCCCACAACGGTGTGACTATAGGCACCCTTGTGCGTGCTCTCATCGCTCCGCAGCGCTCGGAATTGCCCCACGGCTCATGAGCGGCGCTGCCCTCCCGCTCCCAAGGAAACGCTCGCCGCAATTGGGTGGTGACATTAAGAATGAATCGCAGTAAAAGGGCTGCGCAGTTTAGGTCCGGTTTGTGGTGATGATCATGACGTGCGATGTCCATCATGTGCCAGGGCGTGTCCGTTTCAAGGTTCCCGGTTTGCGCGATGATGAAGTCTTGATGCGGGACTTGCCCGCGGCCCTCGAAGCTCACAACGGCGTTGACCGGGTCGATGTCCGGCCGGCGTCCAACTCCCTGATCGTGCACTACGATCCCTCCCGCGTCGATTGCCGGGAGCTGGCGCGGTCGGTCAGCCAGGGCCTCGCTGCCAGTGCCGCGCGGCTGGAAGGCAGCTATCCCGGTGCCGATGCCCGAGCCGCCGCGCTGCGCAACGGACGGATGCGGGCCGAGGACATGGTTCTCGGGTCGGTCCGCCATCTCGGCATCGTCTTCGGACGCACGGCCTTCAAGGTTGCCCTTGAGCAAGCGGTGAGGGGCGGTCTGAACTCGCTGATGCGCGTCACATAATGCTTGGGATTGCGCTTGATCCGGACTGATCGCTCGTCCGGCTTCCAGCGGCGGGCCGCGCTTCGCTAAGTCCCCGAGAGTCCCCCGCATGCGGCGGCCCTGCGGGCCTACTGAGACAGGCCTGAGACGTCGGTGCCGTGGGCGAGCTGCACCAGCGGCCGGGCGGCGGTGTCGCGCAGCGTCAGCTGCTCGCCGTCCAGTTGGAAGGATCGGACGCCGGCCAGCGCGATGAAAAATTTCTGCTCCTGATCGAGCAACGCCGGCAGGCAGGCTTTGCGCGTCGAGGCCAGCGGGCCGAACGCCATGGCGTCGCCGTCAATGCTGACCGGGCCGGTAAAGGTATTGCAGCCGCCGGAGCCGCTGGCCCGGCCGTCGCTGGTGAAATGGAGAGTCGGCTGCCCGGCTCCGATGGCTTCGCCGCCGATTTCCCTGGCCAGCCATGTGCCCTCCAGGAGATCCTCCGGCGGCGGATTGACCGGCGCCTGCTCTGCCTTCCGGGGGTATGTCTCACAGGCAGTGAGGACCAACGAGATCAGGCAGAGGACGCCGAGAGGCGCCTTCGCACGGCGGCGGACTTCAGGTCGGCGGGGAGTGTCGGAATTCCAGCGAACCATCATCTGTTCCCACCAAGCGTCAGTCTTGGTTGAACGCAAACCTACGGCCTTGCGATCCCGGGGTCGAGCGGCGATGCGCACGTGCCCGCGCCCCGTCGGCGCCAATCATCTCTCCCCGATCAGCGCCAGCCAGTCGTCCTCGCTCAGCATCCGGACGCCGAGCTGCGCCGCCTTATTCGCTTTCGAGCCCGCGTCAGCGCCGGTGACCACGAAGTCGGTCTTTTTCGAGACCGAGCCGGCGACGTTGGCGCCGAGCGACTCGGCGCGTGCCTTCGCCTCGCCGCGGGTCATCTTCGTCAGCGTGCCGGTGAAGACGATGGTCTTGCCGGCGAGCGCGCCGCTGGCGCGGGCGGCCCCTGCGAATTCCTCCACCGTCGTCTCCGACAGCAGGTCGTCGAGAACGGCCAAGTTGTGCTGCTCAGCGAAGAAGGCGACGAGATCAGCGGCCATCGACGGCCCGATCCCATCGATGGCGTTGAGATCGCGATAGGCCTCGGACGCCGGATCGGCGGCTTCGCGCATGGCTGTGCGCAGCGCGGAGAAGGAGCGGTAGCGACGCGCCAGCAGCTTCGCCGTCGCCTGCCCGATCTGGCGAATGCCCAGCGCATAGATAAAGCGATCGAGCGGCACGCGTCGCCGTGCTTCGATCGCCGCCAGCAGATTGGCGGCCGAGCGTTCGCCCCAGCCTTCGCGAGTCCGGATCGCGTCGATCCGGTCTTTCATCCGGAAGATGTCGCCCGGATTACAGATCAGGCCGTCGGCCCGGAAAGCCTCCAGGTGCCGTTCGCCCAGCCCCTCGACGTCGAAGGCGTCGCGCGAGACAAAGTGCTTCAGGCGTTCCACCGCCTGCGCCGGACAGATCAGACCGCCCGTGCAGCGATTGGCCACGGCACCCGGTTCGCGCAGAACGGCGCTCTCGCATTCCGGGCAGGCGCGCGGAAAGACGAAGGGCACGGCACCCGCCGGCCGCGCGTCCTTCACCACCTCGACGATTTGCGGGATGACGTCGCCCGCCCGCTGCACGATCACCGTGTCGCCCTCGCGCACATCCTTGCGCGCAATCTCGTCCTCGTTGTGCAGGGTCGCCCGGGACACGACGACGCCGCCGACGGTGACCGGCTGAAGCTCCGCCACCGGCGTCAGGGTGCCGGTCCGGCCGACCTGGATGCGAATGGCCTGGAGCCGGGTACGCGCCTGCTCGGCGGGGAACTTGCGGGCGATCGCCCAGCGGGGCGCGCGGCTGACGAAACCCAGCCGTTCCTGCCAGTCCAGCCGGTTTACTTTGAACACGATGCCGTCGATGTCGTAAGCGAGATCGGCGCGACGCTCCCCCAGCTCCCGGCAGAACGCCAACATCCCGGCCTGGTCCCGGCACAGCCGGGCCTCCGGATTGACCGGAAATCCCATCTCCTGCAGTCGATCGAGAAACCCCGAATGCGTCGCGGCGAGGGGTTCGCTGATCTCCCCCCAGGCATAGGCGAAGAAGCGGAGCGGCCGCGTGGCGGTGATCGCCGGGTCCAGCTGGCGCAGCGAGCCGGCGGCGCCGTTGCGCGGATTGGCGAAGATCTTGCCGCCGGCGGCCCGCTGCCGTTCGTTCAGCGCGAAAAAATCGGCTCGGGTCATGTAGATCTCGCCGCGGACCTCGAAGATCTCCGGTGCATTGTCGATCCGCGCCGGAATGTCGGCCAGGGTGCGGAGGTTCGCCGTGACGTTCTCGCCGGTGAACCCATCGCCGCGCGTGGCGCCCACCACGAACTGGCCCTGTTCGTAGCGCAGGGCGATCGAAAGTCCGTCGATCTTCGGCTCGGCCATCATGTCCAGCGGCAGCGCGGGGTCGTCGCGCAGCTCGCGCAGGAACCGGCGGACCCCCTGGACGAACTCGACCAGTTCCGCATCGCTGAACACGTTGCCGAGCGAAAGCATCGGCCGGGCGTGCTCGACCTTGGCGAAGCCGGCCGCGGGGGGAGCACCGACCGTGGCGCCGGGGGAGTCGGCACGGCGCAATTGCGGGAAGCGCGCTTCAAGCGCCTCGTTCCGCCGACGCAAAGCGTCGTAGTCGGCATCGCTGATGGAGGGGGCGTCGTCCTGGTGATAAGCGCGGTCGTGGTGTGCGATTTCAGCGGCGAGGGCTCTCAGTTCGGCGGCGGCCTCGTCGGCGGTGAGCTCGGCGACCGGCCGGTCGCGCAAGCCCGCGGTCACGGTGCGGAATCCGCAAGCAGGCTCGCCGCTGCCGCCCGCGCTTCGTCGGTCACCTGCGCGCCGGCCAGCATGCGGGCGATCTCCTCGGTGCGTCCGGGGGCGTCCAGGATCTCGACCTTTGTCCGCATGCCGATACCCGCCGGGGACTTGGCGATCCGCCAGTGATGGCCGGCGCGCGCCGCCACCTGTGGCGAGTGCGTCACCACCAGCACCTGCACGTCGTCCGCCAGCCGCGCCAGCCGTTCGCCGACCGCCGCAGCCACCGCTCCGCCGACGCCGGAGTCGACCTCGTCGAAGATCAGCGTCGGCACCGGATCGGCGGCCGCCAGGACCACCTTGAGGGCCAGGGTGAACCGCGCCAGCTCGCCGCCGGACGCGATGCGGCCAAGCGGCCCGGGCGGCACGCCTGGGTTGGTCGCGACCTCGAAGGAGATGCGATCGCAGCCGTGCTGTCCGCAGTCTTCCGGCGCCAAGTCCTCGATGCGGGTGACGAAGCGCGCCTTGCCAAGCCGCAGCGGCGCCAGTTCACCGGCGACGGCCTTGTCGAGCTGCCCGGCGACGGCGTTCCGGCGCTCGCTAAGCGCCGCCGCGGCCTGGCGATAGCGGTTCTCGCAGGCGGACTCGTCGCGCCGCAGGTCGGCCAGCACCGCCTCGCTATCTTCCAGGCCGGAGACCCGGCGGGCCAGATCGTCGTGCAGGCCGGCCAGGTCGTCGACCGGGACCCCGTGCTTGCGGGACTGCGCGCGCAGCGCGAACAGCCGCTCCTCGATCCCTTCCAATTGGCGCGGGTCCAGATCGGCGTCGGAGAGTGTTTTCTCCAGCAGGGCGTGCGCTTCCATCCCATCCGACAGGGCCCGATCAAGGGCCGCCATCGCGGCGTCGAGCCGCCCCTCGGCCTTTGCCGCCACCCGTTGCAGGATGCGCAGCGCGGCGCGCAGGGCATCGATGCCGCCGCGCGTCGAGCCGCCGGCGAGCTCTCGCGCGGCCTCGTCGATCGCCTGGCTGAGCTTCTCGGCATTCATCAGCAAGGCCCGGCGCTGCGCCAAGTCGCTCTCTTCACCCTGCCGAGGTGCCAGATGGCCGAGTTCCTCGAGCGCGTGGCGGATGAAGTTCTCGTCGCGGCGGGCCTGCTCCAGATCCGCTTCGGCGCCCGCTCGGGCGTCCGCCGCCGCCCGCCAGGCACGCCAGGAGCCGGCACAGGCCTCCCCTTCCGCCGTCAAACCGCCGTAGGCGTCCAGCAGCGCCCTATGGGACCCGGGATCGAGCAGTCGCTGGTTGTCGAACTGCCCGTGGATCTCCACCAGCATCTCGCCCAGCTTGCGCAGCAGCGAGACGCTGACCGGCTGGTCGTTGACGAACGCGCGCGAACGCCCGTCGGCGGTGACGATCCGGCGCAGCAGCAGCCCGCCCTGGGCATCGGCGTCCAGGCCCTGCTCCCGCAACACGTCGAAAGCGGGGTGGCCGGGCCGGACATCGAAGTGGACGGCGACCGCCGCCTGCTCGCGGCCATGCCTTACCAGCTTGGCGTCCGCGCGCGCGCCAAGACCAAGTCCGAGCGCATCCAGGAGGATTGATTTGCCGGCCCCGGTTTCGCCGGTCAGGGCGCACAGACCGCGGGGAAACTGCAGATCGAGGGCATCGATCAGCACCACATCACGAATGGCGAGACCGGTCAGCATCGCCGTCGCGCCGTCCGTCATCTGCCCACCGTCACCCTTCTGCCGGTTTCGCGTTGCTTACCGGGCGACCGGTAGGCCATCTCCGGGCTTGGCGCTGCCGACCAGAGTGTAGGCGTCGGCGTACCATTCCGTCTGCGGGAAGTTGTATCCCAGCACCGCGGCCGACTTACGCGCTTCGCCGTCGATTCCCAGTGCCGAGTAGGCCTCCGTCAGCCGCAGGAGCGCTTCTGGCGTATGTGTCGTGCTCTGATATTGATCGACCACCGCCTTGAAGCGGTTGATCGCAGCAAGATAATAGCCGCGCTTCAGATAATAGCGACCCACCACCATCTCCTTGCCGGCAAGGTGATCGTTGCACAGGTCGATCTTCAGCCGGGCGTCGCGCGCGTATTCGGTGTCGGGGAAGCGGGCAACCACTTCTTCGAAGACCTTCTTTGCCTGCTCTGTCATCTCCTGGTCACGGTGGATGTCGGAAATCCGCTCGTAATAGCTGAGGCCTTTCAGGTAGTAGGCATAGGCCACATCGGGATTGGCCGGATGCAGCTCGATGAAGCGGTCGGCCGATGCCACGGCTTCGTCGTATTCGTTGGCGCGATAGTGCGAATAGGCGGCCATCAGTTGGGCCTTGGTCGCCCAACTCGAATAGGGGTGCTGCCTTTCCACTTCGTCGAACAGCTTCGCCGCTTTCTTATCGTCGCCCGCATCGAGGTTATCCATCGCCTCGTTATAGAGAACGTCCACCGGCCGTTCGACATAGGCCTCGTCGGTGCTGCTGCAGGCGCTGAGAAAAAGCAGCCCGCCGAACAGCAGCGCGCAGACGCGCGGCAGGAAGCGACCGGGCGAAACAGATGGGCCGGGCGAAGCAGATGGGCAGGACACAAGAGCGCGCGGACGGGTCATCAACGGTAAACCATCAGCCTGAAACGGGAGCGCGACTATAACACGCCCCGCCGCGACCGGCGCAAGCCACCGTAGGCGGGACCCGGGCGACGAACGCTCGCTCGCCGCCTCGGGATCTCGCGCCCCAGGCCAAGCCGAGTCCGGGTCTAGCGCTTCCAGATCGCGTGGTCGATGTCGTCGCCGAGCTCGGGATAGTCGGCGGCATGGAAGACCGGCTCGCTGCCGGCCTTGCGCTGCGCGAAATAGTCCCTGGTCAGCTTGACCACCGTGCCGGACAGCAGCACGATGGCGATCAGGTTGATCGTTGCCATCAGCCCCATCGAGGCGTCCGCGGTGTTGAACACCGTGGCCACGCTCTGCAACGCGCCCCACACCACCATCGCCAGCGCCACCACCCGCAGCACCGTCAACCCGGCGATATGGCCGTGCCCGATATAGATGATGGCGTTCTCGGCGTAGGAGTAGTTGCCGATGATCGAGGTGAAGGCGAAGAAGAAGATGGCGATGGCAACGAAGTACTTGCCGAGAAAGCCGAAGTGCTCCGTCAGCGCGACCTGGGTGAGCTGCATGCCGGTGGTGCCGGAGCCCGGTTCGAGGGCGCCCGACAGAAGGATCATGATGGCGGTGCAGGTGCAGATGACCAGCGTGTCGATGAACACGCCCAGCGCCTGCACAAACCCCTGCGAGGACGGATGGTGCGGATCGGGGGTGGCGCAGGCGGCGATGTTGGGGGCCGAGCCCATGCCCGCCTCGTTGGAGAACAGCCCGCGCTTGACCCCATTCAGCATCGCCGCGGCGACGCCGCCGGTCACGCCGCCCGCGGCCTCCTGCAGCCCGAAGGCGCTGCCGATGATGTGGGCGATCACGCCGGGGACCAGCGTGATGTGGGTGACAACGACATAGAGGGCGAGCAGCAGGTAGCCGATCGCCATGAACGGGACGACGAGCTCGGCCACCGCGGCGATCTTGCGCAGGCCGCCGAAGATGATGATCCCGGCGAGCACCGCCAGCACCAGGCCGGTGACGAGCTTCGGGATGCTGAACGCCCCTTCCATCGCCTCGGCGATGGAGTTCGCCTGCACCGCGTTGAAGACGAGGCCGAACGACAGGATGAGGCACACCGAGAAGATGACCCCCGCCCAAGGCGCCTTCAGTCCCTTGGCGATGTAGAAGGCCGGGCCGCCGCGGTACTGGCCGGTATCGTCGGTCACCTTGTAAAGCTGGGCGAGCGTGCTCTCGGAATAGGCGGTCGCCATGCCGACGAGTGCAACCATCCACATCCAGAAGATGGCGCCGGGGCCGCCGAGATAAAGTGCTACGGCGACACCGGCGAGGTTGCCGGTGCCGACCCGCGAGGCGAGACTGACGGTGAGTGCCTGAAACGGTGAGATGCCGGCGCGATCGACGCCGCGCGAGCCGCGAATCACCCGAAAGAACTCGGGGAAATGGATGAACTGCAGGAAACCGAGGCGCAGGGTGCAATACACACCGACCGCGAGCAGACCGTAGATCAGCACGTACCCCCAGAAGAGGGTGTTGAGGAAATCGATGACCGCGTCCATGACACTCCCCGCGACTGCTTCTCATTGCACGCGCCGGCCAGTGTAAACGCTATGGGCGCGTTCTGTCTCTCACGACCAGCGCCCGTGTCATGCAAGAGCGCTGCCAGGGGTGCAAAAGCTCGATCATGCGGCGCGCGCACCCGTTCGGTTTCCGGCCGCCCCAACCCCGCGTAGAGCTCCCGGTTTCAGCATCAGAGGCGGATCAGGGGGAACATGCCGGCGGTCCAGCCGTTGTGTTGGGCGGGCGGCGAAGCAGCCTCTGGCCTTTTGCCGCCAGCGTCGGCCTTTCCCGGGGTCGGCTTACAGCCAAATCGGAAAGGGACGGCCGGCATGTGTGGTCTTTGCGGTGAAATCACCTTCGATGGTTCGCCGGCATCCATCGAAGCGGTGGGCCGCATGGCGGCTCGTATGCGGCCCCGCGGTCCCGACGCCGGCGGGTTTGCCGGCCAGGGACGAGTTGCGCTCGGTCACCGCCGCCTGAAGATCATCGACCTCAGCGAAAAAGCCCAGCAGCCGATGATCGATCCGGAGCTGGGGCTGTCTGTGGTGTTCAACGGCTGCATCTACAACTACCAGGAGCTCCGCTCCGAGCTGGAAGCGAAGGGCTATCGCTTTTTTTCCCACGGCGATACGGAAGTAATCCTCAAAGCCTATCATGCCTGGGGCATGGCCTTCGTCGAGCGCCTGCTGGGGATGTTCGCCATCGTCCTCGTCGAGCGCGATTCCGGTCGCGTGGTGTTGGCTCGCGATCGGCTGGGTATCAAGCCGCTCTATCTTTCGGCGAGCCCCGACGGCAAGCGCCTTCGCTTTGCCTCATCGTTGCCGGCCCTGCTCGATGCCGGCGACGTGGACACGACGATCGATGATACAGCGCTCCACTTCTATTTGTCGTTTCACGCCGTCGTTCCGCCGCCGCGAACCCTGCTTGCCGGCGTTCAGAAGCTCCCTCCCGCCACCGTGACGACGTTCGACGCGGACGGACGGCGGACGGATCGGACCTACTGGACGCTGAACTTCGTGCCGCATGCGGACGACGTCGGAGTTTCGCCCGAGGACTGGCAGGAGCGGGTTCTGACCATGCTGCGCCTCGCCGTCCGCCGGCGCATGGTGGCCGACGTTCCGGTGGGCGTTCTGCTCTCGGGCGGGCTGGACTCCAGCCTGATTGTCGGCCTCCTGGCGGAGGAGGGGCAGACAGGCCTGCGCACCTTTTCCGTCGGGTTCGAGGAAGTGGCGGGCGAAAAGGGTGACGAATTCCAGTATTCGGACCTGGTCGCGAAACACTTCGGCACCATTCACGAGAAGAACATGGTGCCCTCGGACGAGCTCCTCGCGGCGCTGCCGGCGGTCGTCGCCGCCATGTCCGAGCCGATGGTCAGCTACGACAATGTCGGCTTCTTCCTGCTGTCGCAGGCGGTGGCCAGACACGTCAAGGTGGTGCAGAGCGGACAGGGCGCCGATGAAACCTTCGCCGGCTATCACTGGTACCCACCGATGATGCAGAGCAACGATGCGGTGGGCGACTACGCCGGCGCCTTCTTCGATCGTGACCACGAGGAGTTCGCCCGCGTCGTCGAGGCCGATCACCTCGACGGAGACCACAGTCGGGAGTTCGTTGCCGGGCAATTCGCACAGGCGGGTGCCGACCGGCCGATCGACAAGGCCCTGCGTCTTGATACGACGGTCATGCTCGTGGATGACCCGGTCAAGCGGGTCGACAACATGACGATGGCCTGGGGACTTGAGGCGCGGGTCCCGTTCCTGGACCATGAACTGGTGGAGCTGGCCGCCCGCGTGCCGGCGGAGCTCAAGCTTGCCCAGGACGGCAAGGGCATTCTCAAGGACGTCGGCCGCCGGGTAATTCCCTCGGAGGTGATCGACCGGCCCAAAGGCTACTTCCCGGTGCCGGCGCTGAAGTATATCGAAGGCCCGGTTTTGGACATGGTGCGTGACGTGCTGACGAGCGCTCCCGCGCGGCAACGCGGCCTGTTCAGGCAAGATTACGTGGCGACGCTGCTCGCCAATCCGAAGGATCACATCACGCGGCTGCGCGGCTCCAAGCTCTGGCAGATCGCGCTTCTGGAGATGTGGCTGCAAACCAACGGCATCTAACCGAACCGACCACGAGTGGGGAGTCCGGCAGTGAATACAAAACCTGAATCCATCGACCCACGCCGCGCTGCCGACCCGCCGCACGGCCGATCGGCAGCCGGCGAAGCGCAGCAGGACGTCGCCGTCGATTGCGGCTGGGGCCGGCTCCTCTTCGGCCAGACCTTTGCCGACGCCCGCGATCTGGCTCACGCGCTCGAATCGGAAGAAGAGGGCCGGCGCGACGTGGCGTTTTATGTTGCCGAGCCGCACGTGCTTCTCGCGCGTGCTCCGTTGTCGCTGTTCCTTGATCCATCCCACACCTTCCGCCTTTCTCTCGCCGAGCCCGTTGCCAATCCGTCAACGGATCTCATCCGGCCAGCGCGTGCAGACAATGACGACGAAGCCGCGATCAACCGCATTTATGCCGCCCGCGGCATGGTTCCGCTGCGGGAGGGCTTCCTGAAGGATGTGGCGGACGCCGCCGACGGAGCGGTCACGCTGCTTGTCGCGGTCGATCCGGTGGAACATCACGTCTGCGGTGTCGTCATGGGGATCGACCACGCCCTCGCCTTTAATGATCCGGAGAACGGGTCCAGCCTGTGGGCGCTTGCCGTCGATCCGCAGGCCCATCCGTGCAGCCTCGGACGCGATCTGGCGCTGGCGCTGGCCACGCAGCTGCGAGCGGGCGGCCGCTCGTTCATGGACCTCTCGGTGCTTTGCGACAACCGCGAGGCGATAGCCCTTTACGACAAACTGGGCTTCACTCAGGTATCGGCCTTCTGCGTGAAAAAGAAGAACTCGATCAACGAGAAGCTGTTCGTCGGGGAAAGGCCGGAGGACGAGCTCAACATCTATGCCCGGATCATCATCGACGAGGCGCGCCGGCGCGGGATCGGTGTCGAGGTGGAAGACGCGGCCGCGGGCCTTTTCAAACTCGTTCTCGGGGGGCGGGCGATCGCCTGTCGCGAGTCGCTCAGCGACCTGACCAGTGCCGTCGCCCTGTCCCGGTGCGACGACAAGGCGTTGACCCGGCGCCTGCTCTCGGCCCAGGGCCTGCGCTGCCCGGATCAGATCGTCGTGACCGACGACAACAGCGTGACCGATTTCTTCGGCCGTTACGGGCGGGTGGTCGTCAAGCCGGCAGAAGGAGAGCAGGGGCGCGGCGTGCAGGTCGATCTGCGCTCGCTCTCCGAAGTGCATCGCGCCGTGAGGGAAGCGCGGACGGTGTGCGACACGGTGCTGATGGAGGAATTCGTTGACGGCGATGATCTGCGCATCATCGTCATCGAGGGCAAGGTGGTCGCCGGAGCGATTCGCAAGCCCGCGGCCGTGGTTGGCGACGGTCGGGGGACCATCACCGCTCTGATCGAACGGCAGAGCCGGCGCCGGGCTGCGGCGACCCGCGGCGAGAGCCACATTCCCGTCGATGCCGAGACCGAACGCTGCGTTCGTGCCGGGGGTCATGAAATGGCGGATGTGCTTCCCGCCGGAGAAGTTCTCGCGGTCCGCAAGACGGCCAATCTGCACACCGGCGGCACGATTCACGATGTGACGGTTGCCCTTCACCCGCATATTCGCGAGGCGGCCGAACGGGCGGCGGCGGTGCTCGATATCCCCGTCGTCGGCTTTGACTTTCTGGTTCCGGATGTGAACGGGTCCGAGTATGTGATCATTGAAGCCAACGAGCGGCCGGGCCTCGCCAATCACGAACCGCAGCCGACGGCGGAGCGTTTCGTTGACCTGCTGTTCCCCCAAACCCGGAACGACCGGCGTCCGCAGCGCGAGGCCCTTCCATGACGGCGATCGTGCCACCGGCCATCGATCGGGCGTATCTGTTGGAAACGCTGGCGTCGCTTCTGGAAATCCCGAGCCCGACGGGCATGACCGATGCGGCGGTGATGTTCGTCTGCCGGCAGCTCGAGCAGCTCGGCATCCCGTTCAAGCTCACCCGTCGCGGCGCCATTCGCGCCGATGTGCGCGGGGTTCAGTACAGTCCCGACCGGGCGATCGTCTCCCACCTGGATACGCTGGGGGCGATGGTCAAAGGCATCCTGCCCAACGGTCGCCTCCAGGTGGTGCCGATCGGCACCTGGTCGGCCCGCTTCGCCGAGGGCGCGCGGGGCACCATCTTCACGTCGGACGACGGACGGGTCCGCGGCACGTTCCTGCCGCTGAAGGCCTCGGGCCATGTCTTCCACGAGGAAGTCGATACCCAGCCGATCTCGTGGTCCAATTTGGAGTTCCGCATCGACGAGCGGGTGAGCAACCCGGCGGACATCACGGCCGTGGGCATTCAGATCGGCGATACCATCGCCATCGATCCGCAGCCGGAATTCAACGCCAACGGCTTCATCAATTCCCGCCACCTGGACGACAAGGCGGGCGTTGCCGGGGTTCTTGCCGCAGCCAAGGCGGTGGTCGATGCCGGGATCTCGCTGCCGATGGATTGCCATCTGTTGTTCACGATCTCGGAGGAAGTCGGCGTCGGCGCATCGCATGTGCTGCACGGCGACGTGGCCGAGCTGGTCTCGATCGACAACGGCACCATCGCGCCCGGCCAGAACACCTGCGAGTACGGGGTCACCATCGCCATGCAGGACTCCAGCGGGCCGTTCGACTGGCACCTGACGCGCAGTCTGATTGAGCTCTGCCAGACGCACGATATCCCGTTCAGCCGCGACGTCTTCCGCTGGTACCGCAGCGACGCCGCTGCCGCCGTCGAGGCCGGCAACGACATCCGCACCGCGCTGCTATGCTTCGCGCTCGACTCATCCCATGGTTATGAACGGACGCATGTGGACTCGATCGAAGCCCTCGCGCGTCTGCTGACGCTCTACATGCAGCGCCCGCCCTTGTTCGCCCGCGACGCGGCCCCCATCGGTCCGGCGGGCGACCTGCCGACGGGGTAGGGCGCGACAATGGGCCGAGGGTCACCGCTGCGCCGTCGGCTGCAGGACGGCATTCGGAGACGCCGGTTTCTCGGGGGATACCAGCACGCCATCGGCCAGGCGCAAGGTTCGGGTGGCGATCTTGCGGCGGAAGTGGGCGTCATGGGAGATCACCAGCATCGCCTGCGGCAGGCCGAGAAGGATCTCCACCAGCCGCGCCTCGTTCGTCTCATCCAGGGCATTGGTCGGCTCGTCGAGCAACAGCACCTGCGGCTCCATGGCGAGGACGGCGGCGAGCGTCACCAGCCGCTTCTCTCCGCCCGACAGCTTGTAGGTTATCCGGTCGCGCAGCCGCGCCAGGTCGAGATCACGGAGCACCCGGTCGACGATCGCCAGCGCCTCCTCCCGCGATTTGCCGAGGTTGAGGGGTCCGAAGGCGACGTCCTCGGCGACGGTGGGGCAGAACAACTGATCGTCCGGGTCCTGGAAGACCAGTCCGGCGAGGCAACGGACCTCGTGGAAATCCGCTTCGCAGCGGCGCGTCTTGCCGAAAGCGAGGATGGCGCCGCGCTGCGGCTGGAGCAGGCCGACGATGATGCGCAGCAGCGTGCTTTTGCCGGCGCCGTTCGGTCCGGCGACACAAAGGCGCTCCCCCGCTGCGAGGGCCAGATCGACACCCCGCAGCACCCCCGGATGTTCAGGAAAGGTGAAGTGAACGTCTGAGAGTTCGATCAGCGGAGACACGCGGCTGCTCCCTTCACGGAAAGAGCCGCCCGCCCGGCGAAGCAGTCTGCAGCACAACGAGACCGATCATCGCCGCTCCCATCACCAGGCCGAAGACGGCATCGCTTCGGGAGTAAGCGAGCGTGTCGATCATCGGGAAGTTGCCGGTGAAGCCACGGCACTTCATTGCTTCGAGAATCCTCTCCGAGCGGTCCACCGCCCGCACCAGCATCATGCCGACGAGATATCCCAGGGAGCGATAGGTGTGCCGGCTGTTTCGCGGACGAAATCCGCGCGCTTTCATTGCCGCGCGCAGGCGCTGGTATTCCTGGTGCAGCACGTCGAGGTAACGGATCGTGAACAGGATGAGAGAGACGAGCCGTTGCGGCACGCAGAGACGGCGCAGGGCGTATCCCAGCGTGACCGGCTCCATCGAGCCGACCAGCGACATCAGCGCGAGAATGATGGCGTTCGCCTTCAGGCCGATCTGCGCTGCCTTGATGAGCCCTTCCCAACTGGCGGTAAACCCGAAGAGTGCGAAGATCGGTTGGCCCGAGACCGTGAAGGGAAGGAGTGCCAGCATGACGATGATGAAGCTGTCCATCATGATCATGCGGCGAAGGGTCTGGCCGACGGGCATCTGCGCCATCGTCATCAGGACGAGGGCAACGCCGAGACCGAGACTGAGGACCACCAGGTCATCGAGGGCGACAATCACCAACGCGAAGATCACCGCCGCGATGATCCGCGAACGCGCATCGACACGGTTGATCCGGCTCCGGCGGGGCACGCCTCCAGCTTCGGGAAGCGCGCTGCTGTCCATACCGAGGATCTGCTCCACCGCCTGGGCCTTCCGCAACCGATACCAGCCGCCGACATAAAGCCGATGCTGAGCAGACCGAGATTATAGCCGAGTGCGCCGACGAGCGACCGAATGCCGTTGCCGGTCGCCGGGAGAATTTTGACGGGGTAGCGGGCGAACACCGCTTCGTGGATCTTGACGGTCTTCACGGCGCCTCATGCAGGCGGCCACTGCCTGCTGAACCTCGGCGACAGCTTTTTCAGGCCTATCGTAGGGTGAACTGAGCGTATAGCGAAGTCCACCGTCTTCGGTGCGACCGATTGCGCAAATGGGCGTCGTTGGTGGGCCTCGCGCGCTCAACACTACCCTACGCTCCGCGTCCGGCCCTGTGGGTCGTCGCGGGACACCCGAGCGAAGCGCGTTGACTTGACTTCGCTCCGCACCCCTCCTAATGTCCCGATTTCCACCGGTGGTTACGAGCAGGGCCAGGCTGCGGAGTGCGCGCGCTGGCTCTTTTTCGTTGCCGATGAACGGGCGAACAAAAGGGACGGCGACTCGTGTTCGAGGGTCTGAGCGACCGGCTGAACGGTATCTTCGAGCGCTTGAAAAAGCGCGGCGCGCTGAGCGAGGCGGACGTCGGCGAAGCCTTGCGCGAGGTGCGCATCGCTTTGCTCGAGGCGGACGTTGCCCTGCCGGTGGTGAAGGAGTTCATCGCCCGCGTCCGCGAGCGTGCCGTGGGCCAGGAGGTGCTGCGCAGCGTCACCCCGGCGCAGATGGTCGTCAAGATCGTTCACGACAACCTTGTCGATATGCTCAGCGGCGATGCCGCGGACGAAAAGATGCGCGCGGGCGAGGGCGCCGGGATCAACCTTGCCGGCCCGCCACCGGTGGCGGTGCTGCTGGTTGGCCTCCAGGGCTCGGGCAAGACGACGACCGCCGCCAAGCTCGCCCATCGCCTGCGCAAGCGGGAGAGGAAGCGGGTGCTGCTGGCCTCGCTCGACGTCTACCGCCCGGCGGCGCAGCAGCAGCTTGCCGTGCTCGGCAAGCAGACGGATACCACCGTTCTCGATATCGTCAGCGGCGAGGCGCCGGTGCCGATCGCCGAGCGGGCGATGGACCACGCGCGGCGTCACGGCTTCGACGTGGTGATCCTGGATACCGCCGGGCGCCTGTCCATTGATGAGAAGATGATGGCCGAGGCGGCGGCGGTGAAGGCGGCGACGGCGCCGGTGGAGACGCTGCTCGTCGCCGATGCCCTGACCGGCCAGGACGCCGTGACGCTGGCTCGGTCGTTCAACGAAAAGGTTGGGATCACCGGCATCGTGCTGACCCGCGTCGATGGCGACTCGCGCGGTGGTGCGGCGCTGTCGATGCGGACCGTCACCGGCTGCCCGATCCGCTTGATGGGCGTGGGAGAGAAGACCGACGCCCTCGAAACCTTTCAGCCGGAGCGGATCGCCGGCCGCATCCTCGGCATGGGCGATGTGGTCGGCCTGGTCGAACGGGCGGCAGAGGTCATCGAGAAGGAGGACGCCGAGAAGCTGGCGGCGAAGCTGGCCAGGGGCGAGTTCAGCCTCGAGGATATGGCGGCGCAGTTCCGGCAACTGCGCAAGATCGGCGATCTGAAGGGCCTGCTCGGCCTGTTGCCGGGAATCGGCAAGATCAAGAAGCAGCTCGACGAAGCCAACGTCGATGACAAAATGATCGCCAGACAGGAGGCGATCATCCTGTCGATGACGCTCGCCGAGCGGCGCAACCCGAAGATCCTGAACGCCTCCCGCAGGAGGCGCATCGCCGCCGGTTCGGGGGCGACGGTTCAAGACGTCAACCGTCTCCTGAAGCAGCACCAGCAGATGGCGGCGATGATGAAAAAGGTCGGCAAGCTGGGCAAACGCGGCCTGTTCGGCGGCGGCGGACTGCCGCCAGGAATGTTGCCGCCCGGGTCGCTGCCTCCGGGGATGCTTCCGCCGCGTTGAGGCACGACCGGTGATCTGTGACACAAGGAAGAGGAACGAGTAACAGCATGAGCGTCAGAATTCGCCTGGCCCGCGGCGGCGCCAAGAAGCGCCCCTTCTACCGGATCGTCGTCGCCGACTCGCGCAGCCCGCGCGACGGTCGGTTCATCGAGGTGCTGGGCACGTACAATCCGATGCTGCAGACGGACCATCCGCAGCGAGTGATGCTGAAGCAGGAGCGGATCCAGCACTGGCTGCAGCATGGCGCGACACCGAGCGACCGCGTCGCCAAGTTTTGCGCGCAGGCCGGGCTGATGGAGTCGCGAGCCCGGACCGAGCAGAGCAAGAAGCCGCAGCCGAAGGCAAAGGCGCAGGAACGGCTGAAGGCGGCTGCGGAAGCCGCCGCGAAAGCCTCTGAGCCGGCGGCCGGCTAGGTTTCGCGCGGTTGACGGAGCAGCGATGGTGGCGACCGGCAGTCCGGATCGGGGGCGTGTCTGCGTCGGCGAGGTCGGCGCGGCGCACGCGCTGCGCGGCGAGTTCTGCGTGCGCAGCTTCACCGCCGATCCGCGGGCGATCGCCGGTTACGGTGCGCTGACCACCGATCGCGGTGGACCGCCGCTGCGTCTGTTCGTTGTCGGGGAGAAGAAGGGCGCGCTGATCGTCCGGGCCGAGGGCATCGCCCGGCGCGATCAGGCCGAGGCGTTGCGCGGCTGTCGTCTGTACGTGGAGCGGACGGCTCTCCCACGGCCGGATGACGACGAATACTATTACGCCGATCTGATCGGGCTTCGGGCTCAGTTGGAGGCCGACGACGGGGAACCGCCGGGGTGCGTCTCGGCGGTGCACGATTTTGGCGCGGGGCCAATGCTGGAGATCACCCGCGAGGGTCAGGCGCCGGTGCTGGTTCCCTTCAATAAGGCCGCCGTCCCCCATGTCGACCTGAGCGGCGGCCATCTGGTGATTGCGGCCATTCCCGGCCTGCTGGCGCCGGCGGGCGAGGGGGAGCCATGACAACGCCGGTGCAGGGGCCGCCATGACAACGCCAGGGAAGGGGCCGGTGGAGGGGCCGTGGACGGCGCGGGTCCTGACGATCTTTCCGGAGATGTTTCCTGGCCCACTGGCCGTATCGCTCGCCGGCCAGGCGCTGGCGGCGGGCCGTTGGCGGCTGGAAACCATGGACATGCGGGCATTCGCGCGCGATAAACACGGTTCCGTCGATGATGCGCCGTTCGGCGGCGGGCCTGGCATGGTGATGCGGGCGGACGTCGTCGAGGCGGCCATCGAAGCGGCCATGGATCTGCCGCCGCCGTTGCCTCTCGTTTATCTGACGCCGCGCGGTCGTCGCTTCGAGCAGGACCGCGCGCGGGAACTCGCGGCCGGCCGGGGTCTGATCGCGATCTGCGGGCGATACGAGGGGGTAGACGAGCGGGTCATCGAGCAGTGGCGGCCGGAGGAGATCAGCATCGGCGATTTCGTGCTGTCCGGCGGCGAGCCGGCGGCGATGGCGCTGATCGATGCCTGCGTGCGGCTGTTGCCGGGGGTGCTTGGCGACGAGAGTTCGCTGGTCGAGGAGAGTTTCGAGCGAGGCTTGCTGGAGTACCCGCAATATACCCGCCCGCGCCTGTGGCAGGGCCGGGCCGTCCCCGACGTTCTGCTGTCGGGGCACCACGCGCAGGTTGCCGCCTGGCGACGGGCAGAAGCAGAACGGATCACGCGCGAGCGGCGCCCAGACCTTTGGGCGCAGCATATCGCGGTTGCAACCGCCACCCGCCCGGAGCGCGTGGCGCGGCATGATGTTGAGGAGAGCCATGACGATCATTGAGGAACTGGAGAAAGAGCAGGTCGCCGCGTTGACGGCCGCGGGCTCACCGCCATGGTTCGCGCCGGGCGACACCCTGAAGGTCAGGGTCAAGGTGGTCGAAGGCACGCGGGAACGGGTGCAGGCTTTCGAGGGCGTTTGCATCGCCAGACGCAATCGCGGCTTCAATTCGTCCTTCACCGTCCGCAAAATCTCGTATGGCGAGGGCGTCGAGCGGGTCTTCCCGCTTTATTCGCCGACGATCGCCGATATCGAGGTCGTCCGGCGCGGTGACGTTCGCCGGGCCAAGCTCTACTATCTGCGCTCGCGGCGCGGCAAGAGCGCGCGCATCGCCGAAAAGACCGATGGCTACGTCGCCAAGGTGACGGCGCGGGAGCGCGAGGCAGCCCTGCAGGAAAAGCAGGCGGAGCGGGCGGAACGCGCCGCTGCCAAAGCCAAAGGCGCCTGACCGAACTCAGGGGGCAGACCTTGATCCCGGCCTTGCTGGCCGGCAAGGAGGATAACGTGGCCAAGCCGCGGACGTTGTTCGACAAGATCTGGCAGTCTCATCTGGTCGAAACGCAGGAGGACGGGACCTGCCTGCTCTATATCGACCATCATCTCGTGCACGAGGTGACAAGTCCGCAGGCCTTCGAGGGTCTGCGGATGGCCGGCCGGAGCGTGCGTCGGCCGGCGGCGACGCTGGCCGTTGCCGACCACAATGTGCCGACCACCGACCGCTCGCAGGGCATCGCCGACGAGGAGTCCCGGATCCAGGTGGACACCCTGGCCGCTAATTGCGCCGAGTTCGGCATCGAATACTTCTCGATGGACGACCGGCGCCAGGGCATTGTCCATATCATCGGCCCCGAACAGGGCTTCACCCTTCCCGGAATGACGATCGTCTGCGGCGACTCGCACACCGCGACACACGGGGCGTTCGGGGCGCTCGCCTTCGGGATCGGCACCTCGGAGGTCGAGCACGTGCTGGCGACGCAGACGCTGCTGCAGAAGCCGGCGAAGAACATGCGCGTGAGCATTGAGGGATCGCTGCCCGCGGGTGTCGGCGCCAAGGATCTGATCCTGGCGATCATCGGTGAAATCGGCACCGCCGGCGGCACCGGCCATGTCATCGAGTATGCCGGAGAGGCGATCGCCGGGCTCGGCATGGAAGGGCGGATGACGGTCTGCAACATGACCATCGAGGCCGGTGCGCGCGCAGGGCTGATCGCGCCGGACGAGACGACCTTCGCCTACCTCAAGGGCCGGCCGATGGCGCCGTCGGGCGAAAACTGGGAGCGGGCGGTCGCCTGGTGGCGGACGCTTCCTTCCGACGCGGCGGCCGCTTACGACAAGGAAGTCCGGCTGAAGGCGGCCGGCATTCCGCCGCTGGTGACCTGGGGGACCAGTCCGGAAGACGTCGTGCCGATCACGGGCGCGGTGCCCGATCCGGCGGCGGCGGCGACGGACAGCAAGCGCCGGGCGATGCAGCGGTCGCTGGACTACATGGGACTGTCGCCGGGCATCCGGATGCAGGACGTGCGCGTCGATCGCGTGTTTATCGGGTCCTGCACCAACGGGCGGATCGAGGACCTGCGCGAGGCGGCGGGCGTGGCGCGCGGCCGCCGCGTTGCCGACGGCGTGGGCGCGATGGTGGTGCCGGGTTCCGGCCTGGTCAAGGCGCAGGCGGAGGAAGAGGGCCTCGACCGGATTTTCCGCGAGGCCGGCTTCGAGTGGCGCGAACCGGGGTGCTCGATGTGCCTTGCCATGAACGCCGACCGGCTGGAGCCGGGCGAGCGCTGTGCGTCCACCTCGAACCGAAATTTCGAAGGCCGGCAGGGCCGTGGCGGTCGGACCCACCTGATGAGCCCGGCGATGGCCGTCGCGGCAGCCGTCACCGGCCATCTCGCCGACGTGCGCGACCTGGTGCAGCGCTGACATGCGACAGGTCGCATCCCCGCGTCATTGCGAGCCCGCACTAGCGGGCGCGGCAATCCAGTCGGTCGTGCCTTGGGGCAGCTCTGGATTGCTTCGCTCCGCTCGCAATGACAGCACCCTTTGAGGGACTGAGCCAGCCATGCAACCCTTCACCACGCTGACCGGGATCGCCGCACCGTTGCCGATGATTAATGTCGATACTGACATGATCATCCCCAAGCAGTTCCTGAAGACGATCGCCCGCACCGGCCTCGGCAAGGGCTTGTTCTTCGAGATGCGCTATGACGATGCCGGCGCCGAGATCCCCGGCTTCGTGCTTAACCGCCCGGCCTATCGCAACGCCTCGATCCTGGTCGCCGGCGAGAACTTCGGCTGCGGCAGCTCGCGTGAGCACGCGCCCTGGGCGCTGCTCGACTTCGGCATCCGGTGCGTCATCGCGCCGTCGTTCGCCGACATTTTCTATTCTAACAGCTTCAAGAACGGCATCCTGCTGATCACTCTGCCGCAGGAACAGGTGCATGCGCTGATGGCGCAGGCCGAACGCGGCGCCAACGCACGCTTCATGGTCGATCTTGCCGACCAGGTGATCGAGACGCCGGACGGCGCCCGCATCGGCTTCGAGATCGATCCCTTCCGCAAGCACTGCCTGCTCGGCGGCCTCGACGAGATCGGCCTGACCTTGCAGAAGGCCGACCGCATCGAGAATTTTGAGGCGCGCCACCGGGCCGAGCGGCCATGGCTGTAGGCCGCCGCTCTGCCCGTCCCGATCACACCTGAGACCAGACGCCAGACCGGAGCCGCCATGTCGGACAAGAGAACCATGCTGATCGTTGCCGGCGACGGCATCGGCCCGGAAGTGATGAGCGAGGTGCTGCGCGTCATCGAGTGGCTGGACAAGCGCCTCGGTATCCCCTTCGACGTCAAGCAGGGGCTGGTCGGCGGAGCCTCGATCGACGCCAAGGGCACGCCGCTGAGCGATGAAACGATGGCGCTGGCGCTGGAGGTCGATGCGGTCCTGCTGGGAGCGGTCGGTGGACCGAGATGGGACAGCCTGCCGTTCGAAAAGAAGCCGGAGCGCGGCCTGCTGCGGCTGCGCAAGGACATGGCGCTGTTCGCCAACCTGCGCCCGGCGCCGGTGTTCGACGCGCTGGTCGATGCCTCGCCGCTGAAGCCCGAGATCGTGCGCGGCCTCGACATCGTCATCGTCCGCGAGCTGACCGGCGGCGTCTACTTCGGCGAGCCGCGCGGCATCGAAACCCTGCCGGGCGGCGGCCGGCGCGGGGTGAACACGCAAGTCTACACCACCGACGAGATCCGCCGCATCGCCCGCGTCGGCTTCGAGCTGGCGGCGAAGCGGAGCGGACGGGTGTGCTCGGTGGAGAAGTCCAACGTGATGGAGTCCGGCCTGCTGTGGCGCCAGGAGGTGCAGGCGCTGCACGATGCGGACTTCGCGCACATCGAGCTCAGCCATATGTACGCCGACAACTGCGCGATGCAGCTGATCCGCGATCCCCGGCAATTCGACGTCATCGTCACCGACAATCTGTTCGGCGACATGCTGTCCGACGAGGCGGCGATGCTGACCGGATCGCTCGGCATGCTGCCGTCGGCGTCCCTGGGGGAAGCCGACGCCAAGGGTCGCAGGCGGGCGCTCTACGAGCCGGTGCACGGCTCGGCGCCGGACATCGCCGGGCGCGGCGTCGCCAACCCGCTCGCCAGCCTGCTCAGCTTCGCCATGTGCCTGCGCTGGTCGTTCAACCTGACGGAAGAAGCCGCCCTGATCGAGGCGGCGGTGACCGGCGTGCTCGGCGGCGGCCTGCGCACCGCGGACATCATGCAGCCCGGCAAGGCGCGCGTCTCGACCCGAGTCATGGGCGAATCGGTCGTAAGGGAACTGGACAAGCTCATCAGCTGACCCCGGCCCCCCGCGCCGGAAACCGCCCGTGCCCCACCTGATCCTCCTCTCCGCCTTCTGCCTCATCGCCCTGCTCGCCACCTGCGCGCTGATCGGGTGATACCGGCCAAGGGTGCTGACCGGACGCGGTAGGGCGGGTCTAAAGCGAAAGCGTGACCCGCCGAATGCGTGCGCTTGGTGAAACCCAACCGGAGTTGAGGCGCTATTCCCGACTACCGTCGCCATCGCGTCGAAGGCGGATGCTATTTCTTCACCGTCAACCTACTCGAGCGACGCGGCAACGACCTTCTCGTCCCATGTTGACCGGCTGCGCGAGGCGGTGCGGGTCACCCGCCGCACCAGGCCTTTCGCCATCGACGCCTGGGTCGTGCTTCCCGATCACCTCCACTGCGTCTGGACGCTGCCGCCCGGCGACGATGATTTTTCAACCCGCTGGCGGTTGATCAAGACGATCTTCAGCCGCGCCCTGCCCGGCGGCGAACGGCGGTCCGTGGCCCGCGTCCTCGGCGGCGAGCGCGGCATCTGGCAGCTCTATCCAGCGGCTTGGCTTGGACTCGATGCTGAGGCTATTGTTAACGGCGAGTGGGCGAGTAACCCATCCGGCGGGTCACGCTGCGCTTTAAGACCCGCCCTACGCTGATCATTGTTAGTCTGCGAGTGGCACCAATGGATCGATTTGTCGGTTCTACACGGGCGGCTAGCGCAACCGCTTCTTCCACGACCGCGCTCGGGCCGATTCGTATAGAAATTGGCGGGCCAGGGTCAAAGTCTTACAAATCTATCAAGCACATAATATGGGACAACATACCCGCTTTCGCCGTCCTGACCGGATTGAATGGCTCCGGGAAAACACAGCTACTTGAAATACTCGCCTACCGGCTCACTAATACGTGGCATAATGCATTAGGTGATTTGCGTGGGGTGCCAATTTCCGTTACTGGGGATAAATTCGGTCCTGACGAAGTAGCGTTTATCCAAAGCGGATGGGATATCGATGAACGAACCATTGGCATAGACGGGATAAGGTCTGCGAAGCACAGCTTATTTGAGTCATTGCGAGAGTATCAAGTGAGACATAATTTGCCCCGGCAAGCCCTGCGCGCACGACTTGAACGTCTTCTCAACGTAACTAATCTAGAAGCAATGGGTGTTGAGGAGTTTGTTAGACGTACTCCTAACGATTATACGTTTATGTTAGATGAAGTCGACGTAATTTCGGGATTAACGCATGTCTTTGTTGCATACAGATTGAAAGCCGCTGAAGCACTTGAGGAAGGAAAGGCACACGCAGATTTACCCGACATATTAGGACCAGCCCCGTGGAACGTTCTTAATGAGATCTTGGAGGTAGCCGAATTTTCGTACCGGGTTGTGTCACCAGTCGGCACAAAACTTACGGATATGTACCAGATACTATTGGAAGATTTGTACACAAAGCAACGGTTGTCCCCATCTGATCTATCCTCCGGCGAGAAAATCATGCTTGCGCTTGTATTTTGGCTCTATAACTCCCAACAGCATGGTCGCTTTCCTCGTCTTTTCTTGCTCGATGAACCGGACGCGCATCTTCATCCGTCCATGACGCGCCATCTGTTGCAAGTTCTCAAAGAGGTGCTCGTGGAACGTTATCAGGTCAGAACGATTCTAACCACTCATTCGCCCTCTACAGTCGCGCTCGCTCCCACTGACGCCGTCTTCGAGATTTCAAGAGCCCAAGTACATATTCGCCGGTCGGCATCGCAAGAAGCAACTATCGGCTCTCTCACCGCTGGTTTGGTCACTGTATCTCGGTCCACCCGCTACGTGCTCGTCGAAGATGAGGAAGATGTAACGTTCTACAACGCTATTCGCGATATCCTAACGGACTACGGTCCGAGTCGTGACATGCGCGCGATCAAACCGGCGCCGAGTATCGTATTTCTGCCAGCATCTACCGGATCTGGAAAAGCAAAAGTAAGTGGAGGAAGGCACGTGGTTCAGGGTTGGGTTGATAAATTTAACCAGCCCCCACTTAATACTTTAGTTTACGGGATCATTGACCGCGATGAATCAAATCAGCCGATGGCACGCGTCCAAGTACTAAGCCGCTACAGCATTGAGAATTATTACCTAGACCCTTTTGTCGTTTTCGGCCTGCTGGTCGAGATGGGGGTCGCCCCGGCTATTGATCAATTATCGATCTCTCCAGGAGACGAACATCGCATTCGCAGCCTGGACGATGTGGGTCTTGGGGCGATAATGAATGTAATTCGGGAGGCGATCGAACCCAAACTTACCATAAAAAAAGGGACGATCGATACTATAGAGCGTAAGGTAACATTTACAAACGGAAGGAGCGTCGAATATCCTGCTTGGATGACTAATTGCCGGGGTCGCGATCTGCTTCCGGTTTACCAAGATCTCTATGGTGGAGCAGACAAGATCCATCCGGGAAATCTTGAACGAAGTCTACGCAAGACACGGCTAATCCCGGTCGAACTGGCGGATATCTTCGACCATCTTCAGGCGTAGGTGCTTACGGCAATAGCGCCTATCGGTCGCAGCCAACTCGCGTAGGGCGGATTCGAAGCGAGGCGCAATCCGCGGCATGTGTGAGGGCTGGTTCTACGCATCCGGCAGGTCACGCTGCGCTTTAGCTCGTAGGTCGGAATAGCCAAAGGCGTATTCCGACGGATGTCTTCATCGGCTGGCGGGTTCGCCTGCGCTGAAATCATCGTTGCCGGTGCCGATCCAGTCGTGCGGATACAGGCCGCGTGCGACGCACGACTTGAATGTCGAATACGGCCATTCTGCCAGCGAGGTCACGAGGCCGTGTTTGACCGGATTGAAGTGGACGTAATCCATGTGCGCCGCGTAGTCCTCGTCGTCGCGAATGGCGTGCTCCCAGAAGCGGCGTTGCCAGATCCCGCGTTCGCCGTCGGCGCGGCGCACGCCGGACAGCCGCTCCGTCTTCGGCAAACCGCGCACGAAGCAGGTTTTGATCAGTCGCCAGCGGGTGGAGAAGTCATCGTCGCCCGGTGGCAGGGTCCATATCGCGTGAAGATGATCCGGAAGCACCACCCAGGCATCGATGGTGAAGGGCCGGGATTGCCGCACGCGGCGCACCGCTTCGCGCAAGAGTTCGATCCGGTCGTTGAGCAATGTGTTGCCGCGCCGCTCCAACAGGTTAACCGTGAAAAAATAGCAGCCGCCGGGAACACGATAGCGATGGAAATCGGGCATCAAAAAACTCCGGTTCCGGAACGAGTATACCCGATCGGTCTCATTCGTCGGAATACGCCGTCGGCTATTCCGACCTACGGTGTTGGGCTGCTTTCAGCGGCAAGGCAGACGTAACGACCGCAAGGGCCTAAACGTCAAATTTGGGATATCCAGCGTCGTCTCCCTCTGTGTTGGTGGGTTGTTGGACGGTGGTGTCGCGTGGCAAGGATTGGTCTTCTAATGGCGTCGTGCGGACGGTGGCGGCGGTTATGACGACAAATGACGATCTTTGACGACAGATGCCGTTGTCTTTTCGAGTGAACGTAACAATATCAATTAGTTGTACGATTTTTCCGGCTCATATCGGCTCTCACGCGGCACTCCCCGGCACGAATCCCGCGGAGGGTGTCGTCATTTGTCGTCGATTGGCAGCGGAAGGCGCCGGTGGGGGCGGGGGGACGGAATGTGTTCGACGGCACGGCTTCGTCGCAACCGTTTGCATCGCCGCGAGCGGGTTGCTACAGTCCCGCCGCATTGCGCCCAATCAGCCGCGGCGGGCCGGTTCCGTCGTCTGCGTCTCGTCAACTGAAATCGCACCCGACCTGGCTTTCGCTCGATGAAAATCGTCGCCTGCAACAGCAACCGGCCGCTCGCCGACGCGATCGCCGCCTATCTCAACCTGTCCATCTGTAAGGCCAGCATCCGGCGCTTCTCCGATATGGAGGTGTTCGTCGAGATCCACGAGAACGTGCGCGGCGAGGATGTCTTTGTCATCCAGTCCACCTCGTATCCCGCGAACGACAACGTGATGGAGCTGCTGGTGACGCTGGATGCGCTGCGGCGCGGTTCGGCCCGGCGGATCACGGCGGTGATCCCGTACTACGGCTACGGCCGGCAGGACCGCAAGTCCGGTCCGCGCACGCCGATCTCGGCTAAGCTGGTCGCCAACCTGATCACCGTCTCGGGGGCAGACCGGGTGCTGACGCTTGACCTGCATGCGGGCCAGATCCAGGGGTTTTTCGACATCCCGCTGGATAACCTCTATTCGGCGCCGGATTTCACCACCGATATCCAGCGGCGCTTCAATTCCGAGGATCTGCTGGTCGTTTCACCCGATATCGGCGGCGTGTTCCGCGCCCGCTCCATCGCCAAGCGGCTGGGCAGCGATCTCGCCATCATCGACAAGCGGCGGGAGAGCGCCGGCGTTTCCGAGGTGATGCACGTCATCGGCGATGTCGGTGGGCGGCGCTGCATCCTGATCGATGATATCGTCGATTCCGCCGGCACACTCTGCAACGCCGCCCGCGCTTTGATGGACGAGGGGGCGGCTTCCGTCGCGGCCTACGCCACCCACGGCGTGCTGTCCGGCGGCGCGGTGGCGCGGGTGTCGGCGTCGCCGATCGACAAGTTGATCATCACCGACAGCATTCCGGCGACGGAGGCGGTGCGCATCTCGCACAACATCGAGCAGCTGTCGATCGCGCCGCTGATGGCGGAGGCGATGAAGCGGATCAGTGACGAGGCATCAGTCTCCAGCCTGTTTGATTGACGTGGCGCGAGGCCTGATGGCGTTCGGTCGTTTTGGCCGTGGCGTGGTGGCCGGGGGCGACGCGCCTTGAGAAAGAGGAGTTGAGTGAATGGCAGACGTGGTTTCCCTGGCGGCTGAGGTGCGCAGCCGCGCCGGCAAAGGGGGTGCGCGCGAGCAGCGGCGGGCCGGCCGGATCCCGGCCGTGATCTACGGAGAAAAGCAGGACCCGCTGATGATCGCGCTGGATGGCGCGGACATGCTCAAGCAGCTGCGGCGGCCGGGGTTCATGACGCACGTCTTCGAGATTGACCTCAAGGGTCGCAAGGAGCGGGTGTTGCCGCGCGAGGTCCAGCACGACCCCGTCTCAGGCAAGCCGCTGCATATCGACTTCCTGCGGTTCAGCGCGTCGACCAAGATCAATGTGGATGTCGAGGTGCGGTTCGAGAACGAAGATCGCTCTCCGGGGCTGAAGCGGGGCGGCGTGCTCAATGTCGTCCGTCACACCATCGAGCTGATCTGCAAGCCGGACGCCATTCCGGAATACGTCCGCGTCGATCTCACCGGGCTGGAAATGGGTGACGTCCTCCACCTCGACGCGCTGACGTTGCCGCCGGGCGTTGAAATCGGCGAGGATAACCCGAAGGCGACCATTGCCAGTGTGGCTGCTCCGTCAACCGGAGAGGCGGCCGAGCCGGTCGCCGATGAAGAGGCGGAAACGGCAGAGAAGACAGCCTAGGCCGGTTTCCGCGCGCGGGCCTGCAGAACCGGGGGCCTTGTGTCGGGAGAGCGGTTTTTGCTGGTCGGGCTCGGCAATCCCGGCAGGGAGTATGCGGGGCACCGGCACAACGTCGGCTACAGGGCGCTGGACGCCATCGCCCGGCGTGAAGGGCTGGTCTGGCGCCCGTCGCGGTTCCAGGGGGAGACGGCTGCCGGCCGCCTTGGCGACTGCGAAACCCTGCTGCTGAAGCCGACGACCTACATGAATGACAGCGGCCGCTCGGTCGCCGCCGCGGCGCGCTTCTACAAGGTTCCGGTCGAGGAGGTCTTTGTCTTCCACGACGAACTCGATCTTCCGGCCGGGAAAATCCGCGTCAAGCAGGGCGGCGGCGCCGCCGGCCACAACGGCCTGCGCAGCATCGACGCGCTGTTCGGCAATGCCTACTGGCGGGTCCGGCTTGGCATCGGCCATCCCGGCGACAGGCGCCGGGTGCTGGGTCACGTCCTGGATGACTTCGACGAGGCGGATCGGCAATGGCTTGATCCTCTGTTGTCGGCGGTCGCCGAGAATGCGGGGCTGCTGGTGCAGGACCCGCCGGCGTTTGCCAGCCGCGTGGCGCTGGCACTGGCCCCCCCGAAACCGAAGCCCAAGCCGAAGCCGACGCCGAAGCGTGTGCCCTCACCCCGGCCCTCTCCCGAGGGAGAGGGAGACTCCGCGGGAGAGGGGGTGAGGGACAGCCTTCCACTGAAGGACGAGTGAATGGGCTTCAACTGTGGGATCGTCGGGCTGCCGAATGTCGGCAAGTCCACGCTGTTCAACGCGCTGACCGCCAGCGCCGCAGCGGCGGCCGCGAACTTTCCCTTCTGCACCATCGAGCCCAATGTCGGCCGCGTCGTCGTGCCCGACGAGCGTTTGGCGCGCATTGCGGCGATTGCCAGGTCGGCCAAGGTCATTCCGACGCAACTGGAGTTCGTCGATATCGCCGGTCTGGTCGCCGGCGCCAGTCGCGGCGAGGGCCTCGGCAACCAGTTCCTCGGCCATATCCGCGAGGTCGATGCGATCTTGCACCTGCTGCGATGTTTCGACGATCCGGACGTGGTGCACGTCGCCGGCAGCGTCGATCCGTTGCGCGACGCCGAGATCATCGACACCGAACTGATGCTGGCCGACCTCGACAGCCTGGAACGACGCCTCAATGGTCTCGTCAAGCGCGCCCGCGGTGGCGACAAGGACGCAAAGGACACGCTCGTCGTCGCCGAACGGGCGGCGGCCGTGCTCCGCGAGGGGCGCCCGGCGCGGGTCGTCCCGCTCGCCGCGGAGGAAGAACGGGCGTTCAACGGTCTGCAGTTGCTGACCGCGAAGCCGGTTCTCTACGTCTGCAACGTCGAAGAAGGGGACGCGGCCGGCGGCAACGCCGCTACGGCGCGTGTCCAAGCCCGCGCCGCGTCGGAAGGGGCGGCGGCGGTGGTCATCTCGGCCCGCATCGAAGCGGAGGTGGCGGAGCTGTCCGAGGACGACCGGTCCGAATACCTGGCCAGCCTCGGCCTGACGGAAACCGGCCTGACGCAGGTGATCGGTGCCGGATACCGCCTGCTCGATCTCATCACCTTCTTTACCGCCGGCCCGAAGGAGAGCCGGGCCTGGACGATCCGGCGAGGAACCAGGGCGCCTGCGGCGGGGGGCGTGATCCATTCGGACTTCGAGAAGGGCTTCATCCGCGCCGAGACCATTGCCTATGACGACTTCGTCACGCTGGGGGGCGAGCAGGCCGCGCGCGAGGCCGGCCGGATGCGCTCGGAAGGCCGGGACTATGTTGTCGCGGACGGCGACGTTTTGCTGTTCCGGTTCAACGTTTGAGTGCGAAGAATGCCCAGAAATGGGCATGACAAAACAAAAACATTAAAAAACTGCCTCAAAAGAAGTAATTATACTCCTATTGTATTGTAATCGGCAAAGCGGTGGGCCGCCAGATTATCACAGATGCGTGACGTGGCCGGTTGACATCGGTTGTCCCAAGAATAACAATCAAACCCTGCGCTATGGCGATGCTTGGGAGAATAACAGACATCGCTAATTTGCGGCGCAGGGGGGAGCGATGGCGCGGACGACCTTACGGATCGTCGTGGTTGTGGCGCAGGCGGGGTTCTCAGTCCTGGCGAGTGTGGCTTTCGCTGAGGACTGCACCTCTCCGGTCGGGTCTCTTGTCTCCGTTCAGGGCCTTGTCGAGGTGCAGCGCGCGGGTGCGACTGACTGGCGGCAGATCAACCTCGGCGACAACCTCTGTGCCGGCGACGTGCTGCGCATCGGCGAGCGCAGCCGCATCGAGGCGAGCCTCGTCAACCAGGTCAAGATCCGGGGCGATCAGAATACGACGCTGAAGCTGATCAGCGCGCCGGAGGAGCGGATCTCCTGGCTCGACCTGTTTTCCGGCGGCGCCTACTTCTTCAGCCGTCAGCCGCGCTCGCTCAACGTCAACACCCCCTTCGTCAACGCGGCGGTGGAAGGTACCGAGTTCCAGATCCGCGTGGCTGAGGACCACACGGACATCGGCGTCTTCAGCGGCGCCGTCCTCGCCCGCAACAGCTTCGGCGAGGCCGCGCTGCGCTCCGGGCAGTCGTCGGTCGCCACGGCGTTCACCGCACCCACCGACGTGCTGACCATCCGCCCGTTCGACGCGGTGCAATGGGCGCTCTATTTCCCGCCGGTGCTGGCGAGCCCGCCCGCCGACCTCGCCTTGCCGATGGCGCTGCGCGAGGCGATCGAGCTGGCGGAGCAGGGGCGGACGGCCGAGGCCTTCCAGCGTTTCGCCGAGGTCCCCGACGCGGATCGCGACGCGACGTTCTACCTCTATCGGGCGCAGACCCTGCTGTCGGTCGGGCGCGCCGACGAAGCCGAGGCGGATCTGCGCGAAGTCCTCGCGCTCGAGCCCGAGAATGCTTTGGCCTACGGCGTGCTTGCCATCATCGCGGTGAGCCGCAACGAGCAGGCCGAGGCGGTGCGGCTGGCGCAGCACGCGGTGAAGCTGGCGCCCAGCTCGGCGGCGGCGAAGATCGCGCTATCCTATGCCGAACAATCCCGCTTCCAGATCGAGGCGGCGCGCGACGCCCTGCAGCAGGCGGTGGCGGACGAGCCGGAGAACGCGCTGGCCTGGGCGCGCCTGTCCGAGCTCTGGCTGATGCTGGGCTGGCGTGACCGGGCGGTAGAGACGGCCAGGCGGGCCCGCGACCTCGCGCCGGACCTGGGCCGGGTGCAGACCGTGCTCGGCTTTGCCGCGCTCGCCGAGATCAACACGCGCCGCGCGGCCGAGGCGTTCCGACGGGCGATCGAACTGGACCAGGCCAGTCCCCTGCCGCGCTTCGGCCTCGGTCTCGCCACCATCCGCGACGGCCGCCTGCGCGAAGGCCGCGCCGATATCGAGAGCGCCGTGCTGCTCGATCCCAACAACTCGCTGCTGCGCAGCTACCTCGGCAAGGCCTACTTCGAGGAGCGGACGACCAACCCGCTGGAGTACTTCCGCGAGCTGGTCGAGAACTTCCCGAACCAGGAGAACAAGCACGCCGCCGAGCAGTACGCGCTGGCGAAGCAGCTCGACCCCAACGACCCGACGCCCTGGTTCTACGACGCCATCCGCAAGCAGACCGAGAACCGGCCGGTCGAAGCGCTCCAGGACCTCCAGAAGTCGATCGAACTGAACGACAACCGCGCCGTCTTCCGCTCGCGGGAGCTGCTCGACCAGGACCGGGCGGCGCGTGGAGCGAGCCTCGCGCGGATTTATACCGACCTCAACTTCGAGCAGTTGGGGATCAACGAGGCGACTAGATCACTTTCGCTTGATCCAGCCAACGCGTCCGCACACCGGTTTTTATCGGACGTCTATGCGACGCAACCCCGGTCAGAGATCGCTCGCGCGAGCGAGCTCCTGCAATCGCAACTACTACAAGATATAAATATCAATCCAGTGCAGCCAAGTCTTGTAGAGACAGATTTAAATATTGTTACTCAAGGAGGGCCAGCCACCCCCGGTTTTAATGAATATAATTCTTTATTTGAGCGTAATCGTGCACAGCTTAACATTTCCGGAGCGGTGGGCAGCGAATGGACACGCGGGAATGAGGCTGTTGCATCCGCTGTTTATGACCGGTATTCGGTTAGTGCGGGACAATTCCACTATCAAAGTGACGGATTCCGTCAGAATTTTGATATACAACACAACATATACAATTTTTTCCTTCAGGCTGCCGTTACTCCTGAATTTAATATTCAGGCAGAAGGCAGAAAACGATATAGTGAGTTCGGAGATATATCACTTAATTATGACATAAGTGATTTCTTAAAAAGGAAGCATGTTGATGTGGATGAAACCGTCGGAAGGATCGGTGCTCGCTATTCTCCATCTCCCAACTCTGATATCATAACATCTTTTATTTATACGGAGAGGAATGCTACAGAGGATAATCAATTTGAATTTTCTTCTCCTTCTTTTACGGGGATTGGCGATTCTCGTGTGAGGGATAAATCATATCAGCCGGAAATTCAATATTTGCTTAAAAAAGATAAGGTGAATGTTGTCATCGGCGGAAACTACTTTAATGTTGATACAAATTCAAAGATAAACTTTCCCTCTCCTACGCTGCGATCAGACGATAGCTTCAACATAGAGCAAAAAACCGGATACGTCTATGGCAATTTTAGTTTGGGAGATGAGTGGTTATTGACGGCCGGCGGCTCATTAGATGACTATGATGAACTAAAAATTCACACCAGAAATTTTAATCCAAAGGCGGGGTTCCGCTGGACTATCGGCCATTATATCCAAATGCGAGTGGCGGCGTTCCAGGCCGTTAAGCCGCCCTTGGTTACAAGCCAGACTTTACAGCCAACTCAAGTGGCTGGATTCAACCAATTTTACGATGATATTAATGGCACTCGCTCTACAAATTTTGCCGGTGGATTAGATGTCACAGTGGCAGATAATATTTATGGCGGAATCGAGATTATCGCGCGCGATTTGGATATCTCAGTGTCAAATACTGGACAAACGACTGAAAGCAATGAAAATATAGCGCGGTTATACGCGTATAGCGCTCTCGATGAGCGTTGGGCCGTAAGCGGAGAAATTTTGTATGATAGATTTGATAGTGATGAGCCAATTGATAATATCCCGGACGAACTGGATACATTTAGCGTTCCTGTAACAGTATACTATTTTGACGCGTCAGGGCTATTTGTTACTGGGCAAGTGGCTTTCGTAGATCAGCGCATTAAATGGTCGATTGGGAGAGAGCAATATCAGCGCCGTGAGAACCAGTTCTTTTTGTTAAACGTGGGCGCAGGGTACCGGCTACCGCAGCGACGTGGTATGATTAACGTTGGTGTAAAAAATATCTTGAACGAAGAGTTTGACTATAAGGACGATACTTTTCGTGAGTTTGGCAGTCGTAATCCGCAACTATCGCCATATATACCGGAAAGAGCATTTTTCGGACAAATAGTATTGAACTTCTGAGTGCAACGTACGAACAGAGGTCGCGTTCCACGATGCTGGAGGAGGTACGTGAAATGGATGGTATGGACTCTACAGATCTTTTGCCGGATGCCCAAAGAGCATTGGATGTACTAAAAAAGGAATTAGGCGCAGAGGATGTGCTGGTTCTGCTGAAGAAGGCGGATGGCTCATTCGAGGTCCATCAGGATGTTCAAAAGGGGTGCCTTCATAAAGACGAAAACAGAGGAAGTACATCCGTGCAGAGCCAGGGAAGTCATACGCTTAGTGCGGCTGCGGCTGCTGCTAACTGCCCAAAAGTGGTAATAGGGGGACGAATAATAGATTTGTGTGGCTAAGCATACAGAACGGGTGGCTGGTGCCAACTGAGTGGTTGTGTCGGACTACGCGAGTGCGGCTCGCAAGATGCAGCGCTGGCTCCGCGGCTTGCTCTTCGGTGCCGGGATTGGGGTGGTGTCGGCGGTGGTCGGCGCCACCCCGGTTGGGTTGGCATTAGAAGAAAATGTCGGGCTTCCGTGGTTGTTCCGGCTTCGCGGTCCGATCCCGCCGCCGCCGGAGGTGGCGGTTGTTGCCCTTGACGAGCGGTCGGCCATCGAGCTGGGGGTGCCGGAGAGGCCGCGCGAGTGGCCGCGCTCGCTGCACGGACGGCTGATCGACACGCTGGTCGATCGGGGCGCCGATGTCATCGCCTTCGACCTCACCTTCGAGCGGGCGCAGCCGAAGGAGGAGGACGCGGCCTTCGCCCGCGCGATGGCCCGGTCCGAGCGCGTCCTGCTCGTGGAGTCGGTCGAGCGGAAATGCCCGCAGGCGGACGACGCCGCGGCCGCATCGGTTTGTTTCGAGGAAGTCCGGCGGCCGGTTCCCCTCCTTGCCGAGGCGGCGTGGGGGCTGGCGCCGTTCCCCTTGCCGCGCACGCCGTCGTCGAGCGTGAATGCGTTCTGGGCGTTTCTCGGCAGCTCCGAGGATCGCCCGACGTTGCCGGCGCTGGCGGTGCAGGGCCGGGCGCTGCGTCATGACGAAGCGTGGCGTCGGGTGTTCTACGACGCGTCCGCGGGCATCATCGGGCGTGCCGGCGGGATCGAAGAGGCGACCCGCCAGATGCGCAGCAGAGCCAAGGCGGCGGGGTCCACGAGCCCGCTGCTGCCCACCGGCGAGATCGGTGCGGTCGCGCCGTTTGCGGTCTCCCGGCAACAGCCGGCGCTCCGCGAGGCGATCGAACGGCTCTACGCCGGCCCGGACAGCCACTTTCTCAACTTCTACGGCCCGGCGGGAACCATCCGCCACATCTCCTACAGCCGGCTGATCGGCAGCGGATCGCCTTCCCATGCTGCCGACGCGGACACCGGTCTGGAGGGGGTTGCCGTCTTCGTCGGATCCTCGGAGCTGGGCAAGCCGGTCCAGGCCGATCACTTCCGCACCGTCTACCCCCGGGACGACGGGGTCGAGATGAGCGGCGCCGAGGTCGCAGCCACGGCGTACGCCAACCTGCTGACCTCCGCGACGCTCCAACCCGTCGGGCCTATGACGGCGCTGGGAGTGATGGCGGCCCTGGGCGTGATCCTGACCGCCTGCGCCTATGGCCTGCCGCTGGCCGCGGCGGCCCCGTCGACCGTCGCGCTGGCGCTGGGTTACGGCATCGTTGCCGTGGCCCTGTTCGCCCGCCACGTGTGGCTGCCGTTTGCCATTCCGCTGCTGCTGACGTTGCCCGCCGCGCTGATCGTCGGCACCGGCGGGCAGCTTCTGCTGGCGTGGCGGCAGCGGCGGCGCGCCGAGGGGGCGGAGAAGGCGGCGATCGCCGCGAGTGCGGCGAAGTCGGCGTTCCTCGCGACGATGAGCCACGAGATCCGCACGTTGCTGAGCTGGGTCACCGGCCTGGTGGAGCGGCTCGACCGCGCCGATCTCGACGACATCGAGCGCGGGCTGGTGGCGCGCGTCCGGCAATTCTCCGAGACCCTTCTCCGGCTTCTCAACGACGTTCTCGATGTCGCCAAAATGGAAGCCGGCGCGCTGCAGCTGGCCCCCGAGGCCGTCACGCTTCGCCCATTGCTGCAAGCGGTGGTCGATATGCATCGGCCCGCGGCGGATGCGAAGGGGCTGGACGTCTCGCTGCAGATCGCGGACACGGTTCCCCCCGTCGTCGTCACCGATCCGCTGCGACTCTGCCAGATCCTCTGGAACCTCATGGGCAACGCCGTGAAGTTCACCGAACGGGGACATGTTGTGGCCCGTCTCGACACGGAAGGGGAGGTGGGCGAGCGGGCAAGGCTCCGGCTCTCGGTCAGCGACACCGGGATCGGCATTCCCGAGGAAACCCAGGCTGCGCTGTTCCAGCCGTTCCGGCAGGCAGACGCGACAACGGCGCGGCGTTTCGGCGGCAGCGGACTGGGATTGTCGATCGCCCGGCAGCTTACCGAGACGATGGGCGGGACCATCGCTCTGGAGAGCCGGCCAGGCGAGGGAAGTACCTTTACGGTCCGGCTGCTGGTGGCTGTCGTCTCGACGGCGGGGGAACCGCTGGCAGCCGTGCACCTTTTCCCCGGTCTTGCCGATCACGCGCCGCCAGGCCTGGGAGCCGGGGCGATGCGCGAGGCTTTCCCGGGGGGCGGCTTGCCGTGTGCAGACGGCGACGTGCTCGTCGCGGAAGACGATTCGCTCAACCGGCTCTTGATCGAAGGCCAGCTCAACACGCTCGGCTTTACGCCGCGGCTGTGCCGTAACGGCGACGAGGCGTGGACCAGCCTTCAGCAGCGGCCGGCGCGGCTGCTGATCACCGATCACCATATGCCGCCGGGCTGTGGCGGCGTCGAACTGACGCGGCGCATTCGCGGCGACGGCCCCCTTGCCGGCGTGCGGATCATCGGGCTGACCGCCGACGCGCAGCCCGATGCCGTCAAGGCGTGTCTCGATGCCGGCATGGACCTGGTGCTGATCAAGCCGCTGCGGCTCCCCGACCTGCCGGATGCGCTGCAGCGCCTCGGCATCCCGTTCGAGACGCCGGGGCCGGCCGGCGCCGACCCCTGGGACGCTGGGGCGGGGGATACTGAGGCGGGGGAAGTCGGAGCCGGAGAATCTGCGGCGGGGGAAGCCGGGGCGGCTGACCCATCCGAAGGCGCAGCGGCGGCAATCTTCGATCCCGGCAACCTGGTTCAGGCCTTCGGCGGGATCGACGAGCAGGCGCGCCGTCTGCTGGCGGAGTTCCTGGTCCGGACGACGGCTGCCGTCGCCGAAGCGAAATCGCTCGTGGCCAGCCGCAACGCGGAGGCTCTGCGCCAGCTCACCCATCGCCTCGCCGGAAGCAGCGCGTCGATGGGCGCGCTGTCCCTGGGCCGGCTGTTCAACGACATCGCCGCTGCCGCGGCAGCATCCGACTGGCGGCGCATCGATGCGCTCACAGCACGGCTCGACCAGTCCCTGGCCGACGTCGCCAAGGTTGTCGCCAGCTACGGGGGCGATCCGGGCTGAAATGCGTGCAAATATACTAGCTAGCTCGGCCAGAAGGCCGAAGAAAACTCTTTTGTCGGCAAGATCAGACAGAGGTGACCGGTCAGCAATCGTCACCTAATATCCGGCACAATCTACGAACAGGCCCCGTTATTACCCAATACGTTGAACTCTTAAGTTTCTTACGCTTTTGTGTTAAGCGTGCGACATCAGCCTGAAGCTTGGTAAGATCACCTCTTAAGGAATCCTTTTTTGCGCGAAGGTCATCTGTATTCGATTTTAACTGTAGAATTCTGCCCAGTAAATGCCGCGGTGCGTCAGCAATCCGGCCACGGTCAGTCGAAACAACGACGTCCTCCACACATCCCTTCATAACGATATTCTCATGCAAAAAACTAATGCCGTCCGCCCGTTCAAGGCCAATAAGCTCGTCTCCTAAGATCTTATAAACATAATCAAACCTATCCATAAGGAAGTTATAAAACACTAATGGGCTGTCATTATTGACATATATTTGGCACCAGCTGTTAAATTCAATATAAAAAAGCGGGTTCCATTTTTTTATAGTCTCAGACGCCCCGAGTATTGCTTCCCTTTCAAACCCCTCGATATCAATCTTAATGAAATCTACTCTCGGAAGAGACAATTCGGACACAATTTGATCTATTGATTTTACTTGAATTGCAATACCTTGTCGCCCGAGACTGCTTGAGTCGGTTAAGACATGCCCATGCGCGCCAGCCTCATTGAATGAAATTGTTTCAGACCTGGATCCGGCAGCACATGCTACGACGGTAATGTTTTCAAGAGAATTAAATGAGACAGTCCTTTGCAGCGCTACACAATTACGGGGAGACGCCTCAACTGCAACAATCGCTCCATCAGATAAATACCTATGCGCAACTACAGAAGTTACGCCGATATTGGCGCCAATATCCAACATAATATAGTCGTCGTGCAGATACCTTGCACAAAATTTATCAAAACTGCCATACCCCCCAGGCAGGTCAGAATCAATAACAGCTTGATTTAGGTTGTCAAAAAATATGTCACCGCCATACCCGTGTATGGTTCTCGTGCGCCCACAGAACGACAGCGGCTTGCCTAAAAGGGAGTTATTTAGCAAGTCATTACTCTCGCTGGCGTCGCTCACTGATTGATCCCCTTTGGTCGATGGAATGTTAGTGCGGAAACCAATGCTCGCTTATTAAGGTAATAGGGTAACAATCAATCTTTGCCATAAACGGAGGCGGCGCCAAAAGCTATGACGGCCAAAGTTTAATTAAAAAGAGATTCAGATCCGCAGCCTAGTGAAGCTGAATAGCAGCTTGTTGAGGGTCCTCCAAGCAATTCTTGTGGGCTGCGCCCGCCCGGCGACGGCCGTTCAAGCCATCGGACGGGCGGGAGTGGCGCGATCCCACGCCCGGGAGAGTTGGAGCTGGTGACCGCGAGAAGTGGGTGGGCATGGAGCGGCGGCTTTCTGATTGTGATAAGGAAAGCGCTTGGCTAAGGTGACGATGAGATCGCAAAGGGGGGGGGGACTGCGGAAACCCGGCTGTCCAACAGCGCCACGCAAGAATTTCCGTTTCTAAACTGCGAACAAGTTAGCGGCGCTGAATTTCGCGGGCAGCTTTTGGTAGAACGCGGCTCTCACTGCATGCACCCCCCGTGGGGAAGATTTTGGGAGGAGGGCGGCATGAAAAGCGGGCGTGCGCTGTTAGCGGCGGTATTCGTACTGCTGGCGTGGGTGTCCGGGGCCAGTGCCCAGCGTAGCTATTTTGCGGAGCTGTCGACGACAGGAGTTGCGACAGACCCTGCAGGTAATATCTATGCGGTTGCGGATGCCGTATCTGCTCAATATCTAGTCAAACTGAACACAGCTGGCCAGATCATTAATGCCGCTCAGCTTCCGAACTCCGGATTTTTTGATATTGCGAGTTACAGTCTGGCATTCGATCCTGTTATCAATGCGTTGTGGGCGTTAAGAAGGGACGGCTCGATCTTACTTTTAAACCCGGAAAATCTACAAGGTAGCGTCATATTCAATGTTCGATCGCTGCCAACCGACGCGACTGCCATATATGATGTTGCGACGGGTACAATCGGGCCAAACGGGAATGTTATTCCTGCTTCGTCTTCGTATGGCGATGTGGCAGTCGTTTGGCGCGGTGAAACACTGGACCTGCTGGTGAGCGGCTTGTCCGTAAATAATCCATTCATCACTCGCATTCGATTTGTGCAAAGTGGTCAGGCCTTTCAGGGAGCAAAAGTTCTAGCTTCAACGACTGCTCCATCTGCGCCAGCTCCAGGCACATATCAATGCTATGATCCCACCCAATTCGACACGTGCGGAACAGGAGGAAATTTGCCCAGAGGCGTTGCCGCCACACCGCAGGGAGCAGTTGTTACGACCCTGCCGATCTCAGGGAGGGGCGAATCGGTCTATATTTTCTCAGTAGATTTCCCCGAAATTGGAGCAGCCTTCCCCACGCCCATCCTGAGTGGTGTGATGAGCTACGGAATGACCTTCGACAATGCGAACAGCATCCATATCGTGGGACAGACGGCGGTCTGCGGGGGAGATCCAAGCTCCCTCCTCATGATGACGCCGGCTGGGGTCAGGTGTATTCCGGGAGGTGATCTGTACGGGACGGCCTTTGACGTAGCAGTATCACCGGGCGCCGATGTTGCTTATACCGGACACCCTGGAATCGGAATGTTTGCTTGGCGGCTTGCTCCCTAAGGGACTGGTTATTAATAAAAAAGTATATCGCTCTATCCTCGTTACCTATGATAGTAGCGCGATGACAAAATTTGGTCGCGTCCTTCTCTTCTCTGCTCTGACTGTACTGGCTACCGTGTCGAGTGGGGCTGAAGCCGGCAGCTCGGCAAGCGGGGCAGTCAGCGTTTCTCAAGGCGTGGTCTCGGTAAATTCTAACGCGATTTTTCTAGAAACCGTGCTTCAAGAGCTCGCTCGACTGGCGGGGTTTGAGTTAATCATTGATGGCGTCCTTCCAAAGGTGCCAGTACAACGTCTTTCGAATGTTCCGATTGAAGATGCCATCCGCCGACTAATCGGGGATCGGACACTGGTCATAGTTCACAATAAAGATGGTAACGAGGAAAAACTGTCAACCGTTCGGGTTTATTCTGGCGTAGCAAACAGTTCGAGGCGGGCACCGAAGATCTCGCGAGACATCAGCAAGGAGGCAAGTATCGGCATGCAGCCGCCGATCCGAGCTGATTATTCGCTTGTAGAAATTCCAGCTTTAGACGCCCTGCCGAGGTTTAGTCATCCGCAGGGTTCGCCGCTTCATAAAGACCCATGGGGGTTATTTTTGCCATCATCGCCCGTTATTGAGCAGGCACAAAAACGTTCCAGAGAGAGCGCTCGACGACCGTCAGGTTTTATGGGCCAACGCATTTGGAAGGATCCTTCGCTTGAGCGGCGTGAGGGGAATTCGAGTAACACTTCCCCCGAGAATTAATCCCCATGGCATGGCGGTCTGGTCGATCCGGCAGTACGGCTGGCTGGAGCTGAGCTTTACAGAGGCCTATTTCCTGTCAATGCTGGAACGGAAGGGGTGGACGGTCGTCAAGCACGACTGCCCGTTGACCGCCGCCGGGGTGACCTACGTCGCTCAGCGCGCCTAGCCGGGGGAGGGCCTTGCGTGGTTTGCCGCCGTCGTTACAGTGCAGGGCGCGATGACCGCTTCGTTGCCGTTCGACCCTGCACCGCGCTTCGATGTCGCCTTTCGCCGGCAGTTGGAGCAGCTTTACCGGTGGCGGCGGGACGTCCGGCGGTTTCGCACCGAACCGCTGGATGACGGCCTGCTCGACAGGCTGATCGAACTCGCGATGCTCGCCCCGTCGGTGGGAAACAGCCAGCCCTGGCGGTTCGTCAAAGTCGATGATGCGGAGCGCCGGGCCAGGGTCCGGGACAACTTTGAGCAGTGCAATCGGGCGGCGCTGGCCGAATACGAGGGTGAGCGCGCGGCACTCTACGCGCGGCTCAAGCTGGCCGGGCTCGACCGGGCGCCGGTTCATCTGGCCGTTTTTGCCGATGAAGGCACCGACTGCGGCGGGCAGCTTGGCCGTCGCACCATGCCGGAGACGTTGACGTGGTCTGTCGTTGGCGCGGTTCATGCCTTTTGGCTGGTGGCACGGGCGCATGGCGTCGGCGTCGGCTGGGTCTCGATCCTCGATGCCGGGACCGTGCGGGACGCGCTGGCGCTCCCCGCGAACTGGTCTCTGGTCGCCTATCTGTGCATCGGCTGGCCGGAGGAGGAGCATCTCGACCCGGAGCTGGAGCGCGCCGGCTGGCAGCGACGCTTTGGCGATCTGGCACGCGTCATCGTGCAACGCTGATCCCGTTCCATCCGTTCACCCTGCGACGCCTTGACTCGCCGGCGCCGATTGCCGACAACGCGGCGAACAGCGAGACAGGCACCAGCCTCGCGGGCGCGAGCGAGATCACAGGGAGGCCGCATGGCCAGATTAGTCGAGGTGAAAGACCGCGTGCGCGACCGCCTGACGATCATGGGCTCCGGCCGCACCTTCGTGCGCATCCTCGCCGCGCTGGCCCTGCTGGTGGTTCTTTACTTCGTCGTGGGCGCGATCTGGGTCCACAGGATTGACGACGACACGGCGTTTACGCCGCCGCACCCGATCGCTGGCGGCAGTCGTGCGGTCGACATGGCAGCGGCACTGTTGGAACGGGAAGTCGAAGTCAACCGCTGGACGCCCAATGATCCGTTCTTCCTGCCCGGTTCGATCCTCGACAACATGCCCAATTTCCAGCTCGGCATGGTCTACGGCCTGAGCCGCTTCGGCACCGCGCTGGCCGAGCAGCTCGCCCGTTCGCGGGGCACATCCGCCATCGATCCCGACGTGGATCGCGCTGCCGGACTGCTGCGTTACCCCGGCGATGTGTGGATGTTCAACCCGAGCACGTCGTTGGCGCCGACTGCGAGTTCGGAGAGCCAGTATCGCGCGGCGATCCGCGCGCTGCGCGCCTATAACCAGCGCGTCGCTGATGGAACCGCGGTCTTCGACCGCCGCGCCGACAACCTGATCGACGCCCTGGAGCGGTTCAACAACGACCTCGGCTCTTCTTCCGGCATCATCAGCGAGCACCTGCGGCTGCATGCCGGCTTCCCGATCAGCCTTTCCGCCGATGACATCTTCTATCAGACGAAGGGCCGGCTCTACGTCTACTACATGCTGCTGACGGCGCTCGGAGAGGACTTCAAAGAAGTACTGGCCGACCGCAACCTCGGAACGGTGTGGAACCAGATGCTGGATAGTGGCCGCGAGGCGGCCGAGCAGCAGCCGTGGGTGGTGCTCAACGGCGGTGTCTCCAGTCAGTTCGTTCCCAGCCATCTGGCGAGCCAGGGTTTCCTGCTGATGCGGCTGCGCACGTCCATCCGGGAAGTGCAGCAGATTCTGCTGAAATAGCTGGCCGAACCCGCCCAGTCCGAACCCGCCCAGTCCGAACCCGCCCAGTCCGAACCCGCCTCGTCCCTGTCTTCGTCGGGGCGGCTTCTTGCTGACGTCACCCTGCGCCCGCGTCGCGGCGAACGCGCGGGGCTGCATCTCCGGGTGCCTCTCGAGCGGCAACGCCCGATTGATCAGCAATCGCGATCTTTAAACCGTAAAAAGATATCGCAATCGTCGCAGCGGGAGGTGCATTTCCCGCTGCTGGATCATCCACATTTAAAGTATTCGCATTATAGTCGTAAATTTGTAGTTAAATATATCTCCGGACTCAGTCCGTCATCATTTCAACATATTCATGCGATGACTTCTTTCAGAAGTAGCAGACGGTATATTCTCTGCTTTATTTGCAAGAAAGACAGCCGCGCCTCCATCGTATCTTTATGCCTCAATTCCGGTCCTGGCGCCACATTGTGACGCTCGCTTTGTATCAAGGCTCAAAGTTGAGCAAAGGCACACTGGTGGGCGGCTGCTAGTCCGGAGTTTTTCACGAATGACTGCGTCCACTCCTGCCCATAATGTTGCGAGCAGCTTATGCGCCTTTGGTGCGTCCTCTCGACTCTTCCAGTTCCGGCATCGGGTCATCCCGGCGCTCCTGATGCTGGCGTTGCCAGCATCGCAGGCAGCGGCAGCGGTGCCGGGGAAGCCGGCTAACATCAGCCGGTGCGTGTCCATCACCAGCAAAGGCGCGGCTGCCAACGGCCCCGACGCAACCGCAGCGATCCAGCGGGCGATAGCGGCGGCCAGAGGGACCTCGGCGAAATGCGTGTACGTGCCCGCCGGAATCTTCAATATGACAAAGATCGTGATCGACGGCGGCGTGAAGATGATCGGCGCCGGCGACGCATCCATCCTGCACGGCCCCAATCCCGCCAATCGCCAGATCAAGCTGGTGGGGGCAAATACGGGTCTCTACAACCTCAAAATCCGCACCTACGGCACGCAGCGAACCAACGACAACGAGGCGGTCTGGATCGAGGGCGGAGCGAGCAGCTGGGTCGTCGATAACCTGACCATCGACGGCGGTAACGGCCCCGGCATCATCACTTACGGCGGCTATCAGGGCCGTATCACCCGCAACCGCGTGATGAACACCAAATCGGACTCCATCCACCTGTCGGGAGGCGCCCATCACATCTACGTGGCAGGCAACAAGGTGCGCAACTCCGGGGACGATAACATCGCCGTCGTGACCTACGCGTACCACCCGATCAATACTTATCAGGTGTTGATCGAGAACAACGACGTCGCCGACCAGCCGTGGGGGAGGGGAATTTCGGTCGTCGGCGGAGAAAACGTCACCATCCGCAACAACAAGATCACCCGATCGGCGGACGCCGGCATCTACCTCGCCGCCGAGTCCTCGTGGGCCACGCGCGGTGTTCGCAATATCCTCGTGCGGGGAAACCGCATCGACGATTGTCCCCACGCTCAGCCGCAGCACGGGCAGACCTCGATCCTCGTCTACTCCGACAACAATTACTGGACCGAAAGCATTTTTCTGGACGGAAACGTCCTCACCCGCGGGCAAAACGGACCGGTGAGGATCGAGCCGCGCAACGTGCGGAACATTGCGTGTCGGGGGAATACCTCCAAGGGCGGTGCGATCAATCCCGCGAACTGCACCGGCAATTCCGGCACGATCACCGGCACCAGCGTCTCCAGCGCGATTCTCGGTGGTGGGACCGTCGGCCTGCCGGGCTGATCACGCCGATTGCGACGTAACCAAGGCGACCCACCTCACCCGTGTGGCGAGGTTGGGCCCAGTGTGGCGAGGGGCATTGTCGGCGGGCCGGCTTAGGCGCTATTGCTCTGCATCGGGAAAGCGGCGGTTCTGGAACCGGCGGGAGTGAGATGACGTTGAATACCGAGAAGGAGCAGCGACGCAGGGGCGACGAGGACGGGCCGCCAACCCTGCCGCTGCCGTCGGCATGGCGGCTTCTTGTTGCTGCCGCCGCGGTTCTCGGGTTTCTCTACTTTATGTACGAGACGGCACGAGAGGCAGACGAAGCGCCACCACCTGCTGCGTCCTCATCGAGGATCCCGGCGGCCGGCTGATCTTGGCGCGGCACTGCCCGGGCCTAACGCATTGGGGGCCTGACGCATTGGGGCCTAACGCATTGGGGGTCGGAATGATCGACCTGCGCAGCGACACAGTGACCCGCCCGACGCCAGCGATGCGAACGGCGATGGCTGCGGCCCCTGTCGGCGACGACGTTTACGGCGATGACCCGACGGTCCGGGCCTTGGAGCGTCGGACCGCCGAGTTGCTCGGCAAGGACGACGCCGTATTCATGGTCTCCGGGACGATGACCAACCAGGTGGCGCTGCGCGTTCACACCGAGTCGGGCGACGAGGTGCTCGCCGACGCAGCCGCGCATATCGCCGTGCTGGAACGCGGGGCGCCGGCAGCGCTCTCCGGGTTGACGGTGCGGGGCCTTCCGGGGAGAAACGGCATCTTTTCGGCCGATGATGTGCGAGCAGCTCTGCGAGCACCGCATGCGTTCATACCGCCCGTCCAGCCGCCGACGAAGCTGCTCTGTCTGGAGAACACCCACAACGTTGGCGGGGGAGCGGTCTGGCCGCTGGAGGTGCTGGCGGACGTCGCCGCCGCAGGCCGGGCGGCGGGTCTCGCCGTCCATCTGGACGGGGCGCGGCTGTGGAACGCCGCCGCCGCCAGCCACATCGCCGAGGCCGTGTGGGCGCAACCCTTTGACACCGTCAGTGTCTGCTTCTCCAAGGGGCTGGGAGCCCCGGTGGGCTCGGCGCTGGCCGGCCCGCGGGACTTAATCGCGCGCGCCCGCAGGTTCAAGGCGCTGTTCGGCGGCGGCATTCGCCAGGGCGGCATCGTCGCCGCCGGCGCTCTCTGGGCGTTGGAGCATCACCGCGCGCGGCTGGGGGAGGATCACGCGCGGGCGCGCCGCCTGGCCGAAAGGCTCGCCGCCGTATCGGGCATCGGCCTCGATGTGTCCGCCGTCGAAACGAACATCGTGCGCTTCCAGCTTCTCGGGCTTTCCGCTGCAACGTTTGTGGACGCCTGCTTTGCGAAGGGCGTGCATCTGCTGCCGTCGGGACGTTCTGGCGTGCGGGCCGTCACTCACCTGGACCTTGACGACGCCGACATTGACCGGGCCTGCGTTGTGGTGGAGGAGGTGGTTGCCGCCAGCCTCTCCGCGACCGGCGCGACGGCAAGTCCGTGACCGCGCCGCGACGGGCGCTTTTGCTGATCAACCGCATGGGAACGCGGGGGCGTGCGCGGCTGGAGGGGGGCTTGCGCCTGCTGAGGAAAGCCGGGGTCCAGGTGACGCTGGTCATGCCGGAGGCGCCGAAGCGCATTCCTGAATTGATCCGCCGCCAGGCTGTGGACCACGATGCGGTTATCCTCGGTGGCGGCGACGGAACCCTGAGCCGTGCCCTGGATGCGCTTCTCGAGAGCGGGCTGCCGCTGGGCATCCTGCCGCTGGGCAACGCCAACGACCTCGCCCGGACGCTGCGGATCCCGGCCAACCTCGAAGCCGCGTGCGGGATCATCGGGGAAGGCAACGCGCGGCCGATCGACGTCGGCCAGATCGAGCGGGCGAACGTGCCACCCACGCACTTTTTCAACGTCGCCAGCATCGGGCTCAGCGTCCGGATTGCAAAACGGCTGACGCCCGATCGCAAGCAGCGGTGGGGTGTCATCGCTTATCTCGCCTGCGCCCGGGAGGCCATGCACCGGCAAAAGTCGTTCCTGGCACGGATCACCTGCGATGGTGAATTGTCGGAGCTGAGGGCGATGCAGATCGCGGTGGGCAACGGCCGTTTCTACGGCGGAGGGATGACGATCGTCGATGACGCGGCGATCGACGATCATCGGCTGGACCTCTACGCGCTGCCGCGCCTGTCGGGTTGGCGCATGGCGGTTCTGCTGCCGGTTCTGCGCTGGGGCTGGCATCGGCCGGTCGCCGATATCCTCTCGCTGCATGGTGAGGCGATAGCCGTCGAGACGGATCGTCCGCTGGCGGTCAACGTTGACGGTGAGGTCCGTGCGCGGACCCCGGTGCTGTTTCGCGTCGTGCCGGGCGCGCTCCGCGTCTACGCGCCGGCATCCTCCCCCCAAGCCCTGCCAGCCGCCGCGGGGCGCAGTGATCGAAGCGGCGGCACCTGAGTACTGGCATCAAGCCCGCGACTGGCCTATGTCTGCGCCCAACGCGCGAGCAGTGGGGGCAGCTCGCTGTAGCTGGGCCGGGCAGGAGGAAAGGACTGTGCCGATGACAACGCACGCGGATCTGGCGGCGAAGCTGTTGCGTGAAGCGGCTATCATGTTCCGGGCCATGGGCGGGCCGGACGAAGAGTTCACCAAGCGTCTTCAGGAATTTGCGGCGTTGTACGAGCAGGTGGCCGGCCTGGTGGAAACGGATCCCCTGGGCAAGCTTCAGCCGGCCTCGGGCACGGACTGAAGGCAGGGCGCCTGGGCATGCGGGGGGGCATGCGGGGAGGCGGCCGGAGTGGGCGGTGCCGGTCTTCCCGGGGCATACGGCCGGCGATGCTGGGGGGCATGCTCTTCTGTGCTGTTGCCGCGCCAGGCCCGTCGGCGGCGGAGGCTCCGCTCATAGCCGTTGATGTTGGCCATTCCTCGGCGCGGGCGGGTGCTGTGAGTGCGCGCGGTCGTTCCGAGTTTGCCTTCAACCGGGACCTCGCCGTGGCCGTCGGCCAGGCGCTGCAAGACCGCGGTTTTCGCGCGCGGATGATCGGGGTCGGGGGCGACGTCAACGAGCTGCCGGCGCGAACCGCCTCGGCCGCGGACGCGGGTGCCGATTTTTTCCTGTCGATCCATCACGATTCCGTTCAGGAACAGTATCTGGAGGGATGGACCGTGGAGGGTCGCGCCCAACGGCGCAGCAACCGGTTCTCCGGCTTCTCGCTGTTCGTCTCCCGGAAGAATCCGCAGCCAGCGGAGAGCCTGGTTTGTGCACGGCAGATCGGCGAAGCGCTGAGGGCTGCCGGCCAGTCTCCGTCGCTGCACCATGCCGAACCCATCCACGGCGAGAACCGGCCGCTCGCCGACGCTGCGAACGGCGTCTATTTCTTCGACGACCTGATCGTTCTCAAGACGGCGCGCACCGCTGCGGTCCTGGTCGAAGCCGGAATTATCGTCAACTCGGACGACGAGCGGAGCCTGAGCGAGCCAGCGCTGCAGCACCGGATCGCGGGCGCGCTGGCGGACGGGCTACAGCGCTGCCTCGCCTGGCCGACGCCGCAGGAAGACACGCGCAAGCAGCGCTAAGGGTCTTCGGGCAAACTACATCGCAGCTATCCTCGCTTGTTGATTTATGAGCCTCGATCCAGGCAAGTGATGCCTGAGATCTGAAACGCTCTATTCTTCGCGCATATTTAAGAGGAAGCCCTGGGAGGGTCGAAAACCTCTCGCCCACTACTTTTGCCAGTGGGCCAGCCGCGCTGCGGCGTGGTTGCTGCGACATACTAGGTACGCAACAGCGAGATTTACGCATATAGGGCTAAACTATAGACGTACGTATTTTCCCCGATCACGCGAAAAACATGGCTCAATTGTCTTTATCGCAGGTTGTGATATAATAGTTTATAGAATACCTAATGCGCAAATAACTAAGATTCCTTCGGAAATACTCGCACAATTTGACGAGAACCGAGGAGCTGGTCATGGAGGAGTTAAAGTTCAATGAAACTTTCTCTGAAAAAAGTTTGTGCTAGATTTCTAGCAATAGTTAGATCACAAATATCGTTGACTGTGATCATTTCTATCATCTCCGTAACGTCTGCAGCGACGGCTGGATGGTCAGCGGAGCGCGGCCGGGTAAATGTACAGAACGGAACGGTACTCAGCGACAGAAATACACCGCTTCGTGGGGCAAGGATGCAGTTGGTCGCCAACGGCTACGTTGCTCCCAACAGCTATTGGCAGTACCTGAATGCCACCCTCGGTCTGAATGCTGTCCGCTACGGTGTCAGGACAGTTACCGTCGGGCGAACCGTTGAGCAGCAGCTTCCAGCTCTGGATGTTGCCGTGAACCGGGCTGCCGCTAACAATCTTTACCTGATGATCAACACCGCGACCAGGTCTGGCACCTATAACCTCCAAGAACTCAAGAAGTTCTGGAGCGTTATCGCCCCGCGCTATAAAAACCGGACGCACGTCTTCTATGAGATGACGAACGAACCGGTTCAAGGAGGCCCATACTGGGGAGCGCCCGAGCAATACACCGACCAGGTCCTGGCCGACTTGAAATCAGTCTATCTTATCATGCGCGGGAAAGCCCCCGACACTCACATAGCCCTTTTTACGACCGCAAACATATGGCCAACCTGCGCTTCTTGGGCAGGGTTGATCGCAAAAATGAAAGGAATCGACTGGACCAAGACATCTATCGGATTTCACCACTACAACGGCACCCATCAGATCGGGGAAGCCGGCGTGCAATGTCTTCGGGAAAAGTATCCTTTGCTTATGACCGAGACAAATTACTGGACTGAGCCATTCCGCGCGGTCCTCAGGAACGCCTTATCCATGTATGAAAAGCTGGGCATGAGCTGGTTTTCCATCGATGGTAATGGAAGCGCATTTCATCTGGAGGAGGAGATTCTTCCAGCGCTCCACAGCGCCGGTTATGCCTGGCCTGCAGAACGGTAGGTCGTATTGCATCGAATCGTTGCGTGATAGCGTGCGCCACATAAGAGTGAGGCGGCACTCGGCCAATGGCGCAGCGATCCGGCGATGATCAACGCGACGCTCTCGCGGCGGCCGCCCATCGACCCTCTCGGGCGGCCGGATCCGCGTCCGGTGGGGTTGTCGAGAGGAACCGGCGCTCGATGTCGGCGGCGGCCATCGGCCGGCCATAGTGGTAGCCCTGCACTTCGTCACAGCCCTCGCCGGCGAGGAATTCCGCCTGCGGTCCGGTTTCAACCCCCTCGGCGATGGTCCGGATGCCGAGGCTGCGGCCGAGACGGACGACGGCGCGGACGATGGCGGTAGCGTCGCCCCCTTCGGCGACGTCGCAGACGAAGGAGCGGTCGATTTTGATCTTGTCGAACGGAAAGCGACGCAGATAGCCGAGGCTTGAGTAGCCCGTGCCGAAATCGTCCATGGCGACGCTGACGCCCAGGTCCTTCAGGGCCCGGAGCGTTGCAATCGTCGCCTCCGTGTCGTGCAGAAGCACGTTTTCGGTGATCTCCAGCTCGAGGCGTTCGCCGCAGAGTCCGGTCTCGTCGAGGACGCGGGCGACGTCCAGTTCGAGTCCGGGAACGCGAAATTGAGCCGGGGACAAATTCACCGCCATCTTCAGGCTAGGCCAGCGGGTCGCCTGCCGGCAGGCGGTACGCAGCACCCATTCGCCGATGGGGACGATCAGCCCGGTGTGTTCGGCCACGGGGATAAAGTTGCACGGAAGGATCTGACCGCGCTCCGGATGATGCCAGCGCAACAAGGCCTCGACACCCACCGGGCGGCCGCTCGCCAGATCCACCTGAGGCTGATAGTGCAGCTCAAACTGCCCGTCGGCCAACGCCCGCCGCAGATCGGCTTCCAGTTGCTTGCGGGTGTTCAGGCGGACGTTCATCTCCTCCTGGAAAAAGCGGACTGTGCCGCGACCGTCCTCCTTTGCCCGGTAAAGCGCCAGGTCGGCGCTCCGCAGCACCGTCTCCGCGTTGCCGGGGTTCGTGCCGTGCACCAGGGCAATGCCGACGCTGCAGCCGATGACGACCTCATGGCCGTTGACATCGAACGGCGCGGACAGACGCTCCACGATCCGTTGCCCAACGGCGGCGGCGGCCTCTGCCTGGGCCGGCCCGGTCTGGATGACGGCAAACTCGTCACCGCCAAGCCTGGCGAGCGTATCGCTCTCGCGCAGGCAGGATTGCAATCGCGTGGTCACCCGTCGCAGCAGTTGGTCACCGACGGCATTCCCCAAGGTATCGTTGACCTCCTTGAAACGGTCCAGGTCCAGGCAGAGCATGGCCGTCTCGACGCCCAGTCGCCGGCCTTGCGCCAGCGCATGGTTCAGGCGGTCCAGGAACAGCATGCGGTTGGGCAGGCCCGTCATCGCATCATGGCTGGCGAGGAAAGAGGCGCTCCGCACGGCGCGCCGCAACGCCCGCAAGGGAACGACCCGCAGGACGACGAACAGCAGCAGGGCCAGCAGCGACGCGAGGATCGCCACCAACGTGGTACGCGCAAGCAAGTCCCGCAGAGAGCGGCGGATTTCAACGCTGGCCACCCGCTGGCCCAGCAGCATGACCGGCTGGACCTCGATCAAGGCCGGGTTAAGCAAGAAGGGGTAGCTCTCAGCGCCAGACCAGCGCTGGCCGACCACGCGGCCCCCCGCGTCGTAGAGGATGTGACTGCCGCCTCCGCCGGCGGCGTACGCGTCGAGAATGGCCTGGAGCTCGTCGGTCCGCGATTGCCACTGAGGGTCGCGACGAACCAGAGACGAGACCAAATGGGCCTGCTGCCGGGCCTCGGCCTGAATTCTGCCTGCCTCGAACTGCTCGCCGAAGTGGAAGTACGCGAGCGGTACGACGGCGGCGACCGTCAACGCGCCGGCAGCGGCGAGGAAGGTCGTCGCCCGGGCCAGCCCGGTGCTGACCGCTTTCGAGGCGTCCGCGGCTTTCTGCCTGCGACCCAGCGACTGGCCCAGCCACGCGGCAGGGCTGCGCAGGGGAGCGGGACGATGGCGCCGGTCAGAAATGGGGAACGCCCACATCGGCTTTGTCCAGCATCTGCGAGAGGGTCTCGCGTCACTGGCGGCATCATGCGGGCGGTTGGTAAAGGAAAGGCTAAGTCGGCGTTCCTCGCGGCACCGGCCCGCCGCGGATGACCTGACCGTTGTGCGCACAGCTGGTTTCTGCCAGCGCCACGAAGGCGTCGAGAAGGTGCGGGTCGTCGGCCGGCTTGATAGAGAGCGGGTCTTCGAGGGGGAACGCCGCGGCGCGGATCCGGGTGCGTGTCGCTCCGGGGTCGATCAGATTGGCACGAACGGCGGTATGCCCGATTTCGTGCGCATAGGTGCGGACCAGGCTTTCCAGCCCGGCCTTGGAGACGGCGTAAGCGCCCCAGTAGCCAAGTCCGCCGGCGCAGCTATCGGTCACGAAGATGGCGCGCCCGGCCGGTGATGCGCGCAGCAGCGGATCGAAGCTGCGCAAAAGCCGCCAGTTTGCCGTCAGATTGACGGCGAGCACCTGATCCCACGAAGCCGGATCGATGTGGCCGACCGGCGTCAGGGTGCCGAGGGTCGCGGCGTTGCCGACGAGGATATCGAGGCGGCCCCAACGCTCCCACACGGCGGCGCCCATCCGATCAATCACGGCGGGATCGGCAAGATCGGCGACAACGAGCGATGCGTGTCGACCCAAGGCGCGGACACGGTCGTCAACGTCCTCCAGAGCGCCCTGAGTTCGTCCAACCAGGACTAAGTCGGCGCTTTCGGCCGCGAAGCGCAGTGCAACAGCACGGCCGATGCCACGTCCGCCGCCGGTAATCAGGGCAACGCGGCCGGCGAGACGAGCCTCAGCCATCGATCCGCTGCCGGGTCTTGTGGGTCAGCGCAAGGTCCTCCTTCGGACGTTCGATGCTTTGCAGGGAAATACACAACGATCGGTTGCCCGACAGTCGCTTATTCTTCAAGGAACGACAACTGATTGTCGGCCGGATCTTTTTCCTGATCAACCAGCCGGATCGGATAGTCGCCAGTGAAGCAGGCATCGCAGTACTGCGGTCGGAAGACATCACGGCCCAGCTCGCCAACGGCTCGATACAGGCCGTCGATGCTCAGATAAGCCAGCGAGTCCACGCCGATGTAGCGCACCATCTCCTCAAGGTTCCGCGTCGCGGCCAGCAGCTCCTTCCTCTCCGGCGTATCGATGCCGTAGAAGCAGGGGTGGGTGGTCGGTGGGCTGGAAATCCGCAGGTGAACCTCGGCCGCCCCGGCATTTCGCACCATCTGCACGATCTTGACGGACGTTGTGCCGCGAACGATGGAGTCGTCGACCAGCACCACGCGCTTGCCCTTCAGCCGGGCCGCATTCGCATTGTGCTTGAGGCGCACGCCGAGCAGCCGGATGTTCTGTGTCGGCTCGATGAAGGTGCGGCCGACGTAATGGTTGCGGATGATCCCGAGTTCGAACGGAATGCCGCTTTGCTCGGCGAAGCCGATGGCCGCGGGAACGCCGGAATCGGGCACCGGGACGACGAGGTCGGCTTCGACCGGAGTCTCGCGCGCCAGCTCCCAGCCGATCCTCTTGCGAACCTCGTAGACGTTCTTTCCCTCGATCGTTGAGTCGGGCCGGGCGAAGTAGATGTATTCGAAGATGCAGAAGCGCCGCGCGACCTTGGCAAACGGCTTGATCGAGCGCACGCCCTGATCATCGACGACGATGAGCTCGCCTGGCTCCACGTCGCGAACGAACTCGGCGCCGATGATGTCGAGCGCGCAGGTCTCGGATGACAGGATGAAGGCGCCATCGAGCCGTCCGAGAACCAGCGGGCGCACCCCATAGGGATCGCGCATGCCGATCAGCTTGCGCCGGGTTATGGCGACCAGCGAATAGGTTCCTTCGAGCTGGCGCATCGCATCGATCAGACGATCGACAACCGTCGAGTAGTGGCTGGTGGCGACGAGGTGGATGATCGTTTCGGTATCGGAGGTCGAATGGAAGATCGCGCCCCGGCGGACCAGCGCCTTGCGGACGGTCAGCGCGTTGGTCAGGTTGCCGTTATGCGCAATGGTCATGCCGCCGAATTCGAAGTCGGCGAACAGCGGCTGGACGTTGCGCAGGACGGTTTCGCCGGTCGTCGAATAGCGAACGTGGCCAACCGCCACGCTGCCCTTCAGCCGCCGGATGACCGGTGAGGATCCGAAATTGTCGCCGACGAGCCCCATGGCCTTGTGGGCATGGAAATGCTCGCCATCGAAACTGACGATGCCGCAGGCTTCCTGGCCGCGATGCTGCAGGGCATGCAGGCCGAGCGCGGTGGTGGCCGCGGCGTCGATGTGGCCGAAGATCCCGAACACGCCGCATTCGTCGTGGAAATGATCATCGTCATCGACGGGCGAGGGACGACAAGACGCCGGCTCCGCGGCTTCCTGGTCCCGCCAGCAGGGGTTTGCGTCAGCGCTCACTGTCGATCAGCCGTTCCAGGTCTCGCCGCTCGCTCTCGGTATATCCCTGCTTTGGGGGCTTGCTACCGGCCGTCGGCGTTTTCGGCTCAGGCGTCATCATGTCGCGTACCATCCGCTCCGTTTCAAGCGCTTTTCGCGCGCGTTCGCGTACCGGGTCGAAAGCCTGCTTGGCTGCCGGCTGCTGCCCGTCAAAAACGGCCTGGATCATGTTGGCCCCCTGCTCGACGAGGGGCCGGGTCCGGGCGTCGCGCAGCCAGGCGGGCTGTTCACCGGGAGACATCAGCCAGGCCAGGGGAATGTAGGCGAGGCAGACCAGCAAGGCGCCGCGAAAAAGGCCGAAGACGAAGCCCAGGGACCGATCGACGGCGTTCAACGCGCTGTCTTGCACGCGGCGGGAAACGGCTCGCGTCAGCAGCGACAGGATCAACAGCGCTACGATGAAGATGACGCCGCCCGCGGCCACATCTGCGAGCAGCGGCATGGAGATCATTTCGCGGGCCACCGGCCGGGCATAGGGCAGGCCGAAGACGACGGCAAAGCCCGCGCCCACCCACGCCACCATCGACAGGACCTCGTGGACGAAGCCGCGGGCAAAGGCGAGAACGGCCGAGACGAGCAGGATGCCGACGACCGCGAGGTCCGCGATGGTAAAGGGCAGGTCAGCCATGGGCGGTACTCGCGAGGCTCGAACCGGAAACTGTTGCTCGCGGCGACGAACGGCGCAGGAGCGCCAGCAGATCGGCGACCCGCGCCACCTCTTCCAGCCTCATCGTGGTCAAGCCCCCGGAATGCTTTCGCTGAGGAATGACGGCTGCGGCAAATCCCAGCTTTTCCGCCTCTTTGAGGCGCGAGTCCGTGCGCGCCACGGCGCGGACCTCGCCGGCCAGTCCGATCTCCCCGAAGACGACCGTCTCCGCCGGCAGGGGGCGGCCCAGAGCAGCCGAGGCCAGCGCTGCGGCGACCGCCAGGTCGGCCGCCGGCTCTGCGATCCGCAGGCCGCCGGCGACATTCAGAAAGACGTCGCACGTGGCGAACGCCATGCCACAGCGGGCCTCGAGCACGGCGAGGATCATCGCCAACCGGGCGCTGTCCCAGCCCACGACGGCACGGCGAGGGGCGGCGAAAGCGGTCGGTGCGATCAACGCCTGGATCTCCACCAGAACCGGCCGGGTTCCCTCGATGCCGGCGAACACTGCCGAACCGGACACGTCCCGCTCGCGCTCGGCAAGGAAAAGTGCCGAGGGATTAGCAACCTCGCGCAGGCCGCGGTCGCTCATTTCGAAGACGCCGATCTCGTCGGCCGGCCCGAACCGATTCTTCACCGAGCGCAGCAGGCGGAACTGGTGCCCTCGTTCGCCTTCGAAATACAGCACCGTGTCTACCATATGTTCGAGCACCTTCGGACCCGCGATCATTCCCTCCTTGGTGACGTGTCCCACCAGAAGAAGGACGAAGCCCTGTCGCTTGGCGAGGCGGATCAGCACTTGCGCCGAGGCACGCACCTGCGCGACCGTTCCCGGGGCAGAATCCAGTTCGTCCACGAACAGGGTCTGCACCGAATCGACGACGACGATATCGGCGCCTCGTGGCACGTCCAGGGTTGCCGCGATGTCGCTGACCGACGTCGCCGCAGCCAGCTGCACCGGTGCTTCCGTCAGGCCGAGCCGCTCTGCCCGCAAGCGGAGCTGATCGATCGCCTCTTCGCCTGAGATGTAAAGCACCGCGTGTGTCTGCGCCAGGGCTGCCGCTGCTTGCAGCAGCAGCGTCGATTTGCCGATGCCCGGATCCCCTCCGATCAAGAGCGCAGAGCCGGGAACCAGGCCGCCGCCCGTAACCCTGTCGAACTCCCCGATCCCGGTCGCCCGGCGCGGCGGGCTCTGGGTTTCTCCCTTCAGGAGAGACAGCGCGAGCCTGGGCTTGCCGCCGCGGCTGCGCGCCGGTCCCCCTGCCGGTCCGCCGCTGCTTTCTTCGATCAGGGTGTTCCAGTCGCCGCAGCCGTCGCAACGGCCGCTCCACTTCGGATGCGAAGCGCCGCAGCTCTGACAGACATAGACGCTGAGGGTACGGGCCATTTTTCCCGTGATCCAGAGGCGCACGGCGAACGGGACAAAGCCGTTTTGTGCAGCCTCACCCGACGATGTCAATGCCGAATCCGGGTCCAGTGTGCTGCAAACGAAGCGGGAGCGCGGAGGAGGGGCCCAGACCGACAAGAAAAAAGGGGGCGCCGAGATGGGCGCCCCCTCCAGACGGATCACTGAGCCCGGAAGATCAGCTGCCCGACTTCTCGAGCTTGATCTCGACTCTGCGATTCTTCGGCTCACGCACGTTGTCGGGCGTGGGCACGAGCAGGTCTTCCTGACCGCGTCCGATCGTCGTGATGGTGCCAGCAGGCACGCCGAGGCGGACGAGTTCGGCCTTCACGGCGTCTGCACGTCGGACAGACAGCCTCATGTTGTACGCTGCCGAGCCTGACGTATCGGTATGGCCGACGGCGATGATTCGGCTGAACCCGGTCTTCTTGAAGTCCTCAGCAACGTTGGTGATGATCTGCCGCGCTTCGGGGGTGATCACGGCCTTGTTCCAGTCGAAGAACACCAGGAACCGATCCGGTACCACGGCCGCCTTCGGTGCCGGCGGAGGCGCGATCGGCTTCTCCAACTCTGCCAGAGCCGTCATGAACTGCTTCTTGCAGGCGGCAATGTGATCAGGTTGCAGGTTCTCCGCCTGCTGCTCCAGCCAGCAGTCGTACATCACCTGCGCCCGGGCAGCGACGTCCGGACGGGCAGTCCGGTTGTTGCGGTCGAGCGCCGTGACGAGTCGTTGCCGCGCCTGCGTCAACTCACCGGACGCGTCCGACGACAAGAATGATCCCCGGAGCTTGGGCTCGTCCGGCAGCGTCGGCTTGCCCTGCGCCGCGGCCATCGAGCGGCGAGCGAACGTCTCGGTATCCTTATAATCAGGATAGGTGCTTTCCGACTTCGCCATCGCGAGATAATCGCGAGCGAGCGCATTATCGAAAGCGGTGCCGCGCGGCTGGGCGCTCGCCGCCTCATCCAGATACTTCTCATAGGTGCACGCCGTGCTCGTGAGCATCGCGAGCAGGAGCGCAGCCACAGAAAGAATTCGGCTCATCGTTCTTCTCCTCCATCGAACGCCGGCGGAAAAGACGCCGACGCCCGTTCAGCAGATCCGACTGGCTTCATGAGACCCTTCGAACTGCTCAGAAGTTGAAGCCGGCGCCGATGGTGTAGACCGCTCTGCCGTTGTCCCAGTCGAGCGTCTTGTCGAAGAGCCAGCCGTACTGCATGAGGCCTTCGATGAACGTGCTTTCGTTCACGAAAACCTTAATGCCCGCCTCCGGGCCGGCCAGACCCGAACTCTGACTCCCGTACGAATAGCCGACGAAGCCGCCGGCGAACGGCTGCCAACGGCCAAGCGGCGCCTGAAAGTCCGCGCCGACCGAGGTCGTAAAGTTGTTCCGATCGTTCACCTTGCTGCCGAAACTGGCAGCATAGGATTGACGAAGGCTAACCGGCAGCCACTCCAGCGCGTAATAACCGAAGCTGCCCGATATACCCAACGTGTTGTCGTTGAACTCGCCATTCGACGTGCCGGTGCCGCCGAGAAAGACTTCGAAATCGCCCTGCCGGGGGCCGATCTCGGCCGTATAGGGCGGTACGTCGCCCTGGCCTTGAGCGAAAGCGGTCGAAGCCGAAAGGGCCAGCAACGACACGCCCAAAAGGACTTTTTTCATGTCCTACTCCTTCAATAGTGTAATGCGTGTTTACGCGAAGGCAGTTTTCACGCGTCTAGGTAAGCATGAAACATAAGGAGGTCGTCTAGGCCCCTCTCGATTTGGGGGCGGAATTTGACACAGGGTGTCACGTCATAGACACACGAGTGCTGCGCCGACACCCGGCAACGCCGCTCGTATATGGGACGCCGGTGCACAAGGGCTTGACGGCCTCGTCCAGCCCGGTTTTTTTTGGGACCGACGGAACGAAGGTGTGCAATGTGGACGTCCGGCAGGGAGCCCCGCGAAATTGATCGAACCTCATCCCTCTTCGATTCTCGACAGTGCGCGCGGTGCTGGCCGCCTGCTTGTTTTGGCGATGGCGCTTCTGATGCTGGTAACAGCCCCCTTGCTGCAGGCCTGTGCACCAAGGCCGGACCAGGCGCGGCCGGCCGCCAAGGCTGAAGCGACCATACCGCCGGGCCCGGAAGGAGACTTGCTCCGGTCGGCCGCCTACGGCGACATCTTTCGCGTGAACGAACTTCTCGATGATGGCGCCGACGTCAATGCCCGGACGACCGATGGTGCTACGGCGCTTATGGGGGCCATTTACTACCGGTTTCCCCGCACCGCCGAACTGCTGATCGCGCGCGGAGCAGACGTCAACGCCCGGTCCAATCGCGGGGTTACGGCGCTTCACCAGGCCGCATGGGAAGGTTACGAAAAAGTTGTCGTCATGCTCCTGCGGAAAGGGGCAGACGCGAACGCGAAGAACAACGAGGGCGAAACTCCGCTGATGTGGGCCGCGATGAAGGGACACGACGAGGTGGCGCGGCTTCTGATCGCGAACGGCGCCGACGTCAATGCGATGACCAGCAACGGAGCCACGGCTGCGAGCCTCGCCCGCAACGCCGGCCAAGCGGAGATCACGACTCTTCTGCAGCAGGCTGGGGCAACCAGATAGAAGGCGCCGGTCGGCGTCGGCCCGCAGCCACGCTCAGCTCCATTTTCGCAAAGCGATTCGGAGCGCCGCCTATGCTCGCACCGCCATGTGGATCGGACCTTCGGCCCGGCCGTGGATGAATTGATCGACCCGATCGTCCTGCGAGTTGTCGATCTCGCCAACCGGGCCGGCCCAGATGATCTTTCCCTGATACAGCATGGCAATGCGGTGGGCGATCTTGCGCGCACTCGACATGTCATGGGTGATCGACAGCGCCGATGCCCCGACCTCCCGGGTGGTCTGGATGATCAAATTGTTGATGACGTCGGCCATGATCGGGTCGAGGCCGGTGGTCGGCTCGTCGAAGAAGATGATTTCCGGATCGGCAGCGATGGCGCGGGCCAGCGCAACGCGCTTTTGCATACCGCCGGACAGCTCGGAGGGGGAGAGCATCGCCACGTCCGGGCCCAAACCGACTTGAGCCAGCTTGTCGAGGGCCGCCTGCCGGGCGCGCTTGCGCTCCATGCCCTTGCCGGCCAAGAGGCCGAATGCCACGTTTTCCCACACCGTCAGGCTGTCGAACAGCGCCGATCCCTGGAACAGCATGCCGAACTTGCGGTTGATCGCCTCGCGTCTGTCCACGGTCGCGCCGAGCACCTCCTCGCCGTCCACCGTGATGCTGCCGGCATCGGCCCGCAGCAGACCGAGGACGCACTTGAGCAGCACCGACTTCCCGGTTCCGGACCCGCCGATCACCACCAGGGATTCACCGGTGCCCACGTCGAGATCGAGGCCGTCGAGCACGCGTTTCGATCCGAACGCCTTGCACAGGCCGCGAATGCAGATCTTCGGAGACGCCGTATCTTTCATCGCGCGAAGAAGAGTTCGGTGAGGATGTAGTCGAAGCTGAGAATCAGGATCGACGCGGAGACCACGGCGTTCGTGGTGGCGGCGCCTACGCCCTGCGCGCCACCGCGAGAAGTGTATCCGTTGTAGCAACCCATGAGCGTAATGATGAAGCCGAACGCGCCGGCCTTGACCAGGCCAGAGACGACGTCCTCCATCTTCAGCGCATCAAAGGTGTTTTGCAGGTAGGTGGCCGGGTTGAACCCCAACTTGTAAACGGCGACCAGATAGCCGCCGAAGACACCGATGACGTCGGCAATCAGCACCAGCAGCGGCAGCATCAGCACGCCGGCGACGAGGCGCGGTGCAACCAGGTATTTCATGGGGTTGGTGGCGAGCGTGGTCAGCGCATCGAGCTGCTCCGTCACCCGCATCGTGCCGATCTCGGCGGCCATCGCGGCACCGATCCGACCGGCGACCATCAGCCCCGCGAGCACGGGGCCGAGTTCGCGGGTGATCGAGACGACGACCACCGTTGCGATCGCGGATTCCGCCGAGAAACGGGCGAAGCCGGTATAGCTTTGCAGTGCCAGCACCATGCCGGTGAAAATCGCCGTCAGGCCGACGACCGGCAGAGAATAGTAGCCGATGTCGATGAGCTGCCGGCCAAAGCTGCGCCAGTAAAACGGCGGTCGAAAACAATGGCTGATGGCGGCGCCGGCGAAAAGAACCAGCCGGCCGGTGGTCTCCAGCGCCGTGAGAACGAAGCTTCCGACCAGTTGGAGGGCTCGCATGGCGGTGGCGGCTGCGCTCACGTTTGGGCCGAAAGATAAGTTCGAGAGTAGCGCTTGCCGAGGCTGGTCAAAATCTCGTACCCGATCGTACCGGCCGCCGTCGCCACAGCGTCGACATCCGACGCCGCTCCGATCAACTCGATCTCCGCGCCGGGATGCACAAGTTCAGATGGGACCTCCGTCACATCGAAGGTGATCAGGTCCATGGACACCCGTCCGACGAGCGGGACACGATGGCCGCCGAGGCACCCCGCGCCACGATTGCCCAGTGCCCGCAGATATCCATCGGCATACCCTACGGCAGCGGTCGCGATCACCGCCGGTGCTCCCGCTCGATAGGTGGCACCGTATCCGACCGCTGCTCCACTGTCAATTTGCCGCACCTGCAGCACCCGTGCTGTCAGTCTGACCACGGGCCGCATTGGATTTTCGCTCCCTGGAACCGGTCCCACCCCATACAGCGCCGCGCCGGGGCGGACCATCTCGCAGCACCAGTCCGGGCCAAGAAAGAGCCCGGACGATGCCGCGAGCGAGCCCGCCACCCCCGGCCACGAGCGACGGGCCGCAGAGAACGCGTCGAGCTGACGCCGGTTCAGCTCGTGCGCCGGATCGTCGGCGCAGGCGAGATGGCTCATCAGCAGGATAACGCCAGTGCCTTCAAGCCGTTGCGGTTCTCCGTCCAGCAGCGCGAGCTCGTCGGGCGGCAGGCCGAGACGCGACATCCCGGTGTCGATCTGCAACGCAGCCGGCAGCGTCGCTCCCAGCATTGATGCCAGCAGCCCCCAGGCCGCCACGTCGGCAAGCCCGTTGAGCACCGGGATCAGCCCATACTGCAGCAACTCGGCCTCGTAGCCTCTGGGGGCACCGTTGAGCAGGAAGATTGTGGGTGCGGCCGGCGGTGGGAACTCTGCTCCCGTCGCCCGTGCGCTCAGAACGGAGCGGAGCCGGATTCCTTCGTCCAGCGTCGCGACGAAAAAGACCCGGCAACCCGCTGCAGCCAGCGCCGGGGCCACTTCCGCCATGCCGAGGCCATAGGCGTCGGCCTTGACCACGGCAGCGCACTCCGCCGGTGCGGCGCGGTCGCGCAGCAGCCGCCAGTTCGCGGCGACCGCGCCGAGATCGATGGTCAGGATGCCGCCGGTTCTATCGCTCTCAGCCATCTTTGCCCCTGAATCCGCGGGCGACGGGATCGTTCGACCTCTGCCGCCTAATGTCTCAGTCAGTATCGATATCGCGCGGGTCGAGATCGCCAAACCGCGTGAACTCGCCCTCGAAAAACAACTTTACCGTTCCGATCGGGCCGTGCCGCTGTTTGGCGATCATCACCTCTGCCAGATTGTGCGCCCGCTCACAACGCTGCATCCAGTCCTGGTGTCGCTTCTGGAACTTGTCGTCGCCTTCGTCGGCGCGCTGCGACGGCTCGGCCCGCTCCAGGTAGTACTGTTCGCGGAAGATGAACATAACGACGTCCGCATCCTGCTCAATCGTGCCGGATTCCCGCAGGTCGGAAAGCTGCGGCCGCTTGTCCTCGCGCTGCTCGACGGCGCGCGAGAGCTGCGACAAGGCGAGAACCGGGACATTCAGTTCCTTGGCCAGCGATTTCAGGCCACGGGTGATTTCCGACAGCTCTTGCACGCGGCTGTCATGACGGGATCCGGGCGACGGCGCAATCAGCTGAAGATAGTCGATGACGATCATCCCAAGACCATGCTGGCGTTTCAGGCGGCGGGCCCGTGTCCGCATGGCACTGATCGAGAGCGCGGGCGTATCGTCGATGAACATGGGCAGCCGCTGCAGGTCGCGGCTGGCCATGACCAGATCGGGAAACTTGTCGGCCGCGACCATGCCCCGGCGGATGCGATCCGAAGAAATGCGGGTCTGTTCGGCGAGGATGCGGGTCGCGAGTTGTTCCCGCGACATTTCCAACGAAAAGAAGCCCACGATTCCGCCGTCCGTTGCAACCGGCCTGCCGTCCGCTCCGGGTTCGCTGCGATAGGCGCGCGCTGCGTTGAACGCCATGTTGGTGGCGAGCGCTGTCTTTCCCATGCTGGGCCGACCGGCCAGGATGATCAGGTCGGAGGGGTGCAGTCCGCCCAGCTTGCCGTCCAGATCGCGAAATCCGCTCGGCACGCCGGAGAGCAGACCCTGGCGCTTGTGCGCAGCCTCGGCGATCCGCAGCGCGCTGGTCATCGTGTCGGTAAACGCCTCGAATCCGCCCTCGTAGCTGCCGCGCGTGGCGAGGTCGTACAGGCCCTGTTCGGCTCGCTCGATCTGGCGTGCGGCGTCCTCGACCAGGTCGGTCGCGTACGCACGATTGACCACATCTTCTCCGAGCGCGATCAGCTCGCGCCGCTGATAGAGGTCATGCAGGAGCCGGCCATAGTCGCCGGCGTTGATCGCCGTCACCGCGCAGTCGGCGAGCTGGATCAGGTAGCCGACACCGCCCGCCTGCGCGAGCCCTTCGTCCTGATCGAACCAGCCTCTCAGGGTCACCGGGTCGGCAATCTGGCCGCGCTCGATCAAGCGGCTGCAGGCCTCGAAGATGCGGACGTGATCGCTGAGGATGAAGTGCTCCGGCCGGAGAAAGTCGGAAACCCGTTCAAAAGCACGGTTATCCACAAGAATGGCGCCGAGGAGCGCCATTTCGGCCTCGACGTTGTGGGGGAGCCGGCGCAGCAGCGGCGTCAGGCCGGCGGCCGGGCGCCCTTCCGCCGTGTATCCATCGGACATCGTCGTCGTCATAAGCCGTGGGTGCCCCTGGTGCAGTCCTGCCGGCCGGAGGATAGCGCGCCACGATGCCTGTGGAGGAAAAGGAAAGTGGGGGTAACTCGCCCGCCACCTTTTTTACCCGTATGGGTTGGAATAATTAATTTCCGGCCGCGTTCATGGTATAAACCCTACTGAATTAGGATGCTTGCAAAGATATTTGGCCGGTTTCGGCTTAAGCGCAATTGAAGCGGCGCAAGGCTGGGAACTTTTCTGCACATTTTCCGCCCATAATCGATCGATTACGACCGATAGACTCTAGCTGGAGCAGAAAATGAAAAGAATTGACGGTCACATTTTCACAATATTTACAGCTATTCTGGCGATAATCCCTCAATTTTGGTTGACGACGATCTCCCGGGCCGCAGGCAGGGACGACGGCGGCGGCAAGGCGCTTTCAAATGGGGTGGCTGAGCTGGAGGCCGGAACAACGGTGCGCTATCGCGTCGGATACATGAAGCCGCGCGCCGGGAGCGTGCCAAGATCGGCAACGGTGGTGACCGTGGTGAACGAGGCCAACGTTCCTTGCACGATCAGCGTCGACTGGCGGCTGGGATTTCGGAGACCGGCATCGGCGGTGTTATCTGCACGACGACGTTTGCCAATTTGGCGCGGGGCCAGTCGGTTGAATTCTGCACCCGGGCGGTGCCGGATGGCATCGCATCCTGCAACTCCATCTGCTCGCCGGAACTGACCTTCGAAGAGGGAAAAACGCTGTGATCTGCTCGACGACAGGCACGGCCTGCGGCAAGCTCACCGTGGGGGCCCGCACCTACTATTTCGGCGCCAGCGACGCCGAACTCACCGCCATCAGCGATTCCGCGGTCACCAAGTTCGGCGTGGGGACGGTCGGCAACTGAGCCCTTAATCGCCCAGCTTCCGACCCTCAGGAAGCGAATCCACCGTCCGGCCCGGCTTCGACCCTTGCCGTCGCAGCGCCCGCGCGCCGGGTGTCGAGGCTGGCCGCTCTCAGTTGCGGTTGAACGAGTCACGCCGACCCACTATCACCGGGGCTGCCTCGATCCCGAGGCAATGGACCGCGCGACCGGATGCTCTGCTGCTCTTGGGCGACCGGAAAAACGCGCGTGGACCGCGAAGGGCCCGGCGCGATCATGTTTACCGGCATTATTACCGACCTTGGGCGGGTGCGAAGCATCCGAAGGGATGGCGACACCAGGATCGAGATCGAAACCCGTTACGACATGGAGACCGTCCCGATCGGCGCTTCGATCGCGTGTTCAGGCGTGTGTCTGACGGTGATCGATCGCGCGCCGGGCTGGTTCGCAGTCCAGGCTTCCGCCGAGACCTGCTCGTGCACGACGGCAGGCGATTGGCGGGAAGGCAGCCTGATCAATCTGGAGCGCGCGCTGTGTCTCGGCGACGAGCTGGGCGGGCACCTCGTTTCCGGGCACGTGGACGGGGTCGGGACGATCGTCACCATCACTCCGGAGGGCGAGTCGCGGCGATTTCTGTTCGAGGCGCCGCCGCCGCTCGTCCGCTTCATCGCGCCTAAGGGCTCGATCTCGGTCGACGGTATCTCGTTGACCGTAAACGAGGTCACCGGCGGTCGGTTCGGCGTGAACATCATTCCGCACACCTGGACGGTCACCAATCTCGGCGCCGCACGGGAAGGAGACCGGGTGAATCTGGAAATCGATCTGATCGCGCGATATGTTGCGCGCCTCATGGAACACGGGTGAGGGTGTGAGCCGGCCGCCGCAGCTGTCGAGCATCGACGACATCATCGATGACGCCCGCAACGGGCGCATGTTCATCCTGATCGACGACGAAAATCGCGAAAACGAGGGCGACCTCGTCATTCCGGCGCAGATGGCGACGCCGGCCGCCATCAATTTCATGGCCCGCTATGGGCGTGGGCTGATTTGCCTCGCTCTGACCCGCGCCCGCGTCGCCGCGCTCAAGCTGCCGCTCATGCCGCAGCGCAACACCTCCCGGCATCAGACCGCCTTTACCGTCTCGATCGAGGCGCGCGAAGGCGTGACCACGGGCATCTCCGCCTCGGATCGGGCGCGGACGGTGACCATGGCCATCGATCCGACCAAAGGCCCCGACGATCTGGTCTCGCCCGGTCACGTCTTTCCCCTGGAGGCGCGCGATGGCGGCGTCCTGGTTCGTGCCGGGCATACGGAAGCTGCGGTCGATATCGCAAGGCTCGCCGGTCTCAACCCCTCCGGGGTGATCTGCGAGATCATGAACGACGACGGCACGATGGCGCGCACCCCCGATCTCATCCAATTCGCCCAGTTTCACGGGCTGAAAATCGGCACCATTGCCGATCTTATCGCCTATCGGCTACGCCACGACCGCATCGTCGAACGGTTGCTGGAAACGACGCTGGACAGTCTCTATGGCGGGCGCTTCCGGATGATCGTCTATGCCAATCGGGCCGCCTACGTCGAACATATTGCGCTGATCAAGGGAGACCCCGCGGCGGATGGACCAATCCTGGTGCGGATGCATGCGCTCAACCTGCTGGATGACATTCTGGGCGATACCCATGACGAGAAGGCGGGCGAGCTGCACGCGGCGATGCGGATGATCGGGGCTGCCGGGCGGGGGATCATCGTGCTGATCCGCGAGTTCAATCTGACCAGCCTGTCCGATCGTCTGCGGGCACGGGGGGAAGGGCAGGACGAATCGCCGGGTGCGCTGCGGGATTACGGCGTGGGCGCCCAGATCCTGCTTGATCTCGGCGTCCGGGAGATGATCCTGATCACCAACACACGGCGCACGATCATCGGCCTGGAAGGCTATGGGCTCGCTGTCGCCGGGCAACAGCCGTTCAGCGAGGACACTTCCCGACCATGATTGAAGCCAAGCATGTGCTTGTCGTCGAGGCCCGGTTCTATGAGGATTTGGCCGATGACCTCGTTGCCGGGGCGAGCGCCGTTCTTGACGAGGCAGGCGTGCCGTTCGAGCGGGTTGCCGTGCCTGGCTGTTTTGAATTGCCGGCGGCCATCCGCTTCGCCATTGGCGATGGCTCGGGAACAGGCGGGTATGCGGGCGTCGTAGCGCTCGGTTGCGTGATCCGCGGCGAGACCGACCACTATGACCATATCTGCCGCGAAGTCAGCAGGGCCTTGATGGACCTGAGCATCGAACGGTGTCTGCCGCTGGGCTTCGGCGTGCTCACCTGCGGCACTTACGAGCAGGCCAAGGTGCGGGCGGCGGTCGGCGGCAAGAACAAGGGCGCCGATGCGGCCCAGGCTTGCCTCAGGATGATCGAGCTCCGGCGTGAGCTGGCTCTGGCGTCGGCATAGATCCGATGCCGCGATGGAGCCTTCGCCAACGCCGCACTGCAGCCCGACTGGCGGCAGTTCAGGCACTCTACGCCATCGAGGTCGCCGGCGGCGGAGCGGAACGCGTGGTCGCCGATCTTGCCGGCAAACGGTGGCGGGCAAACGACGAGGCCGCCCCTGACGAAGCCTGGTTGCGCCTTCTGGTCGATGGCGTGGAGGCGCAGCGAGCGAGTCTTGACCCGCGGATTGACGCCGCTTTGACCCAGGGCTGGAGCCTGGAGCGGTTGGAACTTCTCCTGAGAGCCATCCTGCGGGCCGGAGCTTTCGAACTGGCCGAAGTCAGCGAGGTTCCGACGAAGGTGGTCATCAACGAGTACCTGGATATCGCGCACGCGTTTTACGCAGGGAAGGAGCCGGGCCTGGTCAACGCGGTGCTGGACCGGCTGGCTTCCCGTCTGCGTCCGGACCGGGCCGCCTCCGGCGTCGAGACTGCGGAGGGCGAAGACGGCGGCGGCGAAAATGACGGCGGCGAAAATGACTGCGGCGGGGATGACGGCGCCGACAGGGGGCGGCGGTGGACGAGTTCCAGCTGATTGCCCGGTATCTGAAGCCGCTGGCGGCTGCAGAGCCGGGAGCTCTCGGGCTCGCCGATGACGCCGCGGTCCTCGGACTGCCGCCGGGGAGCGATCTGGTCGTCACCACCGACATGCTTGTCGAGGGCGTCCATTTCCGATCGGATGATCCGCCTGACAGTGTCGGCGTCAAGGCGCTGGCGGTCAACCTGTCCGACCTCGCGGCCATGGGGGCTGAACCGCGCGCCTATGTCCTGGCCCTGGCACTGCCGGCGGCATGGCCGGAGATCCGCCGGGCCGACTGGCTCGCCGCGTTCACCACCGGGCTCGCGAAAGGCCAGGAGGCGTTTGCCATAACCCTTGCCGGCGGCGACACGGTAGCAACCCCGGGTCCGCTGAGCATCGCGATCACCGCCATCGGCATTTCGCCGGCCGCAGGCGCGATGCGTCGCTCCGCTGCCAGATGCGATGACGACGTCTGGGTGTCGGGGACAATCGGCGATGGTGCCCTCGGGCTGATGCTGCTGGACGGAACTTTGCATCTCGACAATGCCGCCCTTGAGCAGGAACTGGTGGACCGTTATCGCCGGCCGCGTCCGCGGCTGGCTCTCGGGCGGCATCTTGTCCTGCGGGCCCATGCGTGCGCTGACGTGTCCGATGGATTGGTCGCGGACCTTGGGCATATCTGCGAGGCATCGTCGAAGGCGGCCAAAATCGAAAGGGGTTGCATTCCCCTGTCGGAGGCCGCGCGCACGGCCGTCGCACTGCGGCCGGAACTCTGGGCCTCCATCCTGACCGGCGGCGACGACTACGAGCTGGTGTTCACCGCTGCCGCCGCCGATTCGGCCTGGATCCGGGAGGTGGCCGAAGGCTCCGCCACCGCGGTCAGCCGCATCGGTAAAATCACGGAGGCGACAACATCCGGCGTACCGGAACCGGTCGTGACGCTGCGCGATGGCGACGGGCATCCGATAGCTCTGCAAGCTTCTGGATGGCGTTACTTTAGAAGTACCTGATCTAACGCGCCTGTTGAAAGAACAGACTTGCTCGGCGCGCGATTTAATGTTGCATTGCAACGTAGAACGGTTGCTTCAATCGGTCGCGCATGTCATGTTCCGCCGGATTCGGGCAGGAAGCGTGTGATAGCGCGTCGGACGGGCAGGGGTGCTTGGTCTCTCCGGCGGGCCCACAAAAAAAGGGAAATTCCATGGCGATCCTTTATATTTTCGTGATCCTCTGTGGTTTGGCGGGATTGGCGTACGGCGGTATCACCGCGAAATGGGTTCTTGCCTGCAGCACGGGCAACGACCGCATGCGAGAAATCTCCGCTGCGGTGCAGGAAGGCGCCGCCGCCTATCTGAACCGCCAGTATACGACGATTGGAATCGTGGGAATCGTCGCCGCGATTGTCCTTGTGGTCTTGTTCGACTGGACTGTGGCCCTCGGCTACGTGATCGGTGCCACGTTGTCGGGGGTGGCCGGTTATGTCGGCATGAATATTTCGGTGCGCGCAAACTTACGGGTCGCGGACGGTGCTCGGAAGGGCTTGGCGCATGGCCTCGATATCGCCTTTAAGGCGGGGGCGGTGACGGGCCTGCTGGTTGCGGCGCTGGCGCTCCTCGCGGTCGCGATTTACTACTTCTTCTTGCTCGCAATCGGCGCTTCGGGGCGCGGTCTGATCGACCCGTTGGTGGCGCTTGGCTTCGGCGCCTCGCTGATTTCGATCTTCGCTCGTCTGGGCGGGGGCATCTTCACCAAGGGCGCGGACGTGGGCGCGGACCTGGTCGGTAAGGTTGAGGCCGGTATTCCGGAAGACGATCCACGCAACCCGGCCGTTATTGCCGATAACGTCGGTGACAACGTCGGCGACTGCGCCGGGATGGCGGCCGATCTGTTCGAGACCTACGTCGTCACCATTGTCGCGACGATGGTTCTGGCGTCGATCTTCTTCTCGGGCACGCCGATCATGCGCGACGTCATGCTTTTTCCGCTGGCGATCGGCGCCGTCTGCATTCTCACGTCGATCGCCTCGACGTATTTCGTCAAGCTCGGAGCCAGCAACAGCATTATGGGTGCGCTGTACAAGGGCTTCGTCTCCTGCGCCGTGATGTCCGCGATCCTGCTGCTCCCCGTGACCTGGGTGGTCATCGGGCTTGGCACCGAATTCATCGTCGGCACGCGGGTCTTTTCGGGCTTTGATCTGTTTCTCTGCGGCCTTATCGGTCTGGTCGTGACCGGCCTGCTCATCTGGGTCACCGAGTACTACACCAGCACCGAGTACCGTCCGGTGCGAAGCATCGCCCAGGCGTCGCGCACCGGTCATGCCACCAACATCATCCAGGGTCTTGCTATTTCCCTGGAGGCGACGGCTGTTCCGGCGCTGATCATCTGTGCCGCGATCATCGCAACCTACATGCTGGCGGGGCTGTTCGGCATCGCCATTGCCGTGACCGCGATGCTGGCGCTGGCCGGCATGGTGGTGGCGCTGGACGCCTATGGTCCGGTGACCGACAACGCCGGCGGTATTGCCCAGATGGCGGACCTTGATGAAGGTGTCCGGAAGACCACCGACGCCCTGGACGCCGTCGGCAACACGACGAAAGCGGTGACCAAAGGATACGCCATCGGTTCCGCCGGCCTTGGCGCGCTGGTGCTGTTCGCTGCCTACACCCAGGACCTCACGTTCTTCAGCTCCCACCCTTCCACCTATCCTTACTTTGACGGGATCAACGTCGACTTCTCCTTGTCGAACCCGTACGTCGTCATCGGACTGCTGATCGGCGGCTTGCTGCCGTACCTGTTCGGTGCGCTGGGGATGACCGCGGTCGGTCGGGCCGCGAGCTCGGTGGTGGTCGAGGTTCGCCGGCAGTTCAAAGAAATCAAGGGTATTATGGCGGGGACCGAAAAGCCGGAATACGGGCGGTGCGTGGACATGCTGACCCGGGCGGCGATCAAGGAAATGGTCATTCCATCGCTGCTGCCAGTGCTGGCCCCGATCGTGTTGTTCGTCATCGTGCTGGCCATCGCCGGCAAGTCGGCCGCCTTCGCCGCGGTCGGCGCGATGCTGCTGGGTGTCATCGTCACCGGCCTGTTTGTCGCCATCTCGATGACGGCCGGCGGTGGTGCGTGGGACAACGCCAAGAAGTACATCGAGGATGGTCATCACGGCGGCAAGGGCTCGGAGGCCCATAAGGCCGCGGTGACCGGCGATACCGTCGGCGATCCTTACAAGGACACCGCCGGCCCCGCGGTCAACCCGATGATCAAGATCACCAACATCGTTGCCCTGCTGCTGCTGGCGATGCTCGCCCACAGCTGATCCAGGGTCCAAGTGGACGTTCCGACCCGCGGCCGCAAGGCCGCGGGTTTTTTAGTGCCCGCTTCGCGGGTGGCCGAAGGGCGCCGTAACACTTCCTAAAGCAATCCTTGTCACACTGCCGGGACGATCCGCCGTGAAGGATTTGCCGGGCATGCAACCTCTTCCCCCGCTTCGCCGGTCAGAGCTGCCGGCAGGAGCCTCTCGCGCCGACAGCCCCCGGCGACGAAGCTGGCGAAGGTCGAAATCCGGCGTCCGGAAGAGTGCCGGCTGATGAGGGTTCGGACGAAGACCCTGGCCGTCATCGCGCTCGCTGTCGCTGTCTCGGCCGCGGCCAACCTGCTCATTCTGCGGGCGACGGTTCAGCCCCACTTCGTCGCGCTGGAACAGGCGATCGCCGAAAGGAATATGCAGCGCGTTGTCGAGGCTATCAATTCGGTCATTGATAACCTCGACGGCGTCGTCAACGACTATGCAAAGTGGGATGTTACCTACAATTACGCCAAAATGCAGAATATAGACTATATTGAACAGAATATAACGCCGGATGGTTTGGAGCGGATGAGAATTTGCCTGCTCGGAATATACGACGACAGAAATAATAATCTTGTTGAGTCTTTTTATGATTTTGATACGGACCGGCTAGGTCCGGCCGGGGATCTTGCGTTTTCGCGGATCGATCCAACCGGGCGGTTGCGGACATTTTCCGATCGTGATGCGGTCGTCAAAGGCATCCTGCTCAGCGAGCAGGGGCCGATCCTCGTCGCCTCCCGGCCCATCCTGAAAACAAGCGGTGAGGGACCGATTGCCGGGGCCTTTACCTTCGGCCGACTCTTCGATCTGGTCACGACCCGGTCCTTGCGGCAGCAGACCCGCGTGGATTTCCGCGTCACCGTCCTCGACAAGACTCCCTTGCCGGCGGGGGTAGAGCACCAGTTGCAGATGATCGGGAACAGGAGTAGGGACTTCGGCACTGAACAGGCTGAGGATGGATCGCTGCGCGGGTACGCCCTGGTGCGCGACATCTACGGATCGCCGGCGCTGATGATCCATGCCGACTTTCCGCGAGATATTTCTGCCATCGGCGAGAAGGCATTGGACGTCTCCGTGCTTGGGATGCTCCTGGCGGGCTTGCTCATCATGGTGGCAACCGCCCTCCTGTTGCAGTGGATTGTGCTCGGACCACTGGCGCGGCTGACCGGCCATGTTCTGGAGATCGCCCGGAGCGGGGATATTTCGCGCAGGGTGGGGCTGAACCGGGCTGACGAGCTGGGGGTCCTGGGTCGGGAATTCGATGCCATGCTGGAGAGCCTGGGGCAGGCCCGTCATCGGCTGGTCGACCAGTCCTATCGGTCGGGCATCGCCGAGATGGCGTCGGGCGTCCTGCACAATATCCGCAATCAGCTTGCTCCGCTCGTGATGCAGCTCGGACGGTTACGCGAACAAATCGCCCTCAGGCGCGACAACAAGGTCGATCTCGCTCTCGCGGAGCTCACGTCCGTGTCGACCGCGGAGGAGCGGAAGGGAAAAATAGCGAAGTATATCCGGATGTCTCTGCGCGCCAACGATGAGCGCTGCAGCAAGACCGCCGAGCAGATGACCGAACTGGTGGACGAGTTCGTCCGCTTCAAGGCTGTGCTGAACGACCTGGATCGGTTCAGTCGCGCCGACAGCGACGAGGCGTCGAGCTGCTCGCTGCAGGATGTGGTCCGGGAAACGCTTCACCGGGTGCCGAACTTTCCTGGCGTTCAGACGGAAATCTTCGTCGACAGGACCGTGCAGGCGATGCCGCCGGTTGCCGGCAGGAGCTTCGTCCTTGAGCACGTCCTCTACAACTTGCTGGCCAATGCCGTTGAAGGGATCGTGGTGACCGGTCGCGGCCAGGGGGTCGTTCGCATTTCGGCACGTCGCACGACCGGCGCGGGCCAGGATTTTGTTCGGCTTCTGCTGCAAGATGACGGCGCCGGCATCGCGCCCGAGGTCTTGCCCGAGATCTTTACGCGCGGCTTCTCGACCAAGCAGGGCGAGCGCCGCGGGACGGGGCTGCACTGGAGCGCCAACTGTGTCGCGGCCCTGGGCGGTAAGATCTCAGCCGAAAGCAGGGGACCGGGCCACGGCGCGACGGTCAGCCTGACGCTCCCGGTGGCCGCCGACGCTATCGACGCAGCCGCGTGAGGGTGAAATGAAGCACGGGCAGAGCGAGCGCGTTCGGCCGATCCGGATCCTGCTGGCGGACGACGAGCCGAAGATCCTCGAGGAGTACAGCCGGGTCCTTGCCCGCTCCGTCGACGACTCATCAGAGCGGGCGGAGCTGGATAACCTGGAGGCGGAACTGTTCGGCAGAGCGGCGCCGGTCGATGCCGGCAATGGGTTCGAGCTTTTCACCTGCCGGCGGGGCGAGGAAGCAATCGCCGCCATCGATCAGGGAGTGCGCGACGGTCGGCCGTTCGCCGTCGCCTTTCTCGATATTCGCATGCCGCCAGGTTGCGACGGCGTGACCAGCGCCGAGCGCATTCGCGAAATTGACCCTTTCGTCCACATCGTTTTCGTCACCGGCTTCTCTGATATCCGGCCTGAGCAGATTGGTCGCCGGATAACGCCGGCAAACAAGCTGATGTATTATCAAAAGCCGCTTCAGCCCAACGAACTGATGCAGCTGGCGCAGGCTCTGTCTGCCAAGTGGGTGGCGGAATGGGACCTGCACACCGCGCGCGCGCGCCTGCATCAGTTGATGCTGTCGACATCGGTGGTTATCTACAGCTGCGGCCACGTCGCGCCGTTTGTTTGCACGTATATCAGCGACAACGTGGCGGGCGGTTATGGTCATGCCACCGATGCCTTTCTGGCGGACCCCGCCTACTGGATCCACCAGGTCCACGAGGACGACCGCGCTTGCGTTTTGCAGGCGCGCTCCACCCTCTCCGACGGAGGAGAGGCCGTCTGCGAGTATCGCTTCCGCACGGCCGACGGAGACTATCGCTGGATCAGCGATCAGGTTCGGCTCTTGCGGGACGGCAGGGGACAGCCGGTTGAGCTCGTCGGCTGCATGGTCGACATCACCCAGCGGCGGCGAGCGGAAGAGAAGGTTCGCTATCTGGCCTACTTCGACAGTCTGACCGGGCTGCCGAACCGGAGCCTGATGAAGGACCTGCTGGAACAGGCCCTGGCCAACGCCCGGCGCTATCGGCGATTTCTGGCCGTCCTGTTCCTCGACGTCGACCGGTTCAAGAGGATCAACGACACCCTCGGCCACGACGTCGGCGACACGGTGCTGCGGGAAGTGGCGAGACGGCTGCTCAGTTGCGTTCGCGCAGGCGATCTCGTCGCCCGCAAAGGCGATGCGGCCCCGCTGGCGACGGACCAGGCGGTTTCGCGACTGGGGGGCGATGAGTTCGTCATTATTCTCTCGGAGATCAGCACCACCGAGGACGCGGCGGCGGCCGCCGCTCGCATCGCCTCGGTGGTAGCGGCACCGGTGCAGCTTGCCCACGACGAAATCGCCATATCCGCAAGCATCGGCATCAGTGTTTATCCGGCGGATGGCGATGACGCCGAAACTCTGCTGAAGCACGCCGATGCGGCCATGTATCAGGCGAAGCAGGATGGTCGCAATCAGCACCGGTTCTTCACCAGTGCGCTGAACGAACGGGCGTCGCGCCGGTTTGCGCTGGAATCGCGGCTGCGCAAGGCGGTGGAGCGCGGCGACTTCGTGCTCCATTACCAGCCGAAAGTGGACGTTCGCCGCTGCTCCGTTGTCGGTGTCGAGGCGCTGCTGCGCTGGCGGCCGGGAGACGAGGGACTCATTCCCCCGGCGGAATTCATCCCGCTCGCCGAGGAAAACGGATTGATCCTTCCGATCGGTGAGTGGGCGCTGCGTCAGGCTTGCCGACAGCTCGTTGAGTGGCGCGCGGGCGGCTTGGCGCACATGTCGGTCGCCGTCAATCTTTCGGCCGCCCAGTTCAAGCAACCCCGCCTGGTCGAGCGGATCTCCCGGATCCTGGGGGAAACCGGGCTCGACCCCAGGGCTTTGGAACTGGAGCTGACCGAGAGCGTGCTGGTCGAGGATACGGCGGCCAGCGCGATGATTCTCAACACGCTCAAGGAACTGGGGGTCAGCGTCTCCATCGACGACTTCGGGACAGGCTATTCGTCCCTGGCCTATCTCAAGCGGTTTCCGCTCAACGCCCTGAAGATCGATCGGTCGTTCGTCCGGGATATCACCAGCGATCCCAATGACGCGGCCATCGTCAGTGCAACGATCGCCCTCGCCCACAACCTGAGGCTGCGGGTGATCGCCGAGGGCGTCGAACACCGGATCCAGCTCGATATTTTGCGGGCGCAGGGCTGCGACGAAGCCCAGGGGTACTTTTTCAGCCTCCCGCTCCCCGCCGAGGAGTTACTCGACTGGCTGGGTTCGGACCGCGCCGTCGCAGCTCGATGGGAAACGTGCCAGCCGCCGCTTGCCGCAATTGGCCGGTACTGAACTCAACGGCAGGGGGCGGATCTCCCGCCACGCCGACGCCGGCAACCCCGGCGAGCGGATCCACTCAAGCGCGCTTGCCGATGGCGCAGGTATTCATGCCCAGCAGCCGGTAAGCCGGGCACCAGCCAATCAACGCGGTCGCCAGCGGCACCAGGCCGAGCCAGCCCCAGGGCGTCTGGGGTCCGACAAACACCAGCGCGATCAGGATCAGACCGACCACGATCCGCAGGATGCGATCGACGGTTCCGACATTTTTGCCCATCACTCTCTCCCGTTTGACACGACCGGTTCCGACCGGCACGGACTATTATCATGCGGGCGGGGAGAGAGCGTCTGTGACTTGGTCACTCTGTCCGGCAGCGCATCGCCAAGAGATAATCGCCAAAAGAGTCAGGGGATCGCCACCCGATTAGAGGGACTGTCCGCGCGCGACAACGAACGCGCGGAGCGCATCGGGATCGGTGATTTCGATGGCGCCCCGTCCCAGGGCCACATAACCGCGCCGCTCGAATTCCTTGAGCTGGCGGCTGATGACTTCGCGAGCCGAGCCCAGTTCCACCGCCATCTGGTAGTGCGTCGCGGCGATGCGCGGCCCGCTAGCGGAAGCCGCCAGGAGAAAATTGGCGAGCCGCACATCGAGGCGGCGAAACACCACGTCGTCAATCAGCGACATCAGATCGACCAGCCGTCGCGCGTACGCGCGAAAGACGAACCGACGGAACGCGGCGGACCGATCGAGCAGTTCAGCGAACAGCGGCTCGGGAAGGATGGCGACGTCGATGTCGGTTTCTGCCACAGCCGACGCTGGATAGCCGTTGCCACCGAGGAGGCAGGCGGTCGTGAGAATGCATGTTTCGCCAGGGCCGATCCGATAAAGGACAAGCTCACGCCCGCTCTCCGACAGGATCTGCACCCGGACATGGCCGGACAGCAGGAACAGGTAGCTTTCGCAGGGTGATCCGGCGCGAAATGGCTGCAAGCCGCGCCTTAGCCTGATCCGCTGGGCGCCGGCGCGCAGCCGGTCAAGCCAGAGTGTGTCCAACGCCACCAGAGGAGGAAACAACCCGACCCAGTCGCTGGAACGATCGTCATCGACAGCGTCATTCATGCCGAAAATCTGCCACGACGGCCTGCCGGCGAGCGACCGGAATCTCTTAACGCGGCTCTCGGACGCCGCTGCTGGCAGAAGTGTTGCGCAGCTTCAGCAGCAGAATGCTTCCCGAAAGCAGCAGACTGGCGATGTTGAAGGCGACGATGGGAACGCTCGCGATCATCAGCCCGTAGACAATCCATAAAGAAAACGCACTGACGGTCACGACATACATCCGCTTCGAGATGGCGGCGGTATCCCCGTCGCGCCAGGCTTTCCACACCTGGGGGATGAAGCTACTGGTCGAGCACAGGCCGGCCACGGTGCCGACGATTTCCGCCGTTGGGATGTTCATGTCGCCTCGGTTTTGCTGCCCGGTTGATAACGACGGGCGACCGCGACGGTTTCGCGGCTGGCGGGAAACGGTCGTCAGCGGCAGATACTGTAGGGACCCATGTCCAGGTGAAAATGGTCGGCGTGTGCGGCGTTGTAATCGGGGCTGAGAACGGCGGCGAAGATCCGGCACGAGCCGTCACGGACGGCACGCAGGAAAGCGGCCTCGGCCGTATCCCGCCGCCATTGCGCCCGCACCGCAATCTGCCGGCCGTCGCGGAAATGAAAGGCGGCCACGTCGATGGCGTTTGCGGTGGCGTGCTGGCTCGGCCGCCCCGAGCGGGCCCCTGCGACGCGGCGGCAGGCGTAAGTGCCGAAGTGGTCGATGCGGATCACCCTGGAGCCGAGGTGCTGTTCCGCAGCAGGGATAACGACCCGCCGCTCCCAGAGCGCGAGGGCGGCAGCCAGGGGGCAGCTGACGTGCAGGGGTGCCTGCGACCAGGGAATGCTCGACCGCTCGACGGCGACCGCACCGCGAAATCCGCAGAACGTGTCCTCGCGGCTGTCGGGGATCGGCTCAACCTGCACGCCCGCCCGCTCCAGCAGCGCCCCACACCCCTCCGGGTCGGACTTGAGTCGCCCCAGTTGCCAGGCAGTGGCCCAGCCGATCGGCCGCCGCGGGTCAAACGTCGCGAAGGGTGAATGCTGCGGCGGCAGGCGATCGACAACGACGATCCCGAACACTGCAAGAGCGATGACGACGGCGGTGATGATGGGAAGGCGCATGCGTGAACCTTATATGGCGCAGGCGCCCGCCACTTGGGAGTGGATCAGCGTCGCAAGGCTGGCGGTGCCGGCCGCACCCGACTACGGTGCGGCCGAAGCGAATAGCGCGAGGAAAAGACAGGCCATGACCCGATACGGATTTGTCGCTTCCGGCGGCGGTTATCGCAGCTTCTATACCGCGGGTGCGCTGGTGGCGCTGAAGCGGCGCGGCCTGCCGGTGGTGCACATCGCCTCCACCAGTTCCGGCAACAACATCGCCCTGGACTACCTGCTTTGGGATGTGGCGAACGAGGAGTTGCCGCCGGTCCTGACGCGGACGATGCGCCTCAGCGTCACCGATATCTTCCACGTCTTCTCCAACTTTCTCGGCCTGAGGCCGTCGCTGCTGCCGACCGGCTCGTACCTGTTCACGGTGGACAAGGACAACTGCCGCAAGGCGCTGCAGCTCGATCAGCCGCGCCGCCGGGAAATCCTGGGTGAGGCGCTGGGCAGCGTGCGCTGGGACATCTCGGCGACCAACGTGACGAGACGGGCGAAGCACACATTCTTCGTCAACGACATCCTGCGGAGCATTGACGATGCGTCGATCGCCCGGTTCATGGACGCCTTCCTCGCCGGCATCACCACCATTCCCTACTTCAAGGCGATCGTCATTGAGGGCGAGTACTTCATCGAGGGCGGCTATCTCGACAACACGCCGCTCGCCGGCATCTTCCAGAATCCCGACGTGGACGAGATCATCGCGGTCGATTTCACCGATTACGACTACCACCGCGAGCTGGAAAAAATGTATCGCTCCACCATCTTTACGCTGCCGGTCACCAGCATCGATACGCATCTGCTGGTCAGCGATCTCCAGCTCACCCTGCCGAATAAACGCATCTTCGACCAGGCCGAGATGGTCAATCGGATGCTCGAAGCCGTGGGCAAAAGGAGCATCGACATCGACGGGCGCACCTGGTGGCGCAAGCCGGTGCACGTTTTGCGTCCTCACAACCTGGAGAGCATGACGATTTCGCTGAAGGATGCCACGGCGCAGAAGCGTTACTTCGAGCTCGGGCTGGAGCAGGGTGCAGCCTTGCTTGCTGACCCCAAGGCTGGCGGATGAAGCTGCCCCTGCAGCCGGCGCACGCCCATTCAGCGTCGCGACGGTGTCGCGAACCACTCGTAAATCCTTGCAGGAACCGCTGGGAGGGCTAGTATGCGCGGCGGCCCGAGCCCGGGCGGCAAGGAATACTGCGGGATGGGCGTTCGCGGCGTGTACCAGCAACGAAGCTCGCAATTTCCTGTGCGAAATCGCGGCGCGGCAGGCTGCAGGGCAGCACGTCGCAGTCGTCGAGTCGCGCACTAAGATCCAATCGAATACAGGGTTGAGGAGACAGAAGACATGGCGCAATCAGATCCCGTAGTGATTGTCGGCGCGGCCCGCACGCCGATGGGTGGTATGCTGGGCGATTTCGCCGGCGTTCCGGCAACGAAGCTGGGCGGTGTCGCGATCAAGGCGGCGCTCGAGCGCTCGAAGGTTGATCCCGCCGATATCGGCGAAGTGATGATGGGCTGCTGCCTGATGGCAGGCCTGAAGCAGGCGCCCGCTCGTCAGGCCGCGCATTTCGCCGGCGTGCCGTGGGAAGCCGGAGCGACGACGCTGACCAAGATGTGCGGCTCGGCGATGAAGACCGCCATGCTCGGCCACGACAACATCCTTGCCGGCTCGCATGATTTTGTCGTCGCCGGCGGCATGGAGAGCATGAGCAACGCGCCGTACCTGGTGCTGAAGGGGCGCACCGGCTATCGCCTCGGCCATGGCGACAAGCTGATGGACCACATGTTCTATGACGGCCTGGAGGATGCCTACGAGGAAGGCCGCTCGATGGGCACGTTCGCCGAAGAGTGCGCCCAGATGTATCAGTTCACCCGCGAGTCCCAGGACGAGTTTGCCGCCACGTCGGTGAAGCGGGCGCAGGCGGCGTCGAACGACGGCTCGTTTGAAGCCGAGATCGCACCGGTCACCATCAAGGACCGCAAGGGTGAGAAGGTCATCGCCAAGGATCAGGCGCCGTTCCAGGTCAACATTGACAAAATCCCGACGCTGAAGCCTGCCTTCCGCAAGGACGGCACGGTGACCGCGGCGACCTCCAGCTCGATCTCCGACGGTGCCGCCGCACTGGTTCTGACCCGGCGTTCCATCGCCGATAAGAAAGGCCTGACACCGCTGGCGGTGATCCACGCGCACGCGACGAATGCCCAGGCGCCGAACCTGTTCACCACCGCTCCCGTCGGCGCGCTGCGCAAGGTTCTCGAGAAGGCCGGCTGGAAGAACACCGACGTCGATCTGTGGGAAGTCAACGAGGCGTTTGCCGTCGTCACCATGGCGGCGATGAAGGACATCGGCATCCCGCACGACAAGGTGAACGTCAACGGCGGCGCCTGCGCGCTGGGTCATCCGATCGGCGCCTCGGGCGCGCGGATCGTCGTCACCCTGATGCACGCGCTGAAGAAGCATGGCCTGAAGAAGGGCGTGGCCGGCCTGTGCATCGGCGGCGGCGAAGCCACCGCGATGGCCATCGAGCTCGTCTAACGCGGAGTACCGGCGCTGCCGCCCGGCAAGGGCGGCGGCGTCCGCTTTCCCTGGGGATCGCCGGCCTCGTCCGCCGTGCGGTCGTCCGGGTACACGCAAAACACCGTGAGCATCGCCGGGGCAATGGCCGTCAGCAGTGAGGGCGGCCGCCACGCCGCCGGCCTTTAACACAAGGGGACAAGAAAATGGACGTGAAGGGTCAAGCGGCAATCGTTACGGGCGGCGGCTCCGGTCTCGGCGAGACCACCGCGCGCGCGCTGGCGGCAGCGGGCTGCAAGGTCGCGCTGTTCGACGTCGTCGCCGACGCGGCAGAACGGGTAGCGAAAGACATCGGTGGCGTCGCCTGCGTTTGTGACGTCACCAACGGCGAGTCGACCGAAGCCGCCGTCGCCAAAGCGCGCGAGGCCAACGGCGTGGCGCGCATCGTCGTGCAGTGCGCCGGTATCGCGCCACCGGCGAAAATCGTCGGCCGCAAGGGCCCCCATGCCCTCGATCTGTACGCCAAGGTAATCGGTGTCAACCTCATCGGCATCTTCAACGTCATGCGGCTCGCCGCCGCCGACATCCTGACGCAGGAACCGCTGGCCAATGGCGAGCGCGGCGTCATCATCAACACCGCGTCGATCGCCGCGTTCGAAGGCCAGGTCGGACAGGCCGCGTATGCGTCCTCGAAAGCCGGCGTCGTCGGCCTGACGCTGCCGTCTGCCCGCGAGTTTGCGCCGTCCGGACTGCGCGTCGTCTGTATCGCCCCGGGCATCTTCAAGACGCCGATGATGGCAGGCCTGCCCGAAGAGACGCAGACGTCGCTGGGCAAGGCCGTACCGTTCCCGTCGCGGCTGGGCGATCCGGCGGAATACGCCAAGCTGGCGATGCACATCATCGACAATCCGTATCTGAACGGTGAAGTCATCCGCTGCGACGGCGCACTGCGGATGCAGGGCTAACCAGGGCCTTTCGCCCGCCAGGTACAGGCTGACCCCATCCTCTCATCCAGCGGATGGGGTCAGGACCGACTCAGGGGGTTCATGAAATACGACGGCGAGGCGTTCGAGGCCGATATCCCGCCGGAAATCCTGGCGATCCTCGGGGATGCCACGGCACCCCACAGCCAGCCGGAGCAGGCGGAACAGGCGATTGCCGTGGCCTTGCAGCGCGCCCCGGACAACCTTGGTCTGCGGATCGTCGCCTATGGGTTCTACTTCTACAATAACCGGTTGAAAGAGGCGCTTCCCCACGCCGAGGCATGTCTGGCGATTGCTGCCGGCACCCTGGGCTTGCCTGGGGACTGGCGCAGTGTCAGCGCGGAAAGCGCCGACTTCGGCGTGCTGGAGCAGCCGCAGCGGGTTTACCTGAAGTCGCTGGTGGCGCTGGGCTATTGCCGCGCCCGGCTGGGCGACCTCGAAGCCGGCGAAGCCCTCTTGCGCAAGGCTGCAAGCCTGGATCCGCAAGACCAACTCGGCGCCACGGCCCTGGCCGATCTGGTCGCCCGCCGCGGCATCGACAACGAGGACGAAGAGTCGTAGGGCGCGATGTGCCCCCGCGGCAGCGCCGTCCAGAAGGTGAGGGCCTATCGAAATCCTCTCCCGATCCAGCGGGGTGCCGGCTGACCAACGTCCTTCTTAACTCCCGCTGCCGGATCAATGTGAACGGGTTCACAGACGCCGGTAGGCGGGCTCCATAGTCTACCCATTCTCCGCAAGATAAGTTGTCCTGGTGTTTCTTAAGCGCGCTGGGATGAGCTGTCTTTGATACTTGAAGATATGGGGCGGGCGTCAGATGTCTGATTATGGAAAAAACTATGGAACATATCCGATGCGGGTGCAGGTGTTGCCCGGGTCGGAGGCAGAGCGTAAACACTACGGGGCAGCGGCGCGTTACAGTGACGAAACTGCCGGGCGGGAAGCTTTACCGCCCGGTGTTACCCCATCTCCGCAAGACGATCTGGTCTTTCGCGGTGGCAAGGTCGTGCCTCAGATGGGCTTCCAGAATATCTACCTGGGTCGCCCGGCCGACTTCGCGCCAGGTGATGTGGAGTCGATCGACGACGCGATCGAGCGCCTGATGCGCGACGAACGGTTGAAGGCCATCATTCAGCAATACTTTTCCGAGAACGTGCTGTCCTATGACGTGGCGAAATCGGTCATTCTGGATGAACCCAGACCGGTTCAAATGGGCGAGGCCGATGTTCAGAACAAGATTGTGGACCTGTTCGATCGCCGCCTGATCCTTGGTTCCGACCATGATCGAACGTGCTTCAACCTGGTGCTTCCTCCCGGCACAATCCTGACGCTGGACGACTCCTCGTCTCGGGAGGGGTTAGGAGGTTACCATGGTTCGGTGCATTTCCGCCGGCAAGGGCAGAACCGAACCCTCTACTATTCCGCCAACGTCTACTCTGAGAACAGGCCAAGCGGACGGAATGGAATCCCGGTCTTCTCACAGCCCTGGAAGAACATCGTCTGCACATTATACCACGAGCTTGTGGAGTTTCAGACCGATCCGGATGTTGGTGACGCCATTCGTCAGCAAGATCGGCGCTTCATCGGGTTCAACTCCAATCGTGGCCACGAGATTGGTGATCAGCCGATAGCGGCCAATTCTCTCGACAAAGTCTTCAGGGAAGTGCTTACGCTTCCCGGCCCGCGACCGACGCCGGTTCAATTTATGTACTCCAACAAAGTGCACGGCGCAGAGGGCCCGGACGAAACACCCGGCCGCGAACGCACCATCGGCGGCCCGGCACTCGCGGCGGCCTCAGCGCCACAGCCGGCCGCGACCGACCCAAGATCGGTGTGACCCGGCGGTTTGAGAGATCTCCCGGCGGGCCGTGACTTTCCTTTGTCGTGGTCCGCCCTCTCAGCCCGCCCCATGGTGGAAGGTGTGCGGCCGCCTCAGTTGAAGAAGGCGTCGATGTCGTCCTGGGAGATTTTGTTCTTGTCCAACTGCGGGCCGCAGAGCAGATCAGCCTCGTCAGCGGCGGCATGTTGCGGACGAGGCGGGGCCATCGGCGTCAGGTCCTCGAAGGCCTGCGTGCCGCCCAGGATCTCGATCATCCGCTCTACCCGCTGCTCGATGAACTTCATCGCGTTGACCACCTTGGTGATCCGCTGGCCGGTGATGTCCTGAAAGTTGCACGACTCGAAGATGCGGGTCACCTGCTCGCCGATCTCGTCGAGTCCGGCCCGTTCGTCGGGATCCGCGGCCTGGTTGCGCAGCCCGGTCACCAGCGCGTCGATGCGCTCGCTCGCGGCCAGGATGCAGTCGGTGGCCGATTCCGTCGCCTGCACCACCGCGTCGAGCTCGTTGGTGGCGGTGGCCAGCGACGCCGGCGGTTCACCCATGGCGCGCAGGGCCGCAATCTCGCGCTTCGTCTCGGCGATGGCGCTCTTCAGGGCCCGAAGCTCGATCAGCAGCGTCGGGGAGCCCGAGCCGGCTTCTTTTGCCGGCTCGGACTCTTCCCCAGGGTCAGGCGTCTGTCCGGCCGATCTCTGCTCAGCCGATCTCTGCTCAGCCGGTGGCGGGCCGCCGAGGCGGCGGGCGATGTCGGCGAGCGCCGCCATCAATTCGCGATGCCGGGCCTCGGCCTCGCCGCTGCTATCTGCGGCTGCAACCGGGGTCCGCGGTCCGGAGGATGTTGCAGCGACCTTGCGGATCTCGGCGGTGAACGGCCGCTTTTGCGCACTTGAGGACATGGACGGTCTCTCGACTGGCGATGGTCATGGGACAAGACATCGGGATCTTCGCTCACCACTCGTTAACATCCGGTAAGCCCCCGGTTTTTGCGGGCAGGCCATGCAGTTGGGTCGAATTGTGCGTTCGCCTGACGCGTGCTAGTGTGTGCTTCCGCTCGTGCACACGTTGCTGCCGTTGAGAACCGCCGCTTGACCACCACGCCCGCTGTTCCGCCCGGCGCCGACTTCGGCCTCGTCACCATCGAGGAGGAGATGCGGCGCTCGTATCTGGACTACGCGATGAGCGTGATCGTCGCGCGCGCCCTTCCCGACGTGCGCGACGGCCTCAAGCCGGTCCATCGGCGCATCATCTACGCCATGCACGAAGGCGGCTACACCCACGACAAGCCGTTCCGCAAGTCGGCGCGCATCGTCGGTGACGTGATGGGTAAGTACCACCCGCACGGTGATCAGTCGATTTACGACGCCCTGGTGCGCATGGCGCAGGACTTCGCCATGCGCCTGCCGCTGATCGACGCCCAGGGTAACTTCGGCTCCATCGACGGCGACAAACCGGCGGCGATGCGCTACACCGAGGCACGGCTGGCCCGTTCCGGCCATGCGCTGATCGACGACATCGATAAAGACACCGTCGATTTTCTGCCGAATTATGACGAGTCCTCGCAAGAGCCGGCGGTGCTGCCGGCGCGGTTCCCGAATGTGTTGGTCAACGGCGCGGGCGGCATCGCCGTCGGCATGGCGACCAACATCCCGCCGCACAACCTGGGCGAGGTGATCGATGCCTGCTGCGCCCTGATCGCCGATCCCGAGATGTCGGTCGGCGAACTCATCGCGAAGCACGTGCCGGGGCCGGATTTCCCCACCGGTGCTGTCATCATCGGACGTCAGGGCATCCTGTCCGCCTACCAGACCGGCCGAGGTTCGATCCTGATGCGGGCGCGCACGCGCATCGAGGAGATCCGCAAGGACCGCTCGGCGATCATTGTCGACGAAGTGCCCTACCAGGTGAACAAGGCGCGGATGGTCGAGATCATTGCCGAGGGGGTGCGCGACAAGCGCATCGAAGGGATCTCGGACCTGCGCGACGAGAGCGATCGCGACGGCATTCGCGTGGTCATCGAGATCAAGCGCGACGCCGACCCCGAGATCGTCCTCAACCAGCTGTGGCGCTTCACGCCGCTGCAGACCTCATTCGGCGTCAGCATGCTGGCTCTCGATGGGCGTCGGCCGCGGACGATGACCCTCAAGGAGATGCTGACAGCCTTCCTCGATTTTCGCGAGGAGGTGATCCGCCGACGCTCCATCTTCCTGCTCGGCAAGGCACGGGAGCGTGCCCACATCCTCGCCGGCCTGGCCATTGCCGTCGCCAATATCGACGAGATCGTCGCGACGATCCGCCGCTCGCCCGATCCGGCGTCGGCTCGCGAAGCGCTGATGGGGCGCGACTGGCCGATCGAGGACGTGGGTCCGCTGCTGGCGCTGGTCGAGGAGACCGGGCAGGTCGGTCCCGCCGCGGGGTTCTATCGTCTTTCCGAGGCGCAGGCCCGCGCCATTCTCGAGTTGCGCCTGCAGCGGCTGACCGGTCTGGAACGCGACAAGATCGGTGAGGACCTGAAAACGCTTGGCGCTGAGATTGCCGAATACCTGAGCATTCTCGGTTCGCGCGCCCGCCTTCTCGACGTGATGCAGGCGGAACTGCTGGAGATCAAGGAGCGGTTCGCGACGCCAAGGCGGACGCAGCTGGAGGAAGGCACCGCCGGGGCGGACATCGAGGATCTGATCCAGCGCGAAGACATGGTGGTGACGGTCACCCACGGCGGTTACGTCAAGCGGGTGCCGCTCAGCGCCTACCGGGCGCAGCGCCGGGGCGGCAAGGGGCGCTCCGGAATGGCGACCCGCGAGGAGGACTTCGTCAGCCAGATCTTCGTCGTTAACACGCACACGCCGGTGCTGTTCTTCTCGTCCTCGGGCATGGTCTACAAGCTGAAGGTATGGCAGTTGCCGCAGGGCGCACCGCAAGCGCGCGGCAAGGCGATGATCAACCTGCTGCCGCTGTCCGCCGGTGAGACCATCACCACGCTGATGCCGTTGCCGGAGGATGAGGATCGCTGGGGCGAATTGACCGTGGTCTTCGCTACGGCGTCCGGCAAGGTGCGGCGCAACGCGCTCAGCGACTTCACCAACGTCATGGCGAACGGCAAGATCGCGATGAAGCTGGAGGAGGGCGACCGTCTCGTCCGCGTCCGGACGTTCACCGATGCCGACGACATCCTGCTGTTCACCCGGCGCGGGCAGTGCATTCGCTTTGCCGTGGATGAAGTGCGCATCTTCAGCGGGCGAACCTCGACCGGCGTGCGCGGGGTGCGGCTGGCCGAGGGCGATGCAGTGATCAGCATGAGCGGTCTGCGCCACGTCGAGGTCGATGCCACGCGCCGTGACGAATACCTGCGCGCAGTCAACGCCCGCCGGCGTCTCTCCGGCAGCGACTACAGCGAGCGGCCGGAAGACCTGGAGCGCGACAGGGCGCTCGCCGCCCGGCTCGATCTGGCCGAGTTCGCGGAGATGGCGGCCAATGAGGAATACCTGCTGACGGTCGCCGACGACGGCTTCGGCAAGCGCACCTCGTCCTACGAGTACCGCATTACCGGGCGCGACGGCAGCGGCGTCTCTGCTCAGGATCTCGGCCGCGCCGGGGCCGGTGCCGGATCGATGGCGGTGGCGGCGTTCCCGGTCCTGCCGGTCGATCAGATCGTCATGGTGACCGACTCCGGCCAGCTCATCCGCTGTCCGGTGGCCGACATCAGCATCAACGGCCGCACCACCCGCGGCGTCAAGCTGTTCGCCACCGGCGAGGGCGAACGGGTCGTTTCCGTCTCGCGGATTCGCGACGTGGAGGAGGGCGCGTCCGACGCGACAGCCACGCCGCCGGGCGAGGACCAATCCGGCGGAGAGATGGGGGAGGCCTTTCCGGCAGGCGACGGCGACGCCGACACGAAGGGCGGCAAGGGGGCGGATACAGAAGGGGGCGTCGATACAGCCGACGGAAGCTAAGTCGGGGGACCACGCCGGCGAACAAGAGCAATCACGCCATCGTCGCCGGCAAAACGGGAGGACAGGGACAGACATGGGTCAGCCGCGTATCGGGATTTATCCCGGAACTTTTGATCCGATCACCAACGGCCACGTCGATATCATCGGGCGCGGGACGCGGATTGTGGACCGGTTGATCATCGCCGTCGCCGCCAACCCCGGAAAAGAGCCCCTGTTCAGCCTGCAGGAACGCGTCGAGATGCTGCTCGAGCAGGTCTCGCTGATGCGCAATGGCGACGGATCGCGCATCGAGGTGCGGCCGTTCGACAAGCTGCTGATGCACTTCGTTCAGGACCTTGACGCGACCATCATCCTGCGCGGGCTTCGCGCCGTTTCCGACTTCGAGTATGAATTTCAGATGGCGGGCATGAACACACGGCTGGACCCGGGCGTCGAAACGATCTTTCTGATGGCCTCGGAGCGCCAGCAGTTCATCGCGTCCCGCTTCGTCAAGGAGGTCGCCCGCCTGGGCGGAGACATTTCCTCCTTCGTCCCGAAGGAGGTGGCGGCGCGGACCGCGCGCAAGCTGGCCCAGCAGGACCGGAAGTTCGCCTGAGGCGCCCGGCCGGCTGCATTGAGCCATCGGCAAGGCCACCGTTATCGTCTAAAAGGGGCCGACGGCAAGAGGCCGCCGGGTTTGAGCCCGTAGCTCAGCGGTAGAGCATCTGACTTTTAATCAGAGGGTCCTGGGTTCGATCCCCAGCGGGCTCACCAAATGAATCAAAGGCTTACTAGACATTTTAGCGGCGACATCAACATCCGGGTATCACCGGGGTATCACCGCACAGAAACGACGGGCGCAAATCCCCCAAGGATGGAAGGCGTCCTGGCGGCCTTGGTTAGGTATGCGGCACCCGCCACCACTATCCCCATGTGTCAATCGGCAGGCAAAGATACGAACGAGCCTGAATCTGACGTTCTCGACGAGGCGGTCGATACGGCAGACCATGTGGCGCTCGCGGCCGAATAAGCCGCCCAAGGGCGACGCTCCGCCTGGGAGTTGTCGTCGCGCTGGCGCCGGCAGCAGCCTTTATACAGCATGTCCTGCTGGCGCGAACCGTTCGGGGGGGGGACCCAGACCGATTGCGGGATTGCTTCCGTTGAGGATTGCCCGCATCTCAGAGGCACCCCGAATCCAAGAACGGCCCAAAGCAGCGGCGCAGTCGCCTGCCCCGATGCCGCGACCCGATGCCCGCGACCGTTCCCCAGCAGCTTGCGACCGCTCCCGCCCCATCTCTCCGTCGAACGGGCGCTCGACGCCCTGCATGGGATCGGTCGGGATGGGATCGCGGCTGGTGCACCACCGAAAGAACGTCTTCATCGCGGCATAAGTGCGAAGTGCGATTGGCGCTGCAATCCTTGCCTTCTTCATAATCCGGCCGAGAGACCATGGATGTCTCGACGGGTGATGTCCACGGAAGAGAGCTTACCTTACGCCGGTAGCGGGCTTGCCGGTGGGAGGGACGTGGTGTGGCAATTGGCGCACAGCGCGAAATCACCCCCGGTCATCAGAGCGACAGCGACAATTCCTCGTGTACTGTATGAGGAAGGTGTCGTAACATACTGTCGTTCTTATCTTCTATCTTCGTGGTCGCGAAGAGAGAGGGAACCGTCTTTGTCGCATGTGGGCGGGGCTTGAGCTGATGACACGAGAATGGACACCGGAGCGGACGGCGATACTCATCACATTGTGGAACGAGGGGATCTGCGCAAGCGAAATCGGCCGTCGCCTGAGCGTGACCAAGAACGCCGTGATCGGCAAGGCGTTTCGCCTCCAGCTCGCCAAGCGTCGGCCAACGCCGGCCGATCAATCGGAGGGGGAGAGCGTCGTCCGCCTGGACGGGCTTGGCGCGGGCATGTGCAGCTGGCCGCTCAGCACCTCCGATAGCGCCCAGGTGCACTTCTGCGGCGCGGCCGCTGTGCCTGGCAAACCCTATTGCGAGACGCACTGCCGCCAGGCCTACTTGCCGGCGACAAAGGTGCGGAAGGTCGCGGTGGCCTGACCTTTGGTGCGCCGCCCGGCGCGCAGAATTGAAGGCCCGCTCGCCGCGCCAGGCCTTTCCACCAGGGCCGTTTTTCTTCGCGGTCCATGGGGAGCTGGGTGTCTTTTCGCTCTTGTTTCGTGTAGGGTCAACGCCTTGCGCACTATCGGCGCAGGAGCGGTGAGCGCGGTTGTAGCTGCGGCGCGTCCGATTGTCGGTTCGCCTCTCCCGTTGTTTGCGGGAAAACGCTTTCGACTTTGACAATGCACGGACGGCCGGAACAGCGATGACTCAAATCGTCTTGCCGACAAAGGATCCGTCCGCAGGTTTTTGGGCGATCAGCGCGCAGAACGGCTATGACGCCCGATCGGTCTGGGTGATGGCCAGCAAGGCGCTGGCCCACATCTTCGCCCTGAGTTCCTTGGAAGTCCGGGATTTCCTCGACAGCACGGCCGGCCATCTCCTGGCCAACGACCTTGGCTTCATCGAAGGCGGGCCGACCGACGTTGCCGCCATCGAGGCCCTGATCGAGGCGCGGCTGCGCCATCTGGGCTGGCAGCGGCTGTATCAGCAGGCGATCTCCCAGGTTCGCAGGAGCGGATATTCCGAACCGGCCCGCACTCTTCACAGGTAGCCGGACACTTCACGGATAGGCTGAGTGTTCGCGCGCCGAGCGCGATTTTTCCGTGCCCATTGCGGTCCGGCCGGTGAGGGGGCATCGCTCCTTCGGTGTGTTTGTAACTTGCGAAATCCACTGGGCTGTGGCCTTTGACCCTCGAGCGCGGCCAACAGCAGCGCCTGCGCCGCTACGAAAAACTGCGGGATATCTTGCCAGATGCGTATTGTGTCGATTCTTGCTGCAGTTGTCCTGGTCGCGCTGACCGCGTTGGCCCTCGTGCCCGAGGTGAGCGCCTACCACTGGGAACTGTCGGTTGCCGCCGTCGCGGTCGCGGTCGTCGTGCTCCTGGCGCTGCTCGCCAGCCGGAGCGGAACCGTCGAGACATCCGCCCAGGCCGCGGCCCCGGCCGCAGCCGAGTCGGCGGCCTTTCCCGAAGTTGCCAACCGGGCGGACGCCGAAGTCGTCAGCTTTCTCGCGACGTTTCAGGAGCGCGGCCGGCTGGTCGACTTTCTGATGGACGACATAACGCCCTATGCCGACGCTCAGGTGGGGGCTGCGGCGCGGGTCGTCCACGAGGGGTGCAAAGCCGCCTTGGCCGAGCATTTCGGCATCCGGCCCGTTCGGGACGAGCGCGAGGGCGCGCGTGTGGAGGTCCCGGCCGGATTTGCCGCCGACGACTATCGCCTGACCGGCGCGATTTCCGGAGAGGCGCCGTTCACCGGAACGCTCGTCCACCGCGGCTGGCGAGCCGAGTGGGTCAAGCTGCCGCGGGCGCTGAAGGCCGCCGACGACCGGCTGCCGACGATCGCACCCGCCGAGGTGGACCTCAAGTGAGCGCGCGTTTTCGATCCTGAGACGCCCTCCGCGGCAAATGACACACCTCTGCAAATCACCCTCTGCAAATCACACAGGCATCTCTGCTCATGACGCCCAAGTACAGTCTCGGCATCGATCTCGGGACGAGCAACAGCGCGGTTGCGCTCACCGATCTGGAGAGCGACGAGACCGAGGTCGTCGACGTGACGCAAATCCTCGGTCCGAACAAGATCGGCGAGAAACCGACCCTGCCGTCGGCGCTCTATATCCCGCATCCCGACGAATTTCCCCGCGAGGCCTGCGCTCTGCCGTGGGCCAAGGACCGCGACATCGAGGCGGTCGTCGGATCCTTTGCGCGCGATCACGGCGCGCTGGTTCCCGATCGTCTCATCACGTCGGCCAAGTCGTGGCTGTCCAATCCACACATCGATCCGCGGCAGCCGGTGCTGCCGTGGAAATCGTCGATCAAGGAGGCGAAGCTTTCGGCGTTCGAGTGCTCGCGGTTCTATCTCGAACACCTCCGGGAAGGCATCCTCTATGCCGAGCACCGTGAGGGGCGGGACTGGCAAATTCCCGAGTGCCAGGTCGTCCTCACCGTGCCTGCGTCGTTCGACGAAGTTGCCCGCACTCTGACCGCGGAGGCGGCGGCCGCCGCCGGGCTCGGTAAGGTGACCCTCCTCGAGGAACCGCTGGCGGCGTTCTACGCCTGGACGGCGCAGGCCGGTCGGGAATGGCGGTCCCAGGTCAGGCCAGGCGATATTGTCCTCGTCTGCGACGTCGGCGGCGGCACCGCCGACTTCAGCCTGATCGCCGTCGCCGACCGCGAGGGCGACCTGGAGCTGGAACGGATCAGCGTCGGCGAGCACATCCTGCTGGGCGGCGACAACATGGACCTGGCGCTGGCCTACACGCTGCAAGCGGCGTTGGAAGCCGAAGGCAAGTCGATCGACCACTGGCAGTTTCTCGCTCTCGTTCACGCCGCTTCGAAAGCCAAGGTGACGATGCTGGAAGACGGCGCGATTGCCGAGGCGCCGATCGCGCTGCCGTCCCGCGGCTCCAGTCTGCTTGCGGGGACCGTATCGACGAAGCTCGATCGGGCGACGCTCGAGCAGGTGGTATTGGAGGGATTTTTCCCGCTGACCGCCGCGAGCGACCTGCCGAAGGAGGCCCGTCGCTCGGGGCTGCAGGAATTCGGCCTGCCTTATGCTGCAGATCCGGTGGTCAGCAAGCATCTCGCCCGCTTCCTGCACCGCAGTCTCGGCAACGTTCAGGCGAGCGAGGCCTTGAGCCGCCTGGTCGGCGACAAGGCCCAGTCCGCAGAGCTGCTCATGCCGACCGCCGTGCTGTTCAACGGCGGCGTGTTCCGGGCCGAACCGATCCGCCGGCGCATCCTCGATCTGCTGACGTCGTGGAACGAGGAGCATCCCGTCCGCGAACTCGAAGGCTTTCAGCCGGACCTGGCGGTGGCCAAGGGCGCCTCGCTCTACGGCCGCAACCGGGCGACCGGCAAGGGGCTCCGCATCAAGGCCGGAGCCGCCCGTTCGTACTACATCGGACTGGAGACCTCGATGCCGGCGGTGCCGGGGTTCAAGCCGCGGGTCAAGGCGCTGTGCGTGGTGCCGCAGGGGATGGAGGAGGGATCGGACCTGCTGATCGAGGGCCAGGAGTTCGGGCTGATCACCGGCCAGCCGACCGACTTCCGGTTCTTCTCGTCGGAGGTGCGCAGCGGTGATACCGCCGGGCAGATCCTTCCGGATGCCGAGAGCGCGCTGGAGGAAACCAGTCTGCTCGAGGTTGATCTGCCGTCGCTCGACGGCTTCCCGCCTGGAGAGGCGGTCCCGGTGCAGATCAACGCGACCGTGACCGAGCTCGGCACGCTGGAACTGTGGATGAAGCACACCAAATCCGATCGCCGCTGGAAAGTTGAATTCCGGGTGCGGACGGAATAGGGCACCTTACCCTGTATGGGAACTCCCCGGGTCAGCATCGGCATCGACCTCGGCACCACCAACTCCGCGATGGCGTTCGCCCCGATCGAGCGGGACGGGGCGTCCGAGGTGCTAACGATCCCGCAGTTGCACTCGTACGCAACGCTTGTGCGTCGGCCCACGCTTCCCTCATTCCTTTATCTTCCGGAAGACGCCATTGCCGCCCAGGTGCGGGAAGTTTCGCTCGGCCGGGGACGATGGATCGCAGGCGTGCTCGCCGCAAAGAAGGCGCAGGAAGCCCCGGGCCGGGTGATCCATTCGGCCAAGTCCTGGCTTTGCCACCACTCGGTCGATCGCGAGGCGCCGTTTCTGCCCTGGGGATCGGAGGATATCTCTCCGCAGGAGAAGATTTCTCCCGTTCAGGCGGCCGGGTTGATCCTTGGCCATCTTCGGGCGGCATGGAACGAGAGATACGCCACGTCCGGCGGCGACGCCGCGTTCGATGCCCAGGACATCACGGTTACCGTTCCGGCCTCGTTTGACGCGGCGGCGCAGCGTCTAACCCTTGCCGCGGCGCACGAAGCCGGCTTTCCGGACACCGTCCGCCTGCTGGAGGAGCCGCAGGCAGCCTTCTATCGCTGGCTCGAAGAACACGATCAGGGGACGGATCTGTGGAACCATCTTCCCGGCGATGGCGGTGGCAATAGGCACGTCCTGGTTGTAGATGTCGGCGGCGGTACTTCCGATTTCAGCCTGTTTAAGGTTCAGCCCACGGCGAGAACGCCAGAGATCGAGCGCGTGGCGGTCAGCGACCACATCCTTCTGGGCGGCGACAACATCGATCTGGCTCTGGCCCACCTGGCGGAGCCGCGACTGGTTGACGGTGATGCCAGGGTATCCGGCTCACCGTGGGACTATCTCGTCGCGCGGTGCCGGGAGATCAAGGAACTCGCCCTGTCCAGCGAGGGGCCCCCTGACGAGGCGTTCTCCGTCTCCGTTCCCGGCCGGAGCTCGAGCCTGATCACCGAGGCGCGCTCGGCGCGGATCACACGGGCAGAGATCGACCGTCTCCTGCTCGATGGGTTTTTCCCCGAGTGCGCCGCCGACGCACGTGTCCGGCGCACCCAGCTCGGCCTCAGGGAATTGGGCCTTCCTTACGCGACCGACACGGCGATTACCCGCCATCTCGCCCTGTTCCTGCGAGATCGCCCCCCGATCGACGCCGTCCTGTTCAATGGTGGCTCGCTCTCTCCCCGGCCTTTGCGACAGCGGCTCTGCGGCGAGATCGGGAAGTGGCAGGAAGGCCCCCCGCCAGCGGCGCTGGTCAGCGGCGAGCCCGATCTTGCCGTCGCGCGCGGCGCTGCGCACTTTGGCAGGCTGGCGCACCGAAACGCCGGGCGGCGGATCAAGGCCGGCTCGGCTCATGCGGTTTTCGTCGAAGCCTTCGGCAAAGCCGCGGCCGAGGGCGAAAAGAAACCGGAGCCGGCGCTCGTTTGCATTCTGCCGCATGGTGCTGGCGCCGGAGAGATCTTCGAGATCAGCAACCTTCCGCTCGAGCTGCGGATCAATCGTCCGGTCCGATTTCAAACCTACATCTCCACCCGCCACGATGACAGCAAGGCCGGCGACCTGCTGTCCGGAACCGACGGCCTGCGGCCGCTGCCGCCGTTACAGGCGATCGCGCGGGTCGGTAAGGCACAGCGGATGGCCGAGCGATCGATTCCTGTGGTGTTGACCACGCGGCTGAACGAGCTTGGTCTGCTGCAGGTCTCCTGCCGGAGCACGCACCCGCGCATCCGCCAGTCGCTGCCGTTGGATTTCGACCTGCGCCGGCACACTCAGGCCGATCCGGTAGCATCGGCATCGGGGAACACCGCGAGCGAACCCGTCGCGGTGGAGCTCAACGTTGGGCCGGCCTCCCTGGCCGCCGCCCGGGAAAGAATCGCGTCATTACTGTCCCAGCCCCTGCGGCCACGGGACAAGCTGACCGCCGCGCGCGTGGTCCAGAACCTGGAGAAAATCCTTGGGCTGGCGAAGGGCGACTGGAACGGCCCTCTTGTCCGCGCGCTGTGGCCGGCCGTGGAAGCCTGCGCCGCTCAGCGGCGGCAATCGGTCGAGCATGAGGAGAGTTGGCTCATACTAGCAGGATTCCTGCTGCGTCCCGGCTTCGGCGCGGCGTCGGACGAGCAACGCATCGACACCCTGTGGGAGACGACCTTCGGCCGCCTCAGTTTTCCGAACAAACGCGTCAAGCTGCAGGAATATATCCTTTGGAGGCGGGTCGCGGGCGGCCTCTCGCAGGAGCGACAGGAGTGGGTGCTGTCTGGCGAACTCGACAACATCCGGCGACAGAAGAGCCCGGCACCGGAGCTGATCCGCCTCGCAGGATCCCTGGAGCGCATCGGCCCGGAGACCAAGGCGGAGCTGATCCGGCGATTTATCGAGGTGGCCGCAGACCTCGCACGCAGCGGCGGGCACTGTGCGCCGTACCTGGCGGCACTGGCATCACTGCTGAGCCGCGCGCCGGTCTATGCCGGACAGGAAGCCGTTGTCTCGCCGACGATGGTGGAGCAGGCCTACGACGCCTTCTCGGGCCTCGATTGGAAGGCGGCCGAGCTGGCCGAGCTGCAGACGCTCTTCCTTCGGGCTGCACGGGTTGTGGGCGATCGTGGTCTCGATGTGGCCCCCTCCCTGCGGTCAAGGATCGCGGACCGGCTGGAGAAGGCCGGCGTTGCCCCGGTCAGGACCGCCCGGTTGCGGGGGTTTGTCCCCGTTCCTGCCGCGGAGCGGCTGGGCCTGTTTGGGGAATCCCTCCCCGCCGGCCTGATCCTGGGCGACGAGCCAGCCGGGGGGTGACCGGGAATCCGGAGATGTGCCCAAGGCGACAAAGATGCGATGAACACTTGGTTGTGGCTGGCTGTTGCGGCGTGCGCTATGCGTGCGTCGGACAGTGATGCCTGCACGTTGTCCGGACTGCCCTGCGACGAGGCTACAAGATGCCCCGACCGATCTCGCCGTTGAAAATCCTGCTTCTCGCTTCCGAAGCCGTTCCGTTCGTCAAGTCAGGGGGGCTGGCGGACGTCGCCGGTGCTCTTCCCAAGGCGCTCCGCGCCCTCGGACACGAGGTAGTCGTCGTTCTGCCGAAGTATTCCGAGATCGATCTGACGAAATTCAGCCTGCAACCGTTTCTCAATTGTCTCGGGGTGTGGATGGGAAACACCGAGGAGTGGGCTGCTGTCGATACGGCGACATACGCCGGAACTCAGTTCTATTTCATAGAGTCCAACAAATATTTCGACCGCTTCGGTCTCTATCACGACCGAGACCTGGAGAAGTACAGCGATAACGGATGCAGGTTCGGGTTCTTCACGCGCGCGGCTCTGCAGCTTTGCCGCGACATGGGGTTCGCACCGGATATCGTTCATGCGCACGACTGGCCGACGGCGCTGGCGCCGGCTTATCTGAAGATCTGGCACTGGAACGACCCGGTTCTCGGGGCCGCCGCCAGTGTCCTCACCATCCACAACCTTGCCCACCAGGGGAAATGGCCGGCTGCCGACTGCGATTATCTCGGGCTGCAGTGGTCGAACTTTACCGAGGAGAAGTTCGAAGACTTCGGCGAGATCAATTTTCTCAAAGGCGGCCTGTATTACGCCGACCTGGTGACCACCGTGAGCCTCACCTACGCAGCCGAGACCCGCACGGCAGAGGGCGGCGAAGGTCTCGCCGACTGTCTGAGCAGAAAGGGAGGAGACTATTGGGGGATCATCAACGGGGTGGACGACGATGAATGGAACCCCGCGACCGACCCGCTGATCCCGGCCCGGTTCGGCGATGGAGTGGGCCTGGAGGGGAAAGCCGTCTGCAAACGGGAGCTGCAGCGCCGCCTGATGCTGGAAGAGAGAGCCGATGTCCCCCTGATCGGCGTCGTCAGCCGCTTCTCGCTGCAGAAGGGGCTCGACCTCCTCGCCCAGTCCATCGAGCGGATCGTGGGCGATATGCAGGTCCAGTTTGCGATCCTCGGCAGCGGGGACAAGGGCCTCGAATGGGTTTTCGGCCACTTGCCCGGCCGGTATCCGGACCGGATCGGCAGCTATATTGGCTATAGCGAGGAACTGGCCCACTGGGTCGAGGCGGGCGCCGACTTCTTCCTCATGCCGTCGCGCTTCGAGCCCTGCGGCCTCAATCAGATGTATTCACTGAGGTATGGCACCCTGCCGATCGTCCGGGCGACGGGTGGGCTGAACGATACGGTGAAGCAGTATGACGAACGCACGGGGGAGGGGACCGGCTTCAAATTCTCGGAGCCCAGCGCGAATGCCGTGTACGACACGGTCGGCTGGGCGGTCAGCACCTACTACGATCGCAAGGACCACATGCGAAAGATGATCGCATCGGCGATGGCGGAAGACTTCTCGGGGGAGCACAGCGCCCATCTGTATCTGCAAGCCTACGAGCGGGCCATCGCCAACAAGCGGGCGCGCGATTGACCGAAGCCGGTTCGCCGGTGCGCCGCAGCTCCGGCGATCCCCGGCTTCAGGCACGCCCCCTGCGTCGTTCGCTTCGCAGCGCCGCTGCGGCGAGCAGCAGCACGATCACCGGGTAAAGCGCCGACCACCGGTACAGGTCGTCGAACGACAGGGTTTCGTGCAGCATGCCGACAGCAAACGAGCCGATGCCGACACCGAGCATCAAGGCGGCCACCATCATCGAGGATACCCACGCCACATCGTGCGGAAAGCGATGGGACGCCAGCGTGATGCTGAGCGGCAGGAAGCCGGAGCAGGCGAGGCCGGCGAACGCGAACAGCGCAATTCCCGAGGCGGGCCCCGAGGTCGCCGGCACCAGCAGGAACGCTGCGATCATCAGCAGCGGCAATGTCACCCAGAGCTTTGCTGGCGAAACCCGGGCGACCAGTGCGGAGATTGCCAGCCGGCCGAACACCAGGGCGCCCCAGAACGCCGATAGCGCCCAGTTGGCCGTGGTTTCCGACAGACCGCGAGCGTCGCGCAGGAAGATCACCACCCAGCTCGAGAACGTCCCCTCGGCGACGGCGTAGACCGCGAGAATGACAACAAACAGCCAGAACGCCGGCCTCGCCGCCGGCCGCTCGCGCAAGCCCTGCGCGCCGACAGACACCAACGCTTCGCCGGACTGCAGCGGGGAGGAGATTGCCGCCGCGACCAGTCCCAGGGCAAGCCCGGCCAGCAGGATCGGATAGGCCGGCCAGTGCCCGGCCGCGACAAGCTGTGCCGCCAGCAGCGGACCTGCAGCGAGGCCAAGACCCACCATCGAATGGGCGGCGACGACCGCGGTGTGTGCCCATCGGGGGAAGAAGAGGCGAGGATAGCTGTTGATCGGGGCGCCCGAGAGGCCAAAGCCCAAGCCGAGAGCCGCCGCTGCCGACAACACGCAGGCAAACAGCCAGCTGGCAGGGACCAACCCGACCAGCGCCAGCAACGCCTGCGAGCCCGCCGCGGCCAGCAGCGACAAGGCGAGCAAGCGGTGAAGCCCGAGGCTTCGGGCAAGTCCGCCGCCCAGCACCGCGCCCAGCACCGCACAGGCGACCTGCGGCAGAAAGCTCGCGCCGTATTGCGCATCGGTCAGGCCGTAAGCGCGGGTCAGCACCGCGCTCAGCGCCGGAAAGCTCACCAGCGCCAGGCCATGCAGCAAGGCGGTGGCGTAGACAACGAGGAGGGCGAACGGGAAGGGACGGCTGGTGGTGGCCGGCGCGCTTGCGACGCCGCCGCTGCGCATCGTCCGCAGCATCTATTCGGCGGCGCGGGGGGCCGGCTTGCTCCGGCTCCAGTAGCTGGGGATGTCCCGGCGATAGCGCCGCGTCACCAGATTGGCGAGAAGGCCGGTCCAGCCGGTCTGATGACAGGCGCCGAGTCCCTGCCCGGTGTCGGCGTGGAAGTACTCGAAGAACAGCAATGGCTCCTGCCAGTGCGGGTCGCCTTGAAAAGGCGGCCTTCCCTGCAGCGCCGGGATCTGTCCATTCTGGTCACGCCGATACAGGTCGACGACGCGCTCGGCGATCAGCGTCGCGATCTCGTTGAGGGTCAGTTCCCGGCCGCCGAGACAGGGCGCCGCCACCCGGAAATCGTCGCCGAGAAAGCGGTGAAACTTTTCGAGCGACTGGATCAGCAGGTAGTTAACCGGCAGCCAGATGGGCCCGCGCCAATTTGAATTGCCCCCAAACAGGGGCGAATTGGACTCGCCCGGAAGGTACTCGATCATCGCCTGGCCGATCCCCGGCAGATAGCCGAGGTCGCGATGCTCGGCGTGGATGCGGCTGACGCTGCGCACCCCGTAGTCGGACAGGAACTGTCGTTCGTCGAGGAGTCGCTGAAGAATGGCTGGGAGCATGGTGTGATCCACCAGGGCGCAGAGGTGCTCGCCGCGGTCGTTCTCCCAGTCCGGGCAGGCACAGACGTAGTGCCCTTGGAACAGTCCGCCCCGGTGGGCGCGCAACATGTCGCGAAAGCGCGGCGCGGCCTTCATCAGCCGCTGGTCGAGCACCTCTGTTGCGAACATCGGGATCAGGCCCACCATCGAATAGACGTCGATCCGGTGGTGCATGCCGTCCGGAGTGACGATCAGGTCCTTGAAGAAGCCATCGTCCGCATCCCACAGCGAGACGCCCGTGCCGGAATGACCGCCGATGGTGTCGGCGATCGCAAGGAACTGCTCATAGCACTGGATGGCGATGTCCTCGTAAGCTCCGTCCTCCACCGTCAGCTCAAGGGCGATCACCGTCATGTTGAGCGCGAACATCGCCACCCAGCCGGTGGCGTCCGCCTGCTTCAGGCTGTAGCCGGGCGGCAGCGGCTGGGAGCGATCGAACACCGAGATGTTGTCGAGACCGAGGAAGCCGCCCTCGAATACGTTCTGGCCGTCGGCGTCCTTGCGGTTGATCCACCACGCGTAATTCAGCAGCAGCTTGTTGAAGACGCGTTTGAGAAACGCCGTATCGGTCTTTCCGCGCTGCACCCGCTCGGCGCGGAAGGCCTTTAATGCGCCCAACGCGTGCACCGGCGGATTGACGTCGGAGAAGTTCCATTCATAGGCCGGTATCTGGCCGTTGGGGTGCAGGTAGCGTTCGTTCAGCACCAGTTCGATCTGATGCTTGGCGAAATCCACGTCGACCAGCGCCAGGGCGCCGCAATGAAAGGCCAGGTCCCAGGCTGCGAACCAGGGGTATTCCCAGCTGTCCGGCATCGACAGCACGTCGTGCGCTTTCATGTGCTTCCAGCCGGAATTGCGGCCGGTCTTGTGTCCGGCTGGCGGCGGCAGCAGGTCACCCTTCAGCCACCGCTCGACGTCATAGTGAAAGAACTGCTTGCACCAGATCATGCCCGCCAGCGCCTGACGCAGGATGCGGTGGTCGTCGGGCGAGGCATCCGGCAACAGCTCATGATAGAACGCGTCCGCTTCGGCGAGGCGGCTTGAAAGCACCACCTCGGCGCGGTTGAACGGGGTCGCCAGAGGTTCGCTGGAAACGACCAGATCGATGCGGACCTGCTGACCGGCAGGAACATCGAAGACATGCCACGCGGCAAACTTAGTCCCCTGTCCCCGTTGCGGATCGACCGCGCTGACCTCGCCTCCGGCGATCAGCCGGTGAAACGCGTCCTTGGCCGGCGTGCCGCCCGTCTCGCCCCACAGCCGCGCGCCGTTGCTGTCATTCTCGGTGAAGAGTTGTTGCCCCGGCTGCCGGCCGTAGAGCCACCAATGGCCGAGTTCGGCATGTTCCGCGCGCACGCACCAGGCGGCGCCGAGCGGGGCCGTCTCCGAGCGCAGCTTCGGCCGCACCGGCTCGGCTTCCCACGACCAGGTATTGCGGAACCACAAGGTCGGCAGCAGGTGCAGCGGCGCCGGCTCGGGACCCCGGTTGTGAGCCAGGACGCGCATGTGGATCTCGCCGGGAGAGGCCTTGGCGTACTGCACCTCAATGTCGAAGTAGCGGTCGTCGGCGAACGCGCCCGTGTCCAGCAACCCGAACGGCGGCTCATCGCGCGAGCGCCGGGCATTCTCGTCGAGCAGGCGCTGGTAGGGGAAGACGGTCTGCGGATATTTGTAGGCCCAGCGCAGCCAGCTGTGGCTCGGCGTTGCGTCCAGATAGAAATAGTACTCCTTGACATCCTCGCCCCGGTTGCCTTGCGGTCCGGTCAGTCCGAAGGCGCGTTCCTTCAGAAACGGATCGTTGCCGTTCCACAAAGCCAGCGCCAGGCAGAGCAGCTGACGGTCGTCGGAAATGCCGGCAAGCCCGTCCTCGCTCCACCGGTAGGCGCGGGAGCGGGCCTGATCGTGGGGCAGGAAGTCCCACGCGTTGCCGTCGGCACTGTAATCCTCCCGCACCGTGCCCCAGGCACGCTCCGAGAGGTAGGGACCCCACTGCAGCCAGCCGTGCGTGCCGGCGCGCTGCTCTTCCAGACGCCGGCGCTCGCCTTCGAACGTCGTTTTCTCGGCCATTCCTGCTCTCTCCTCTCGGCGGCCTCACCGACGGGCGATCCTGCCGTTACGCCACAGTCTGAATCAAAAGGTGCCGGCCGGGGAAAATCCCGTACCGCGATCATTTCGATAGCGCTTCGGCATCGGCGGCCGCCGGATCCGAGGTCTGGCGCGCGGCTGTCGTCTCTATGTGCTTCCGGCATCTCGACAGGTTGTGGACAATAGAATGGCGCCGTGCAGGATGCGAGGCGAAGTGGGCGCGCGCCGCGAAGTTCATCGGGGAGGGCAATAGCATGAGCCAGACAGTCGATGTCATCATCGTGGGATCGGGAGCAGGGGGCGCTTCGACCGCGTGGCGCCTGGTCCAGGCCGGCCGCCGCGTGCTGATGCTGGAAAAGGGCACGGCCCTGCCGCGCGATCGGTCAACCCTCGATGTCAAACAGGTCTTTAAGGATGGGCGCTTCAAGAACAAGGAACTGTGGGTCGACGGATACAACAAGCAGTTCATTCCGGGGGAATACTACAACATCGGGGGGAAGACCAAGTGGTACGGCGCGGCATTGCTGCGCTTCTCGCCGCACGAGTTCGAGGCCGACCCGGCGCACCAGTGCCTGGGCTGGCCCTTCGGCTATGACGAACTTGCTCCCTGGTACGACGAAGCGGAGCGGCTGCTGGCCGTCCATCGCTTCGACAATGAACCGGAACTGCAGGCGTTGCTTGACCGGATTACCACCGCTGACCCGGCGTGGCGCGCCGAGCCGTTGCCGCTGGGATTAAAGCCGGAAATCCTGCAGGTCCCGGAAGAGGCGAAGCACTTCGACGGCTATGCCTCGCCCAGCGGTTACAAGTCCGATGCCGAGTGCAACCTGCTCGACCCGATGCAGGGCAACCCGCTGTTCACTCTGATGCCGGACAAGACGGTGGCGGCGCTGGCGAGCGCGCCCGATGACCCGCTGGTGATCACCGGCGTCCACTGCACCGACGGCTCGCTCTACATGGCGCGGGCGGTTGTGCTGGCCGCCGGCGCCATGTCCTCGCCACGCATTCTGCAAGATCACATGGCGACGACCGGCCTGGATCGGACTTTGCCGTCGGCGCCGGTGGTCGGCAGCAACTTCAAGATGCACATCAACAGCGCGCTGCTGGGCTTCTCGGCATTCAAGGACGAGGATGTGCTGCGCAAGACGGCGATCCTCTACAATGACGCCTTTCCCCATTCCACGGTGCAATGCCTCGGATGGATCGACGGCGACATCCTCGAAACGCAGTTGCCGGCCGCGGTGCCGAAGTTTGTGACCAATGCCATCGGCGGCCGGGCCATCGGCTTCTTTGTTACCACCGAGGACGGCTCCGACGCGCATAACCGCATCGTCTCCGGGGGGCAGGGCGGGCTGCCGATGATGAACTACGACCTGCGCCGGCTGCGGCCGGCCGACAAGGAGCATCGTCGGCTGGTCCGGGCCTTTCTCGCCCGGCTGATCCGCGAGGGGCTGGTCGGTGTCGACCGCTATGTCGGCATGGCGGGCACCGCACACGCGCTCGGCAGCATGGTGATGGGCGAGGACCCCCGCACCAGCGTCGTCGACGCCCACGGTCGGGTGCACGGTATGCGGGGCCTTTGGGTCGGCGACGGCAGCGTGTTGCCCCGCGCATCGCGGGTCAATCCAGCGCTGAGCATTTACGCCCTGGGCCTGAGGCTGGGTGCGCATTTAACCGAAGCGCTCTAGAAATTCGCTGGTCCGCCAGCGAACCGGCCGCCGATGGTCCGCGCCGCTCAGGTTGGTTGTGATTCTGACAGGGTAGACATGTCCGCCGGGCCGGAATCTAGTTCGCCGGCCTTGCCATCCCGTCTTGATCCAGGGGAAATAGCGAATACGTCTGCCATGATAGCGCACGAGGATCGCGGTTCAGGGCAGAATGCTTGCCCGTAAGCGCGACGAAGGGACCGATCAATGAGCGAGATGTCGAATAAGCCGGCAGCAGAACGGTCGGATGCGGATTGGCAGGCGGAACTGACGCCCGAGCAGTATCGGGTCTGTCGCAAGCACGGAACGGAGGCACCCTTCTCCGGCGCCTACTGGAATACCAAAGCCAAGGGGATGTACCTGTGCGCCTGCTGCGGCCAGGAACTGTTCCACTCCGAAACGAAGTTCGACAGCGGCACCGGCTGGCCCAGTTTCTGGCAGCCGGCTGACGCGACGGCCGTGGCCACCGAGACCGACCGGAGTTTTTTCATGACCCGGACCGAAGTGCACTGCAGTCGCTGCGGGGCGCACCTCGGCCACGTGTTCTCCGACGGCCCGGCCCCCACCGGCGACCGCTACTGCATCAACTCGGTGTCGCTGAAGCTGTCGCCGGAGGAGGGCGGGGACGGGGGCTAGGGGCGCCCGAAGGAAGGGCGGTCGCCGCGCAGTGGGGTCGGTCCGCAGGGGGCCGTCCGCAGGGGGGGGGTCGTCCTCTGGGCCCAGCCCGCTCGGCCTGATTGTCTCCAATCAAGCTATTTTCCGACGCCCTTGCCCGGCTTGCCGTCTCCGTCCGGGTCGAGTTGTTCGGACGTGGCCTCGATGCGCACCGGTGCAGTCCCATCGTCCAGAACACCGATTTGCCGCGCCGCTGCTTTGGAGAGGTCGATCTTGCGGCCTGAGACGTACGGTCCACGGTCATTGATTTCCACTTCGACCGATTTGCCGGTTTCCACGTTGGTCACCGTGGCTTCCGAGCCGAGCGGCAGTTTCTTGTGGGCCGCGGTCAGGTCGTTCTGGTCATAGCGCTCGCCGCTGGCCGTCTTCTTCCCGTGAAAGCCGGGGCCGTACCACGACGCCGTTCCATTCTCGATAAACTTCAGTTCGCCTCCGCCGCCTCCGCCATAGCGCCAGCCGGCGAGGACGATCACCGTCAGCAAACCGATCGCAACGGCGATGGTCGCCCAGCGAGATATTTTGCTCATCCCTATCCTCCTCCCACCAGGCGTCGATTGCCCGATGGGGTATCCCGCGCTCTTGCAGCGCTCGATAATCAACTCATTAGCAAGGGCAACGAGTCCCCGGGGGATTCGGTTCCGGACCTACGCGGAAGCATCACGAATGGATCGCGTTTCCCGCCTATTTTTCGGGTGATCGGCGCCCCGTTTCCCCCGCGGCGAAACGGGGCGTCGCGACCACCTGTGGGTCCAGCGAAAGAACGCCCGCAGTGCTTCCAAACAGCCGCGACGCTTGCAACAGGCGAGACGGGTGACGCTAGCCGGCGACGGCCATGCGGTCGACGGAAGGGCTGATGTCGTGCGACGAGTCGAAGAGTCGAGGCAAGAGATCCAGGGTGCGATCGATGGATCTCGCTGCCGCATCGCCGAGTTCCCGACTGATCACCGTTGCGAGTTGCCCGACGCACTTGCGCAGGCGCGCCGACTGAAACGGTTCGCTGCCGAAGGTGGCGCCGTGCAGGGTTGCCTCG